>Ga0214925_100286_pt1 | contig 32505 bp, 29 predicted proteins | sample Stichaenrichment_FD_168299 | JGI IMG/M metagenome (GOLD analysis project Ga0214925, IMG submission 168299) | Xylose enriched microbial communities from anaerobic bioreactor in Madison, Wisconsin, United States - 63SRT | ecosystem: Engineered > Bioreactor > Anaerobic > Unclassified | place: USA... | reverse complement strand
CTTCACATTTTTGCCGAAACGGTTAGTTTCGCTGTTAACAGCAAGCTAAATGGTTAAATTAATTAAAATATGCCCTGTGATACCAAGGGATCAGTCTGTCTTCATACTTTCAAGTTTCAGTTAGTTAAAGTATCTGGATAACAGCTATTTCTTGGTAAATAGGACTAACTGTTACGCAGATGTTTTTTAGTGCGCTGATAAACAACAGGTTAGGGAGTTTCTTATATGAATTGATACCGGATGCGCAGTTATTTATGTTGTTTTCTCTTCATTGTCGTTGAATAAAGCTGAGTGTTACATTTGTGGTCAACCATGAACGTAATTGTTTAAAAAGTAATTCTTGGTAAGGAAAAAATAGCACAACTCCCCATTTTGTATACATAGGTTCCTAGTGTCATAAACTCACTATGAGTGATATAAAACAGATATAAATCATAATATGATATTAATCGTTAATGTGTATTATCATTACAAAACTGTGTTGACGAATTGGGCCGATTGGATTACAACATAATTAAGGATGTTTCACAGGGACGTCATATCTCTGATCACATTTTTTGGGGGGATATTGATGAAGGGGATTCAAAGGGGATTATTGATTTTTGGATTAATGTTGGGAGTGTCATATGAAATTCCAACAACTTTTGCGGCAACTACCGTTAATTATGGTGTGTTTGCAAGATCCAATAGGGATGATCATATTAATTTTTATTTTCGATTTAATAAAAAGCTTACCCGTGTTTCAAAAAAATATCATGAATATTTTGGCAGTGTAGCTGTTTATGATACTAAAATTCAAAATAATAGTGACTATAATGTGCGTTTTTATTTTTCAAAACTTTGGTTTGCAAATATAACGGGATATCGATTTTATGATGACGTTGTTCAGCGTCCAAAGAAGGCGGTAGTAGTAAAAGCTCATACGACTAGAATAGTCAACAACAGTTTCCGCGACACGTTTGATTCGGGCTACAGTTATTATGTTCCGCAAAGAAAAAAGCAATTTGTGATTCAGTATTATGACGATAATTCTTATTACCTTGCAAAAATTAATCATTTCCATTACCTAAGTAAAGGGGTGGGGTGGAATCCAACGTGGAAATGGACGAAATGATGCTGCTTAATCATCGCAAATAAAAAATAAGTTATCTGAGGTTAGATGCCATTCAACTATTGATTTAAGCGGGTGATTTGAATTATCAAGAAAATACGAAACGGGTTCGAAGCCTATTGAGGCTTAATTGCAGTTATCCTTTTTGTATTGTATTTATTGGTTCCTAAATTCTATATACCCTTCTTTTGCATTGCACTAGTATATATGGGGGTTGATCTGGTACGAGTAGTGAAAGGACGTTACTGGATCGCCATTATTTTTGACCTCGTCGTTCTTTGCGTGATTGTTAATGTATTGTTGAGAAAGCTTTTAGGATGAAAAATCTGGCATTTTAAAATCAAAAAAAGGGATGGAGGCATTTGAAATCATGGATTATTAAATTGGTAAAGTTTCTAGCTGGCGTGTTCTTTATCCTTATTATTTGTATCATGATCCTGTCTTTGTTTCCCAAAGACTCTGTTCGGTTACGGATTGCTATAGATGGGCATCCGATTACTGCACTGAAATGTCATCCCAAGTATTTTTCTAAGTCTGAAAAATATTTTAGAAAACCGGCTTATTCTATTCAGAGTCGATATGGTTACCCATCATTTGACGGTTCATACGAAGTCTATAATTTTAAAGTTCAAAAGTATGTTGTCTTTAATTTTGCTGAACACATTATATAGACGAGATGATTTATCGTCTGAATATTTTGACTATTAAAGCTTCATGATGAAGCTGGATTTGATTGTTTTTTAACAAGTTGGCGTTATCAAGCCTTTTTTGATACAAGGGGGATTGGGATGTTTTCACAGTTGTTTGCCAAAGCAAGAAGAAATCCATTTATAATTTTATGGGTTACACTTTCCGTCATTCAAATCACTATGATTTTTCTAGATCAGCCGAGTGTTCAAGTGTTACCAGGTGAACAAAAGATTAGTGTTACCTATTTACTCTGTGGATTGCTTTCCTGGTTTGCCTGGAATATTAAACTCATTATCCCAACTTTGATTTTAAGTCTATTGCCGACCTATCTGTTTTCCGGACTCTTTCTCTCAGTGATCGGCTCCGGACAATTAACGGTCGGAGTCATGCCGTTGGCGGCTACGATAATGAAGGTTCCTATCCAAATGAATGATTGGTTTCCTTTTACCATTTATGCATTGTACTGCGTTATGCTGGCTGTGCTTCAAGTGGCACTTCTCTTACTGGTTGGCAGACTAAAGGATACTTATAAGTACCGACTGCAGTACAATCATACACAATCATTTTATATTAACTGGTGGTTAGCGCTTAAAGAAGTTATTTTATCAAAATGGAAAATGCTGGTGTTGATTTATGCCGTGTTGCTTATATTGAAAATATTAGCGCTATCACTGTGAACATTAAAAAAGTCTGGCTTATTTTATAGGAAGTTTGGTAATTATGAAGAATCCGTATAGATTTCTAATATGCTTTATATTAATTTTTCTCGGTTGTGTTAATGGATTTCTTGGGATTTTTGGGCTTGGCCCTTATCCATTGCCTCCGCTGACATCGATTATTTACTATATAATCGGGGCTTCGGGGGTGACCGTTATTGTCGGAAGCATATATTTATTTCCAGTAAACAAAATAGTAGTTAGGATTTTGTCTTCAATTTTGATTATTTGTAACTTGGTGCCAGTTATCTATCAAATTGTTGAAGATTACTATTTTATGTTCCCCTTTTTTATGATCGAAATTTTAGTTGGGATTATCACGTTTTTTATTCCAACAAAAAATTTATGATATGGGGTGTTGTAGATGACGCGACTCACAAAAATTGTTGTTATCATACTTATAGTTATCGTGGTTGTCATCGTTTGATACTTTATTCTTGCTGGCGCAGCGCTCCCTTTTTCCATGCGATACTTCTAAAATTCATATGGTAGTTGGCGTATGACTAATTATCTTGGCCACACTTGTTGCTTTCCGGTAAATCTTAATCCTAAAAGTTAAAAAAGATGAGAAAATGGGTAATACTCAAACCATATACTCAGGCGTGCAACGCTGGAAAGGGTGATATATATGAGAATGCATGATTTTCTAATGAGTAAGTGGGCATGGTTAATACCAATATTTATCGGTGGATTTGCGATTGTTTATAATGATAGGCTGGCATTTGATTTTTCTGATATCCTTGGAGGAATATTCTATTTATTCGCATTAGTCGTCATTATATGGCAAGGATGGACAGCAAAAAAATCATCTAAAAAGTAGCATCGTAAAATTGAAAATGAAGAATGTATCCTATTTCAAAAGGCTGATGTAAGTGTGTTGACTGATCAGGTCCGCATTTGTAATGATATGTGAAAGAATCTATGGGGGAAAGCAATATACATAGGCCCTGGTGAACGCGAGAGTAGCATATGGCATTAAAGTCGGATAATAATTAAAGCGGAGATCTAAAGACATTGAAAACGAAAGACAAAAGTATTATGAAGTTGGGAAAAGTATTTTTGTCAGTGATCATCCTTTTAATTATTTGTATCGTTTCGTTGTCTACATCACCCAGAAACGCTGTTTGCTTGCGTATGATACACGATGGTCATCCTGTTATGGCCATAACCTGTAACCCGTATCATGATAAAGATTACAGCCGTTATTTAAATACCACAATTTATAGTATTTCGAAGAAGGATCAGTATTCTTCTGCAAGCGGCAATTTTTTGGTGGGGATGTATCGAATTCAACATCATTCATTTCTTTATACAGCAACCCCACAGCCCGATATTGTAAAATGAGGGTCATTAAAGTTCAAGACTGGTAAATTGTAGGTGTATTTGCCTATTTAATGAGGTGGTTTTCGTAACCTGACAATTGGTGAAAATAAACTGCTTTCGAAACTAGCAAATTATTTTTTAATATACAAATAGTTATTTAGCAGTGGCCAAGTATATCAAGGTACTATTATTTTGACTGTCATCTAACAAAACGGATGGATAAGGTGTGGTGAAGTACGATTCAGGACCATCTTGAGCGCCGTCAAAAGAAGCAATCCCGATATAGTAATGGTCCATACTCTTCCGCTTTTCGTCTGGATACCCATTCTCATTTAAAATACGCTTAACATGGTTAACTCTTTGGGTGATAGGCTTTCCGGCAGTTTTGCTTAAATACCACATTATATCATCGCTTACTTGGGTTGATCCGGCAGGCTTCAAATCATTCACGTTGATATAGTTGGTATAATTTGGATCTAAAGTGGGTTTCCAATTTCCACTTGTGGCTGCGGCTTTGGACAAATCCAGTTTAAGCTGAGTATTAGGGAATAGCTTTAGAATTGCTCTAGCTAATCTTTGCGATCGATCAGTTTTAACATAGTTGATAAATGTCGATTCCGTGTTAAAATTTGCAGGCGACTTAGCTAGTAAACGGGTGAGGTAGCCACTCCAAATCCAACCTTTAATTTTGAAATTGGCACTGGCACCAACATAATAGTAAACCGCTCGCTTGTTATTATATTTTTTGGCTTTTGCGTAAAAAACATACCAATTTGAATTAGCATAATTTTTGATATTGTGAAGCCGTTTAGTGTGACGATAGTTCCATAAGTAGGCTGATTGTGAGGCTGACTTGGCTTTATAAGGCACCGCACCAACTTGAGCTTTATGATAGTTGAATGAATAATTAGCTGGAAGTTGGTTGGCCTCGGCGTTGCCAGCTGTGACAATTGCAAAACTGACAATTGTTGTCAGTAGAATTAGTACTAATTTGAGTTTGTTCATGTGAACTTTCCTTTCTGAAAACAACGTATTTTTATACCTAGTGCTACCTAGTGCCAAATTCTATTGTAGCGAAATCGGCTAATAGATTATAGTTTGTGAATTTTGAATTAGAGGTATTTAAAGTAAAAACATCAATGGCTTTTCAACATCTTCTGGGAGCATTGAGGCTGTTTTGACGGAAAAACAGTGATTAGTGCACTGAGATTCATTAAAATAAAGGGCTCATGACGTTTTAGCCTTTGTAGAGTTAAAAACTCCCCACGATAAAAAAACGCGGGGAGCAACTATTGCATGCAAACTGCACGCGGGGAAATGTGGCTAGGGGGATAGCCACACTATTATTTTATCATGACGAATTAAGCCTAGCAGTCAATTGAGCTTTTTTTGTTATCCGCATCACAAAAGCGGTAATTATCAAAAACCAATTTTTCACCATTTGATGGCAACCTTTAAACAATCAGTAGCAACTTAATAAAACAGACAAAAGGCACCTCATAGCGGTTATTTTTCATTAATAATAACCACTATGAGGTGCCTTTTAAATAAAAAACTATTATTCATTCACAATGATGACGCGACCGTCATGTTTTTCTTCCAATAGTTGATGGCCCTTGACGAATCCGTCACGTGAAAATGGCAACGTATAGCCAATGTTGACGGTTAATTTACCATCCCTCATCAAATCAACGATGGCTTGTAAAGCTTCCCGATCCGTCATGTCATTTGTTGGATGAATGTGGACAAATTTTAAGGGCTTATCTGTCGTTGGTGATTCATGCGCAACGCTGGCAATAGTGCCGTTTGGTTTAACCATTGCGATATCGTCATCCGTTCCGGCACCATTCATGGCACTGTTAATGACAACGTCTCCCTGATCAGCTAATACCGTTGCTGGATCGCTTTGATCATAGGCAACAAATTGACTGGCTCCAATTGACTTTACAAAATCTTCATTGTGACTGGATGCAATTCCGATCACATTTGCACCGAGATCAGCTGCAATCTGAACGGAAATCGAGCCAACACCGCCGGAAGCGCCTTTTACAATGACGGTTTGACCGGCCTTAACGTTTCCAAAAAACTTAACGGCTTTATAACCTGTTAAACCAGGGGTAATCATACCGGCGGCTCTGGTTGGTGTAATGCCATCCGGTACTTTAACAGTGGCGTCCAGGTCTGCAAGGACAAACTCTGCATAGCCGTGTTCGGTGTGGGTTAGGACTAAATCTCCTTTTGAGAAGCCAGAAACGCGCCCACCAACGATGGTAACTTCGCCGACGACATCACGTCCCGGAATAACCGGTGAACCAATACTACCATAACCACCAGCCCGTTCTGCTCTTTCACGGTTGTTAAGGCCGATTGCGATTGTCCGAATTAACAATTGATCTGCTGCAGGAGATGGTGTCGGGATGTCATAAGTTTGAAATACGTCCGGAGCACCATGATGATCATACCCAAATGCTTTCATAAATCTCCGCCTCCTCATAACTGTTGATAACGTGGTTATTGTAAGCGGAAACACAACCAAGAGCAAGCAAGTTGCCCTGCCAAGCAGTGGACAAAGCGATTGTCTGTTGCTGGGTCGACGCGACGATCGATGGACCTTTTAAATCAGTAAAAATTAGAATGGGTTTAAAACCCAAATTCCATAAAGAATGATTTCCTATTTAGGCTGTTTCAATTCGATATCCTGAGTTGCCATCCGATTTCTCATGAGGAATGCGGCGCCGATAGCACCAAGGACAACAATAACCCCTGACGTAATGGCTACGGCGGCCATACCATTATCATAGGCTTTAATGACAACCTGTTGTAATGCATGGGCAAATGGTGCTTTCTCGATTCGGGATGAAAAGGCAATGCTGTGGCCGGAGAATGGACCGGCATTAATTAAAGCTTCTTTAATACCATTGAGTGCCTGGGTCGGCATTGAAATGTGGTGAAGGTTGGCGTTTAAATAATTTTCAAATTGGGCATCTTGAATGAGTCCCAGACCAACAACACCAACAGTTGTTCCAAATTGACGAAAGACATTCAATAATCCGGAAACCATTCCCATTTCATTTGGCAAAGCGCCTTCCATTCCGGCTGTATTTAGCAATGGATTGACCATCCCATTTGCCAGTCCCATCAGGACCATTCCCGGCCAGAGTTCAACGAAACTAACGGTGGGGCTGATTGCCTTTGCCATCGAGAAGAAGCCGAGACCACCTATCAGTAAACTGACCACAATCATCCATTTCTTCGAATATCGCGCACTGAGAATCCCGGCAACCGGACCCAGAATAAGTGACCAGGCACTGATTGTCAGTTGTCTGACTCCGGTTTGAACGGCTGAATAACCGATATAATTTTGCATTAAAGCAGTTAAAAATGCGTTGTAAGCGTAAATTCCGGCACCTAAAGCAAAAGCCACGGCAATTGTACCGAGGAAATGAGGCCGCTTAAACATTTTGATATCCATCATGGGATCTTCAACCCGTAACTCGACCAAAACAAAAATGACCATGACAATTACACCGCCGATGAGGAGGCCGCTTACCCGAAAATCAAGCCATGACCAGTGGGGATGACTTTCTTTGACAATCAACCCATAAATAATTGCAAATAATCCGATTGCGGAAAGGATCATTCCGACTAAATCGATTTTATGATTTTTCCCGTAACTCGGTGTTTCAGCAACGTAGAAGATGGTCAGAATGACCGCAATGATTCCAAAGGGAACGTTGACGTAAAAGATGGCCGGCCAACCGAAGTGTTCAACCAGATAGCCACCGATTAAAGGACCGGACGCTGATGAAACACCAATGATTGAACCAAGGATCCCAAGGGCCAAGCCACGTTGCTTACCTTCGAAGTTGGACGCAACCAGTGCCATTGAAAGTGACATCATTCCGGCACCACCGATTGCTTGAATACCTCGACCTATGTCCAGGATAAACAGGCTGGGTGCCATTCCGTTAATTGCCGAAGCAATCACGAACAGGATCAGTGATCCTAAGAAAACCTTTTTTCGACCATACATATCGCCTAATTTTGACATGATCATTAAAGTAACGGCATAAACCAGGGTATAGGCGTTTAACACCCATTGGAGATTTGTAAAAGTTGTGTTGAAGCCACGTGCCATTGTTGGGAGCGCTACGTTGACAACCGTTACGTCCAACAGCCCCATGAAGACACCGAGACCCATCGCAAGTAGTGCGATCCATTGCTTTGATTTACTTTGTTTGTCCATTTAAACGCTTCCTATCTTCATTGATTTTCTGACGACAATTTTTAATCCATTTAATCTTTGCTCGGCAAATCGATAGACTAAGGTCCAAAGAACGAATCGCCCAAATGATATAGGGATGATTGGCGGTTGGATCGTCGAGTTTGGCGTGTAAATGATGATGGACTTCCTGATAGACCTTAAGATCACTGTGTTCAGCGGCCTCGAAGTCATCTAAAATTTGTTCCTGCGTCGTTGAATCGACGCCGGCCATGGCGCGAAACTTAAAGCGAAAAATTGATTCCCGCTTGGCATCACGTGAGACGGTGTCGTTCATTAGCTGGCGAAAACGTTCAATTCCCGCGGAAGTGATATGAGCCATTTTTTTATTTCTGAGATTATGATCATCCTCAATGAATTCAATAAATCCTTTATTGGCTAATTTTCGCAGTAGAGGATACATCACGCCGTTTGAGATCTCCCGCCTGGGGACCAAACTGCTTTCCAGTATGATCCGTAATTTATAACCGGACATATCCCGTGACGTCAGGACACCTAAAATTAATAATTCGTACAAAATTTTCCTCCTAATATGTCGAAGCGACTTATCTATCATAGGTCGCTTCGACATATTATGCAAGTGATTTTTCACAAATTTCGAATATTTATATGGCGTACTGATGTTGATATAGAGGGCCTTGTGGTAAAACGGTTACATTTTATTGACGATATTTCACAAGAGCTTAATCAAAGAAAATAATAAATATGCTCAAATGAAAATACAGACTTTAAGCATCTCTTTTCGAGAGGTGCTTAAAGTCTGCAAGCGTTAGTAGTGATTAATGCAAAATCGAACTATTTTTTATCCTTATATGATGTCTAATACGTATACCAATTATTGTTTTTGGGAGGCATTAACTCGAAACTGATTGGGTGAAAGGCCGGTCCATCTTTTGAACTGGCGACTAAAATTGGCTAATCCGCTATATCCAAGTGCCAATCCGATATCTGCGACCGAATAGCTGGGTTTCATAAGCAACTTTTTAGCTTCGTTAACTTTAAGCTTGGAGAGGTATTCTCTTGGTGAGATACCATAAGTTTGCTTGAAGATTCTAAAGCCATAGCCATTGCTTAGACCGACTTTTCTAATTGCGTCATCAACTTCAACCGGTTTTTCAACCGGTGCATAGCCGTTCTTAATATAACTGAGGACCTGATTTGTTAATCGGCTTTTCATATAATCGGCCATAATTCTTGAATACTCGACGTGGGTTGATGAGGCGTCATGAGTGTGTTTCATTGCAGATTGATAGAAGGACTGCAACATTTTTGAAAGCTCGATTTGAATAATCATTTTGGTGTTGAAATCAAAAGAACCGTCTTTAATTAATGAGTCCAGTTTAGTTAAATGTGGCGTAATTTTTTTACATAATTCCGAATTGCAAGGATGATAATAACTGATTCCTTGAATGAGTTGAACCTTTAAATTGGGATCATCCAGATCGAAATGGAAACAGAAGTATTTCAATATTTGTCCAGCCCATACCTGGTGAGGGAATTCAGGTGGAATTAAGAAAAAGTCACCGGCGGAGAGCGTATATGTCTTATCTTGAATCTTGACGTATTCGTGGCCTTCAAGAACAAAAATACATTCAAAGGCATAGTGCTTCTCGATTGGTACAACCCACTCGGGACCAACTTTTTGTTCGTGAGCACCAAAAAAGGTTAAATTCCAATCAAGTACTGGTAGTCTTTTTGCATGTTTTAGAAAGTCCATGAGTTACCTCCAATACCCTGTTTGCAAACCAATTATTTGTGATTATTTTCATTATAGGTCATATTTGGATAAATATAAAGCCGATATTCCAATATACATTGGCGTGATAGTAAGGCATACTTGTCTGTGATAAAGAAAGCGCTTTCCAAGTCAAGGCTGTATTAGTGAGATGTTAGGAGGATTTTTAAATGGATTTCAAAAACTTTTTGTACGGTGCTGCATACTACTATGAGTACCTGCCATATGATCGACTTGATGAAGACATCAAGATGATGAAAGATGCCAATATTAATGTTGTTCGGATAGGTGAAAGTACTTGGAGTACGTACGAACCTCAAGAGGGAATCTTTGATTTCTCTAAATTGGATAAGGTTGTTAACGCTATGCAAAAAGCTGGCATTAACGTCATTATCGGAACACCAACTTATGCAATTCCAACGTGGATGGCCAAAGCTTATCCAGAAGTGTTGTTAACTGATAGGACAGGTAAACATCAGTATGGTTCTCGCCAAATCATCGATATTACCAACCCGACGTTTAGAAATTTCTCAGAGCGGATTATTCGTAAGATGGTGGAAAGAACGGTTCATAACCCTGCTGTCATTGGTTTTCAAGTTGATAATGAAACAAAGCACTTTGATACCAGTAGTGAAAATGTTTACCTGGCATTTGAAAAATGGCTCAAGAAAAAATTCAACGGCGATCTTGATAAGTTAAATCATGCTTATGGATTAGATTATTGGAGTAATCGAATTAATGCTTGGGAAGACTTCCCACCAATCAATTCGACAATTAACGGCAGTTTAGGCACAGCCTTTGAAGAATTCAAACGGACTCTTGTAACCGATTTCTTAACTTGGCAAGTTGATATTGTGAATGAATATAAGCGTGATGACCAATTCGTCACGAACAACTTTGACTTCGAATGGCGAAAGCAATCGTTTGGCTTGAACGCCGACTCAAATCACTTTGAGGTTTCAAAGCCGTTTGATGTTACAGCAGTTGATGTTTATCATCCAACTCAGGATAACTTGACAGGCACTGAAATTGCCTTTTGTGGGGATGTTGCCCGTTCAACAAAAGATAAGAATTACATTGTTATGGAAACCGAAGCCCAGGCATTCAGACACTGGGTACCATATCCCGGTCAATTAACACTCCAAGCATTCTCACACATTGCTTCTGGTGCCAACATGATTGGTTATTGGCACTGGCATTCTGTTCATAATAGTTATGAAACATATTGGAAAGGCTTACTTGGACACGACTTTAGACCAAATCCGGTATACAACGAAGCCAAGACGATTGGGAAGAAACTTAAAGAAGTCGGTTCAAACTTCTTGGATACCAAGAAGAAAAATCGAGTAGCATTCGTTGTCAGCAACCAGGCTTTGAGCGCGGTTGACTGGTTCCCGTATAAGAACACAATTTTTGATAAGACCGGTGAACATCAATACAATGATGTTTTGCGTTCCTATTATGACCCGTTGTATCGCTTGAACGTTGAAGCTGACATTTTACAACTCGGTGATCCACGGCTCTCAAATGACAACTACGACTTTTTAGTTGTTCCAATGTTATATTCAGCGACCGACGAGCAACTTGAACAATTGAATGTTTTTGTTAAAAATGGTGGCAATATTCTCTATTCATTCCGTTCAGGTTACACCAATCAGGATGTAAAAGCCCGGACTGAAGTTCAACCGGCTTTGATTTCTAAAGCGGTGGGTGCCGAATATGAATTGTTTGTAGAGCCTAATCGTAATTATGGTACCGATAAGCCGGAAAAGGATGTCACGATCAGTGGCACGGAAGAATTAAGCGGAATTGATCAACAACCGGTTAAATATTGGATGGAATTATTAACGACCACAACCGGTAAGGCATTGGCAACCTATAATCACCCATATTGGGGCAAGTACGCAGCTATTACGGAAAACCAATATGGTAAGGGGAATGCCTTTTACGCCGGATCGTACTTGAATCAGCAATCTATTACGGATTTATATAAATATATTCTAAAGAAGATTGGCCTTTGGACGTCTCGTCAAGAGCAGGAATTTCCAATTATCAATAAGCAGCTGATTACCAAAGATAACGCGGTCCTTGATTTTTACTTTAACTATTCAAATCAAGAACAAACGGTTACTTATTGTTCAAAAAATGGTCAATCAATCATGAACGATCTTAGTGAGAAACAAGGAGACACCTTTACATTGAAACCTTGGGGCCTTCAAGTCTTTAAAGCTGAGAATTAAGAAAAGGGGTTTGACATTGTCTAAAAAGAATGAAAGCCTGAACGCTGACGGCACTTGGTCGGCCAGTGTGACAGACGCGCAACAACCAAAAGTACCAATATTTATCGGAATCGCTACCGGACTTGGGGCCTTGCTTTGGTTAGCACCATTTATGGGATTAAATTCAGTTTTAAACCCAGCTAAATTAGCTAATATTTTCGGCGGTCCCGGTAGTCAAGTTAACAACTTCTTGGCTTTGCTTGGAACGTTGGGAGCTGTTACATCAACAATCACAACCATTATCATTGGAGCTTTATCAGATCGAACCCGAACACGTTGGGGTCGCCGAACACCATGGATTGTCTGTGGCTCAGTTTTAACTGCTGCCGTTATGGTTGGTTTGGGAATGATCAATGATAAGTCACAATTACCAATCTTTATTGTATTGTGGTGCTTGATTCAAACCTTTATCAACATGATTGTGGCACCATTAATCGCTGTTATGGCTGATATGGTTGCACCGCAACATCGTGGGACGATTTCATCAATTTATGCCATTGGTTACGTTATCGGCCAATATGGTGGCCCTGTTATTGGTGGTCGTTTCTTAAGTAGTGCCAATCCTGGCTTAGTTAACACCGGTTATTACGCATTAGCAATCATGATGCTCATTTCCGGTCCAATTGCGGCCATCATTATGCACGAAAAATCAAGCTTGGGAATGGAAAAAGAAAAGCTGGATTTGAGTGGCTTCGTTAAAGCCTTTATCTTCCCAATTCACCATGTTCGCAATTTCTATCTTGCCTTATTCGGTAAGATGATGATTAATATTACCGTTACTGCCTTTGCAACTTACCAAGTTTTCATCCTAACAAGTGGCATGGGTCTTGGAAGTACTGCAGCCGGTAAATATGTGTCTTGGATGGGAACCGCTACGATGATTACTGCTATTGTTTTTTCATCAACTTCAGGGGCAGTTTCCGATAAACTGGGTACTCGAAAGTGGCCGGTTGCCTTTGCGGCATTGTTAACCGCTGTTGGAACAATCCTACCATTTTTCTTCCGTGATCCCTCAGCAATGATCTGGTACGGAATTATTGCCGGAACCGGTTCAGGAATCTTCTTCTCAGTTGATCAGGCCTTGAACCTGGAAGTTTTGCCTGATCCTGAAACTGCTGCTAAAGACCTTGGTATCTTGAACTTTGCCAATACTGGTGCTCAAATCTTAGCGCCTGTCTTGGGCGCAATCCTGTTCGACATGGTTGGCAAGCAATATATGCCAATCCTACCAATTCTTTCAATCATCGCCTTAGTTGGTGCCGTCCTTGTTCTGATGATCAAGGAAACCAAAAAGGCTATCTAAAAAATGTGCAAGAACTTGTGCAGTTTTCTGACTGAAGCACCCTTCAGCTGCACATGTAAAAATGCATAAAGCCAGAGTAGTGCACCCCATTGCCCTGGCTTTATACATAATCGCAATGAAACCGCTTTATATGGAAAGGATTATTGAAATTATGTTTAAACATAGACAATTAGCTTCTATTGCAAAAATTGTGTTTGCATTTGGTATTGTCCTAATGGGCAGCACAGTTAGCGCACATGCTGCGGACAGGCCAACACCGGTCCAACCAACTACAGTGTACAAAACAACAGTGCCAGCAAGTGGGCATTTATTAAATAATCGGGATTATGGTGCCCGTTCACCAAGAGTCATCCAGCTGGAACACCAAGCTAATTCTGCAGATAACGGGAAATTACTGCTGACATTTGAACAAGTACCTGAAGCAGGTCAGACACCGGTATTTCCGATTTATGAAAGTGATGATAATGGGGCGCATTGGAATTGGGTATCAAATGTTCACCAAACTAAAGAAGTAGGGTGGGGGATGGCCAACTGCCCGCAATTATATGAGCTCCCACAGCAAATTGGCGATATGCCCAAAGGAACCATTGTTATCGCTGGGGATGCAACGCCTAATGATTTAAGTGGTACTCAATTGCAATTAACCAAAAGTACTGATGTAGGGAAAACTTGGAAGTATGAAAGTACAATTGCAAGTGGCGGAGCAAACTTTATCAACGACGATCCGATCTGGGAACCTTATTTGATGGTACACAACAATAAGCTTGTTTGTTACTACTCAGATGAGCGGGATAGTTCAGGATTAAAGCCAAAGGCTCAGGCGATTGTTCATCAAACAACTACGGACGGTACAACTTGGAGCCCACTTGTGATGGATGTCGACCCCAATGGCTTAAAGGACACAGATGGAAATGATGATACTCGGCCCGGAATGCCCGTTGTGACACCTATCGGCAATGGTAAATGGGCAATGACTTATGAACAAAAAGGTGGCGCAAGTGTTGGACTAAAGATCTCTAGTGATCCAGAAAGTTGGAACTCAACCAGCGCAGGAACTACGATTGCCTGGGGTGGCGCACCATATATCACGACGTTGAATGACGGTCGAATTGCTTTCAATAATAATGGTAGTGATGGTAAAGTATACATTTTCAATAATGCAGAAACTTTGCAAAAAGGTATTGGCGCTGCAGATACGACTTACAAACCAAAAGTTGGTCAAGCGTATAATCGTGAAATAATGCCACTTGCAAATGGCATGTTATTGGTTGTCCGAGGTGAGCAAGCAATAACTGTTGAAACAATTGATGTTGGTGATAAGGCAATAAATTCTTCGGATAGCGGTGCAACAACACCAACAACACCAGTGACGCCAACAACACCTACAAGTAGTTCGAGTTCAAGTGTTCAATCTTCATCATCAAGTGTACCAGCTGCCAGTTCTTCAAGTGTTTCAAGCTCAAGCAGCTCAACTGTAAGTTCAACATCTTCATCAACTACAACAACTGCACCTTCAACAAGCGTTATTAAGCAAGTTAAACCATTTAAAGTTGCTGCAGTCAAAGCCCTTTATCGATATAACAACGTGAACTTCAGCAAAGCTAACCGGATTAAACACTATGCTAAAAAATCAATTACCAAAGCACCAGTATTTACGGTTGTCGCAACTACTAAATCTTCGAACGGCGCTTTGAGATATCAATTGAGTGATGGCAGCTACATCACAACCAAGGCTGGTTATGTCACTAAACTATATAATCAAGCTAAGATCAAAACACTTCGCGTGATTAATCCAAAGGGAACCTGGGAATACAAATCTTCCAAGTTAACTAAGAAGAGCGCTGTTAAACATTTAAAGAAGAGCAAGGTGGTTAAGGTCAAGAAATTGGTTCGTAAAGGAACAGCTACTCGATATCAATTAACGAATGGACACTACGTTACTGGTAATAAGCAGTTCGTAAAGGTTACCAAATAATTGTTTGATTTAGAACATTTAATACAAAAAACATCTCGTCACATAAAAGTTGTGATGGGATGTTTTTTGCGCTATAAGCAGCTGCTCTCTGAAGTATTGCAACTAATTTTGTTTCATATTTTTGCCATAAATATAATCAATCATAAGCAATCTTAGATGCCACTTTTTATTAAATCCCATATCGTTTCAAAGCGCTCTTGGTAATTTGGTAAGTCCCAAGTTTGACTAAACATAGGTAGATTAAAGACTGAAAAGGTTGAGAGAATGGCTTCTGCCCGTTCGTAATTTGGATCATGATAATTCATGAATTGATCGATTGTTTTGTAAGCTTCTGTCAGGACATTTCGAAGAACAAAGGGATGATTATCGACGTATTGGGTGTTTAAGTCAAACATTCTTTGATCTTCGTTATAGGCTTTCTTTTTGGCATTCGCAAAGGCCCATAACCAGGCATATAAAAATTCGGATAGGCTAGCATAATCTTCGGGCTTTAGATTAATTTTGCCGAGAATCTGATTATTAAACCAACATTTGGCAACCGCTTCCCATAAATCTTGTTTATTTTTGAAATGCTTGTATAACGCTGCGTGAGTAATACCTAATTTGTCCGCAATTTGTGAGAGGGTGACTTCAGTGTTTTGGGTTTGCCCAATTAATAAGACAGCTGTTTCAATAATTTTTTGTTGCGTGATTTTTTTCATTGTATTACTGATACGTAAAAAGTCGTATCATTCCTCCCTTATCATTAACTGGAATAAATATAGCATAGATGATTTTTAGTTACAATTATTGACAATTGTAACTAAACTTGGTAAGCTTCATGTATTAATTACAAATAGCTATTAATGTTACTGAATTAAACACGGAGGTATCTTATGAAAGCAGCTCAATTAAAAAAATACGCAAAAGACTATCAACTTGATATTAATGATATTCCGACTCCAGAAATTAGTAAGGACGAAGTTTTGGTTAAAGTTAAAGTAGCGGCAGTTAACCCTTTGGAGAATCTGATTGGGACCGGTAGTGTCAAACTCATTCAGGATTATGCTTTTCCACTGACGATGGGGAATGAATTAACCGGTGTTATAGAAAAAGTTGGTCAAAACGTTGAGACATTTTCTGTCGGGAATGCCATCTATACAAGATTACCGCTTAAAAAGATTGGTGCATTTGCCGAATACGTTGCGGTAGACGCTAATGCAATTGGCTTATTACCAACGAATCTGGACTTCGTAACCGGTGCGGCTGCACCCCTTACTGGCTTAACGGCCTATCAAGGGCTTCATGAAGAACTTGAAGCTAAACCCGGACAAACTGTTTTTATTCCGGGCGGTTCGGGATCGTTTGGTCAAATGGCAGTTCCAATTGCCAAGGACATGGGCTTAACTGTGATTGTCAGCGGCAACGCAGAGGCAAAAGAACGTACTTTAGCCAGTGGTGCGGATCAGTATTTTGATTATCAAACTGAAAATTATTGGGAACGCTTAAAAGACGTTGATTACGTGATTGATACATTGGGACCAGATGAATTTGACCATGAACTGTCAATTATTAAACCGGGTGGCCGGTTACTATCCTTGAGAACGGGTCCTAACAAACGATTTGCAGTTGACCGTAACTTCCCATGGATGAAGCAAAAACTATTTGGCGTGGCTGGGGCCAAATTTGATAAAAAAGCGGCTGAAAAGGACGTTGAATACCATTTTATTTTCGTTCGCAGCAGTGGCAGTCAGTTAAAAGACCTTACTAAAATTATTGAAGAAAATAATATTGTGCCGGCAGTTGATCCAACTGAATTTCATATTGAAGATATTAACGATGCCCTTAAGTTGGTCACAAGCGGCCGTCCTAAAGGGAAAGTTGTCATTATGTTTTAAGCTGCATAATTTTTTGGTCAAAATAATCGATTAACAATAACATTTAAGTCTCACAAGGAGGGCACTAAAATCAAAAAAGCAACCAAAGTCGGCCTAACCGGTTTATCTGCCGGACTTGGCCTTGGAAAGTATCAAGCCGTTAAAGAACAGCGCAGCCTTCGAAGTCTATTACTTGAAAAGCTGTTGTCATATATTCCGGCTGTACCGGAAATCAAGACGGATCAGGATTATCAAAAAGCCCTTGAAAAAAGTCAAAGGGGTTATCAACTCCCTAAGTCCGTTGCCAGTCTCTATCATGTTCATTATTTCCGAGACCAAAAAGACGTTTTGGAAATGAAACCGGCTATTGAAAATAGTGAAGATCAGGTGATCTTTTATGTACATGGTGGTGGTTACTGGGGGCAACCCACAATGGCCCATTTTAACGCCATTCATCGGTTGGCTAAACAATTGGGATCAAGGGTCATTATGCCGATTTATCCCAAAGCACCGGCATATGAAGCAAATGATGCTTATGAAATGGTTCTTAAAAGCTATTTGAGTTTGCTTAACGATAAACAAATTGATATTACAAGAATAACAGTCATGGGAGATTCGGCTGGCGCAGGGTTGATTTTGGCACTTCTTCAACGATTACGGGATAATCACCTGCCGTTGCCCCACCAAGCCTTCTTGTTGTCTCCTTGGCTGGATATTACCAATAGCAATCCTAAAATGACTGAAATTCAGCCACTGGACCCCATGCTTGATCTGCCCAATTTAACGTTGTTAGGCCAATACTACGCTGGTGACCTTAATCCGAAGGACTCTCTTGTCAGTCCGATCTATGGGAATTCGGCTAAATTACCACCGATATATGTCTTTACCGGCGACCATGATATTTTGAATGCCGATGCTATGAAATTTCAGCAAATGGCTGATGAAAAAGATTGGCAAGTGACGACTTTTAAATATCACGCCATGAATCATGTTTTTTCAATTTTTCCTACACCTGAAGGACGTGATTCACTGGACCGGATGACGCAAATCATTCAATCAAATGGCTAAAACATTAAAATGGCGGACTTTTATTCATGGCGAAACTATGAGAACCAGTTGATTGAGGCAATCTTCGATTAAAAAACTGCCTTGTTATGGCTCCGATGACATGAAGTCGTGCAGGAGAAGATGGGGTAAATGGTGCGGTTGGCTACACAGATTATCCAACTTTAAGCTGATTGTTTTTGATGGTGGCTGCTTTGTCAAATAAGAGAATGAGGATGACGTTAGATGGTAAATTATCAGTACACAAAGGCGCTAAACTTAACAATCCAAGCAAGTAACGGTGAAACATATGCTTACCGTGAATTGGGTGAGAAGAAGGGCGTTCCAGTTGTTTTCTTTGTCCACCTGGCTGGAACTTTGGATAATTGGGATCCGCGGGTTGTGGATGGTGTTGCTCAAAATCATTGGGTAATCGCCTTTGATAATCAAGGTGTTGGATTCTCCAGGGGACAAGTCCCCAATTCAATTGAACAAATGGCCCGGGATAGTTTAACCTTTATTCACGCGTTGGGACTAAAAGAAATTGATGTGCTTTCCTTTTCAATGGGAGGTATGATTGCTCAGGAATTAATTGCAATTGAACCATCGTTAGTCCGAAAATTGATTTTAGCTGGAACCGGTCCACGTGGTGGCGAAGGCATTGAAAATGTGACCAAGCTTTCCGATCGCGATTCGATTCGAGCGCTTTTGACTTTGAAAGATGTCAAAACCTATTTATTCTTTACCCGCACAGATAATGGTAAGAAAAAGGCAAAGGCGTTTCTTCTGCGACTAAAGGAACGACAAGAAAATCGGGATAAAGGGATCAGTTTGAAAGCTTATCGAACGCAATTAAAAGCAATTACTGCATGGGGATTGGCTTTGCCGGCTGATTTATCCCAAATTAAACAGCCTACACTAATTGTAAACGGTGATGAGGACCGGATGGTACCCACTGTGAATTCATATGAGTTAAATAGCCGGATTCCAAATAGTCAGTTGATTATTTATCCGGCCGCCGGTCATGGCGGTATTTTTCAGAATCATGAAGCTTTTGTTGAATCCGCAGTAGCGTTTTTAGATAATTAGCGGTTAAACAATTTAATTTAAACAAAAAATAAGGTTAAGAGGTTCAATAAAAATGGTTAAACGTTTAGAAAATAAAGTCGCTATTGTGACAGGCGGCATTTCCGGAATTGGGAAAGCAATTGCAAAGGACTTCTTAGCCGAAGGGGCCAAGGTTGTTATTACTGGTCGTCGTGAAACATTAGGTACTCAAGTTGCCAAAGAGTTGGGCAGCGAAGAACAGGTCCGGTACATTAAACAGGATGTTAGCCAAGAAGCAGAATGGGATAACGTTGTGACAACAACGATCAATCAATTCGGTCACTGGGATATTTTGGTTAATAATGCTGGTATTGGAGGCTCTGGACAATTAATTGCCCAGACAAGTTTGGCAGACTGGCAAAAAGTTATTAATATCAACCTGACCGGGAACTTCCTAGGGGTTCGGGCAGCGTTGAACAGGATGGAAAGTGGTGCGATAGTGAATGTTTCTTCAGTACTTGGTATTATTGCATCGATGATTGGAACCGGTAGTTATGCTGCTTCAAAAGGCGGTACACGGTTGCTAACCAAAGCTGCTGCAGTGGAGGCTATCAAGATGGGCAAGGAGATTCGAGTTAATTCGGTTCATCCTGGGTTAGTCGCAACCGACATTGTTACAGATGATGTCAGAACGGCTCTTAGTCATTCCAAAGATCCGATACCCACTATTGGTGAACCAAAGGATATTGCCAAGGCAGTGACTTATTTAGCTTCTGATGAAGCGGCCTATACGACAGGCACAGAGTTGGTAGTTGACGGCGGCGCTTTGGCAGGTCGTCATTAAATAGTCATTAATATGAAAAGGACTGGACAAAGCTTTTGCTAGCTTTGTTCCAGCCCCTTTTTATATACCAGGCTCGATTAACTGCCAGATCTGCTCAAAGCGTTGTTGATAATTTGGCAGATTCCATGTTTCACTAAAAGTGGCTAAATTAAAAACGGCAAATGCAGATAGGATTGCTTCAGCCCTCTCCAAGTTCGGATCGTGATAGTCCATAAAGTTGTCGATGATACTATAGGAGTCCCAAAGGACATCATGAAGTGCCAGTGGCTGATTATCAATATAGTGCGTATTTAATGCGAACATTTTGGGATCGTGATTATATGCCTGCTTTTTTGCGGTAGCAAATTGCCAGAGCCAATCGTGTAAGAGTTCTTTTGAATTGGTGTAGGCTTGTTTATTTACCCTAATGTTGCCAAGAATATTTTTATCGAACCAATCCTTGGCAACAGCCTCCCATAAATCTTGCTTATTTTTAAAATGTTTGTATAAAGCGGCATGGGTGATTCCCAAAACGGTAGCAATCTGTGAAAGCGTCACTTCGGGTTTTTCGGTTTCCATTATAAGATGTTCTGCGGTTTGAATAATTTTTTGTTGGGTAATTTTTTCCATAATTCCATCAAGTAATCTATCATATTTAGTTGGTAAATTACTGTGTTTCCTCCTGACTATGACGCCTGGTCTCTTTTGGATCAGAGATCAAATCAATTATTTTGCATAAATTAGCGATTCATTATCTTATAAATCATATACAGTACCAACGCAACAATCAACGCAATGCCAATCATCGGCTGTTCGTTAAAAATAAAGTGGATGAAGCGAACCGAGTGAAATCCGTGAAGGGCTGCTGGAAAAAAATTAAAAATATTCATAACATTTAGCTTCTTTCTAGTATACTAACTAATGTGAGGTTTCTGATTAAGTAGAATTAAAGTGGGAGATTTGTTTAAAATCTATTTCTGTTTTATTCTAATACTAAACTAATTTCTGCATCAGGAGGAAAATATGACTATTGATGCATCTTCTATTTTTAATGCAATTGTCGTTATTAACGCGATTTTTGCCGTCTTAACGGTTTTTAGAGAAAAACGGGATATTGCGGCAATATGGGCATGGCTGCTGGTGTTGGTTTTCCTACCACTGGTTGGTTTTATTGCGTATGCTTTCTTGGGTCGAAAGTTACCTAAAAATCGGTTATTTAAATTACATAAGCACGTTCAGATGCAACTGGATGAGCGGCTAAACGAACAGAGAAGCCAGCTGGGACACGATGATAAGACACCTGCAGATGATGTTGTCCGCCGAAATCGAAACGCGGTTGACATGTTTATGACGACGGATTCCGCTTTCTTGGCTCGGCAAAACAAAGTCCACATTTTTACAAATGGTAATGAGCTGTTTCATCGTATCATTGAAGATATTGAAAGTGCAAAGAAAAGTATTCATATCGAATTTTATACGTTTTACAACGATAAAATCGGTAATGAAATCAGGGATTTGCTCATTCAAAAGGCCAAGCAGGGTGTTGAAGTTCGGGTGATTTATGATTCCTGGGGTTCGATGGGAACTACCCGACGGTTTTTTAAACCGCTGACAGAAGCCGGCGGCCATGCTTATCCGTTCTTGAATACCCGATCAGTCTTATTGGACTTCCGTATTAACTTTCGTGACCATAGAAAGATTGTTGTGATTGATGGCATCATTGGATACACAGGCGGCTTTAACATTGGGGATCAATATTTGGGCCGTAAGAAAAAGTTTGGCAATTGGCGTGATACCCATATTCGAATCATCGGATCGGGCGTGTTTGGCCTTCAAGCCCGGTTCATTTTGGATTGGAATGCGACCAGTCCACGTGGACAGATTGATGAAGATGAGGTTCAAGCTAAATATTTTCCGGTTACCACGACTAAGGGTAATGTGAATATGCAGATTGTCTCAAGCGGACCGGATTCGGATTTGCAACAGATCAAGATGGGTTATATTAAATTAATTACAATGGCAACTAAGTATTGTTGGATTCAATCACCGTATTTAATCCCTGATGATAGTGTTTTAGATGCTCTGCGGATTGCGGCAATGTCGGGAGTTGATGTGCGCATAATGATTCCAAGTATGCCGGATCACCCGTTTGTTTACCGGGCCACGCAATATTACGCCCGACAATTGGCAGAACAAGGCGTTAAGATTTATTATTATGGGAATGGGTTTATGCATGCCAAAACGATGGTGATTGATGACGAAATCGCTTCGGTGGGTTCTGCTAATTTGGATTATCGGAGTTTTAAACTAAACTTTGAAATTAATTCTTTTATTTATGATGAGAAATTCGCCACTCAAATGCGTGATATTTATTTAAATGACATTTCTGTCAGTGAATTGCAGACACCGGAGATGTTTGACAAACAACCACTATGGCTTAAATTCAAGCAAACGTTTAGTCGACTGCTATCGCCAATTCTTTAAAGTTGAAAAGCAAAAATGGTTCTTTGAATATAAGACGAATTATTTGTAAGTACCTGACGAATTAGCATATAATAATGGTGAAAGGTGAATGGACTAATCACCTGTTTGGCAAACGAGGGATAAATGCAGAAATATAAATAAGGCGCTAGGTCATCGAGCCTAGATCCGCGTAGTTTGCTTCTTGACAACAGAGATATTTAACGAAACACAATACCCGACCAGCTAACATTGGTCAATGATTGGTCTAATACCTTTCAGAAGGATACCATCTCAAAAGAGCGTGCCGTCATCTAGAGGATGAAGGGGCGTTCCTTTTTATTGTCCAAGGTTTCTGAAAATGATCTGTCGCTATTGCCTACATAGTAATATACATATATAGAAGCAATCAAAAAAAGGTCGGACATCAAAGCCCGACCTCGTTGACTATCAAGGTTATTTAGTGTAATCAACCGATTTTGTTTCTTTTGTGGTGATCAGTGCAATCAGTGAAATGGTTGCCATCACTGCCAAGTAGATTCCAACGGCATGAATGCCCCATTCGTCAACTAGGAATGACGCAATGGTTGGTGCGAAAGCGGCACCGACAATTGCGGACATATTATAAGCAATTCCGGCTCCGGAATAGCGGGTACTGGTTGGGAAAAGTTCGGGAAGCAGCGCGCCGATTGGCCCATACACAATCCCCATCGTAAAGAAACCGACGAAGAGGAAGAACAGGCTCCCAAGCAAGTTGTGTTGTCCTTGGAAGAAGAACGGGAAGACAAAAGCAAAGGTAATAATTGAAATCGTTCCTGTAATGAGGACTTTCTTACGGCCAAATTTATCGGCCAGTACTGATGAATAAACGATCATAAGTGCAAAAACGATAATAGCAGCCATGAGAAGCAACAGCCATTCTTTATTGTTAAATCCAAGCGAGGTTGTGGCATAACTTAATGACCAAGTTGAAAGCAGGAAGAAAAATGTATAGGCAACACCCATTGTCAGGGTTCCCTGGATAACTTGGCGCCAGTTTTTGCGGAAAACCTCAACTAGTGGGGCCTTTTGAACGTTATTTTGCTGTTGTGCCAGACGGAATAGTGGGGTTTCCTGCATTTTCCGACGTACCCAGAGACCGACAATAACAAGAACAGCTGAGGCCAGGAACGGGATCCGCCAGCCAAAGGTGTTCATTTGAGCCGGTGTCAGGAATGATTCAAGTAGGAAGAAGAGTCCATTACTGAGGAAAAAGCCGATTGGTGCACCTAATTCAGGAAAGGCACCATAAAGCGCTCGTTTTCCCTTTGGGGCATTTTCTGTAGCAACCAAAACGGCACCGGACCATTCGCCGCCAAGGCCGATTCCTTGGATAAATCTTGCTAGACAGAGTAATAGAATGGCAGAAATTCCGAGTGTTTTGTAACCGGGTAATAGGCCGATGATGACGGTTGAAACACCCATGAGCAGTAATGAAACAACCAATGCCCGTTTACGACCTAATTTATCCCCAAAATGACCGAAAAGCAGGGAACCCAGCGGCCGGGCAACGAAGGCAACACCAAATGTTAGAAGGCTTAAAATCATTGCAATTGTCGGCGTTAGTGATGGGAAGAAAACGTTGGGAAAGTATGTAGCTGCGGCAGTGCCATAAGCATAAAAATCGAAGAATTCAATAGCGGTACCAATCATTGAGGCCAAAATAACGGTTTTCACCGGGTCTCGTTGCAAGGTTTCGGATTTAACGGCTGAATCATATGTTGGTGTGGTATTTTCCATTTGAGGTCAACTCTCTTTCATTTGTGGGCTACTAGATATTGGGTAGTCTCAACCAAGCAGGCCTGGATGATTAATATCAAGCAACGTTGTCAATAGCGTTTTTTGTCAATATTTTATGATTGTTCAATTAATTGGATCTATCAGCTCCTTTAAGGATAAAAAAAGGCCAAGAACCGAATTGACAGTTCTTGGCTTAAAAACCAACTCTGCCCGCTTCTTGCGGGCATGCAAAATTGCGCCCGCAGATTAAATAATGACGACACGGACGGCAATAATGGCTAAATTGAAAGTAGAATTGGTTTTCATAAGTTTATTCCTCGCTTTTTTAGGTTGATAGAATCTTACCAGATTAAAAATGAAAAGTAAATAAGAAAATGAAAATATTTTAATTTTAATTCGTTAATCCTTAATATAGTTGTCCTTTAAATGGTGGTCATTGTCTACCCTAAAGCGATTATAAATATGATTCTTTCAAATAAAACGTCAATTACTAACAGAATATCTCTCAAGATGATATGATTTAGGTGGAGGAAAATCTTTTGTTTTGCGTTTCTAAGAGGGTGAGAAAATGAGGTTTAATAAGAACTTTTATAAATCCTATATTTTCTGGCTATGTGTTGTGATATTGGCAGTTAACCTTTCTGCCGCTCTTATCTCAACACCGCCAATGTACAGCGTGAATTGGTGGATCATTATTGTCATTGGTGTGGCAGCTGTTTTAGCGATTGTCTATTTAGGGATGCATGCGGTTGATGAAGCTAACCATAAAAAAATGTAATGATCTGTTGTCTGGATCGACGGATGATCGATCAACATAAAAAACGACTTGGTATTGAGGCACTTTTAGAGAGAAGCCTCACTGACCAAGTCGTTTTTTAGTTGTTTTAAAGCAGGATTAGTCTAGTTCCATAACTGATCTGCCTTGGAAATCACGACTATATTCGTCAACTGCTTTGATAGCGGCAAAAACATCTTCCGGTGTGATATCAGTTGGCATATATTTCATGGTGTCATTTTCATCACATGCCTGAGTAGCGACTTTCATTAAGTCTTCATCAGAGGCATCGGCCAAATGGAGTCGGGCAAGAGTTGTTGGCAGGCCAAGCTTTAAATCGAATTTCAAGAACTTTTCGAAACGTTTTTGATCACTGCCGTTCAAGATTAATTCAACCAAAGTGCCATATGCAACCTTTTCACCATGTGTCAGGTGATGAATTTCCCCTGATAGCGCGGTAAAACCGTTATGAATGGCGTGGGCAGCAGCTAATCCGCCACTTTCAAAGCCAAGACCGCTTAAAAGGGTGTTGGCTTCAACAATGTGGTTTAGCGCTTCGGTTGCAACATGAGCCCGGTTTGCGGCAACGGCCAATTCGGCATACTCAAATAAATTATCTTCACAGGCCTGGCCAATCGAACCGGCAACAATCGTCTGCTTTGCACCCAACATATTGTCGGCGTTGGCTCTGCGAACATCAATTGCTTCAACGTTGGTTGCCAAAGCATCCGCAATTCCTGAAATCAGTAAGTGAACCGGCGCACCGGCGATGATCTTGGTGTCTAGTAAAACAATTTCCGGATTCTTTTTATAGAATCGATAGTGATCAAATTGACCATCGTCAGTATAAATAACCGAAAGTCGTGAACAAGGTGCATCGGTTGACGCAATTGTAGGGGCAATCATTGCGGCGATATCGAGGTTGTCCGCAATGGCTTTTGCAGAATCGGCGGTTTTACCACCACCCAAACCGATAATGATTTGGTCTTGGCTTTGTTTGCCGAGTTCAGTTACCCGGTTAATTTCGGATTCGGATGCTTCGCCTTCAAATGTTGCGAGGTTGACATCAAAATCATTTTTCTTTAAATAGTCAATGAATTGGTTACCAACAATTTTTAAAACGGTTTGATCTGAAAGCAGCAGCACTTTTTGACCATATTTTTTGATATATTGGGCACTGTTAAATAATTCTCCTGGACCTTGGATATAGGTGCTGGGACTTGCAAATACTTGTGTCATAAGAAAAGCCTCCTATAAAATGCGTGATTTATTTCACATATATATTATATTCGATTGAACATTGAAATGGAAGAATTTCGGAGGTTCGTTGGGATTAATAAGTTGAAACCTCAACCAGGTTACGATCAGGATCCCTGAAGTAAACCGACTTAATCGGGCCCAATGCGCCACTTTTAGCAATAGGTCCCAGCTCGATTTGAATATGTTTGGCGTGCAATTCATCAACCACTTTTGATAGTGGAGTTGTCGTAATCAGGCACAGATCAGCGGATCCGGGAGTTGGATGAAGCGCTTTTGGTTCAAACTCATGACCAACCTCGTGAAGATTGATCTTCATGTTGGCGAAGCGCAATGCTTTGCGACCATGATTAAAGGTTATGACGCGCATGCCCAATATATTGTGGTAAAAATCACAACTTGCATTGATGTTTTTGACGGTCAGGACAAAGTGGTCAAGATTTTTTAATTCCAAAATAAAAGCCTTCTTTAAATCGTTATTTTTCTGATTGACACCAATCTACCACAAAACCGGCAATTGATTTTGTATAGTTTAATAACTGATCAAAACTGGCACTTTCGTTATCACTATGGGCTTGAACCAATTCGCCCGGTCCATAAATAACGGCGGGGATGTGATAATAGCCAAACCAACCGCCATCCGAAACGGAAGTTGACATACCGATAACCGGTTTTTGACCAAATGAAGATTGATAGGACGTATTCAGTAATTTCATGGCTGCACTGTTTTTGTCTAATTCAAGGGATGGAAAGACCTCTCCTTTGTCCACTAACATTGAGTCACCGCCCCAGTTAAAGGTAGGCAGATTGTCGCGTAACCAAGGATCCGCCTTGGCGGCCGCAATCACTTCGTCTTCGACTTCTTTTTCGATGCCTTCAACAGTTTCGTTTGGATAGAAGTGAACAGTGATCCATAAGCGGCATTCATCTGCAACGAAGGCCGGATGAATACCGCCCTTGATATAGGCGGGATTGATTGTGTCGGTTCCGGGTTTAAAGCCGGGGTAACTTTTGGTAATGCCCCAGTAGCGTTCAAGCGTTTGGAGTGCGGAAATGACGACCACCATTTTTTCAACCATGCTGGCAGCTTTGAGGCCACCGCCGGTTTGAACCATTGAAATTCGGTTACCGTCGTGATAGGTATGGGGACTTTTTAAGGTGATCCAGCCGGTAATCACACCGCCTTGTCCTTGAAAATGGGTACCGGATGTATCGCCGACAATCGCAAAGTCAGCTTTTTCGCCTTGTTTGAGCAGTGTTTTAGTACCGGCTTCCCCCAATTCCTCACCGACGACCGACTGAAATTTCAGATCACCGGGTAACTCGATATTAAGCTTTTTAAGCAGTTGAAAAATAAATAGATAAGCTGCCACAGCACCTTTCATATCACTTACGCCACGACCGATTAAAGTGTCACCACGCTTGACGAGCTTAAAGGGATCTGTCTGCCATTCGTCACGATTTTCCAATGCGGCGACATCTACGTGACCATTCAGGATCAAGCTGTGATGATTATCGGAATGGGTTCCGCTTTTGGTGGCGGACAATAATTGATCGCCATCATAAAAATCCTGTTGCTTTGCATCAAACCCGTATTCTTCCAGTTCATCGTGAATAAACTGTTGCAGCTTAGCTGTGTTGCGGGCAGGAGGTGAAACGGTGTTAAAGGCCACAATCCGGTCGAGCTGTTTCAACAAATCCCCCTGATATTGATCGATTGTAGTTAAGAGCTGTTCTTTGATACTTGCCATATTTATTATTCTCTCCAATCTAAAATAACTTCCCAGCAATTGATTTTGAACCATCGCTAGAGAAGTTATTAAGACTGCAGTTTCTTTGAATTGAATTTAGTGTTCACGTTAATAACGGCTTTCCTACGCGAGTGCTAACTCTCAGGTTCAAAGGGTTCCGATAAAGGTCTCAGCAAATTGCTCCCCTAGCTGTTATTAGCATAGCATATTTAGCTGACTTGATGCAGAATAAAAAAATAACTTTTTAATGTTGTCTTTGTCCTATTTATTGTGAAAATAGTGTTAAAAATTGAATTCATTTGTCCTTCTTCTGATAGTGCTGTTTTTTGAAATAATTAAAAACAATCTTGTTTAGAATATATCCGGGAGAAAAGAAAACGGCGACCAGGCTAACGATCAAACCAACTCCCCAAAAAACAACGCCTGCCTGTTTCGTAATCCATAACGTAGTCCCCAAAACTAAAATACATACAAACCTTATGGATTCACTGATAAGTCTTTCGGTTACTTTCATATTCATTCTAATCCTCCCTATTAAATCAAAAAAAGCTTGTAACTTCAGCATACACTGATATTACAAGCCCTTTAAAAATGTTTTTTCGATTTTTCCCCAACTGCCTACTAATAGCTAATCGCTTAAATTGTATCTCAAATTAATCAGATAGATCACAATTGCCCCGATCGCCATGGTAACAAATTCACCAATGCCGGCAGTGAGGTAGGTACTCCAGAATGTTGGCCAAAAAGCACTGTGACCAATAATGGCAATTTCAAAACCAATAATGAACATATAGAATGTCCCAATCAGAACCGATGCAATCAACTTAGAAACAACTGATTGCATATGCTTGGTAACCAGATAAATTGTCACTAAGTTGATTAATGTTTCTGCAGTCCCAACCACCATATCGATTGCACCGTTTGGAGACATGATATTAGTGATAAAGCATGCCAGCGTGATTGCGACAATATAGCGCTTATTGAATGGGACGAGGTTATTCAATCCTTCTGAAAAACGGAATTGAATGGGCCCATAACTTACGGCTGCAAAGACCATCGTTAACGCGATGTAGAGTGCAGCGACAACGGCAGCTTTGGTTAAGTCCAATACACTGTCGATGCCGAGAACATTAGTCTTAGAATTCATAACAAATTCCTTCCTTGTAAATTATTTAGTTATTTGTAACCCATTAACTTTACAGCTTTTCTTTCTATATTTCAACTTGGCTGCCGATTCTTTGGAACGGAGACTGGATGGATTAGCTGTTTAAAATCCAAAGGAAAATAACGAAGACGACTGCCAAACCATACATCATGGCACTGACTTCTTTACCACGTTTTGCGGCAATCATTGTAATCGGGTAGGTAATAAAGCCAAGGGCAATGCCATCGGCGATACTGTAAGTAAAAGGCATACCGACCAAAGTGATGAAAGCCGGTGCGGCAATTTCGAATTTTTCCCAATGAACATTTTTCAATGATTGTGCCATTAAGACACCAACGATAATCAAGGCGGGTGCAGTTACCTGGCTGGTAATGACCGTCAGTAATGGTGAGAAGAAGGTTCCGAGAACAAATAAAATACCCACGACAACGGCTGTAAAACCAGTTCGGCCACCAACCGCAATTCCGGCTGAGGATTCAACGAAGGCGCCCATTGGAGAAGTTCCCAAAATTGAACCAACTGCCATTGTTGAAGAATCGGCGATTAAAGCCCGGCCAATTCTTGGAATACGATTATTTTTGATGAACCCGGCTTGTTCTGCTAATCCGACCAAGGTACCGGCCGTATCAAAGAAAGTTACCAGCAAGAACGTGAGAACAACCACTACCAATTGAAGTGAGTTGATATCACCGATATGCGAAAGTGCAACACCAAAAGTTGGTGCCAGGCTTGGAATGCCCGCTACCCATTGATGTGGAAGCGGGATTAATCCAGTTACCATTCCCAAGATGGCATTTAAAACCATTCCGATAAAAATGGCACCCGGAACCTTCATACTCATAAGAATAACGGAAACCAACAGGCCAAAGATTGTGAGCCATGTCGTACCAACGTGAAGAGACCCCAAACTAACCAGCGTGTCTTTGCTTGATTGAATCAAGCCACCGTCATTCATACCGATAAAAGCAATGAATAGCCCAATACCGCCACCGATAGCTGCTTTGAAATCCGCCGGGATTGAATCGATGATTTTCTCCCGTAATTTCAAGGCGGTTAAAATAATAAAAATAACTGATGCAACGAAGACCCCTGCCAATGCGGTCTGCCAGGAAACCTTCATGCCAATGACAACTGAATAGGCGAAGAAAGCGTTAATTCCCAGACTGGCGGAAATTGCGATCGGATAGTTGGCAAGTAATCCCATCAAGAAACAGCCAAATGCCGAAGCGAGGGCAGTTGCGGTGAAAATGGCCCCTTTATCCATCCCGGTAACACCCAGCACGTTAGGATTAACGAACAGAATGTACACCATTGAAACAAAAGTCGTAATGCCGGCAATTGTTTCTTTTCGGAAGTTCGTGTTTCGACCTTCGAAATCGAAAAACTTTGCAATTGAATTTAGCATAAAATAATAGCTCCCCTTATCGTTCGGATATGAAATAAAAACAACGTATTTTATATTATCATTATAGCTGATTATCTTCAATAACCGAATTAAATATCATAAAAGGTGAAGATTATTTACTTTATAAAGCGTTTTCTTTTAAAACTACATAAAAAGACTGGCCATTATCTAAGCTAATCCAATAGATGATTTAGGAAAATGACCAGTCTCATGATTAAGTTTTAAATAGTAATCAAAAACAAACCGTTTTTCAGTTAGTGATTTTCAAAAAATTAGGCGTTTCTTTTCAGTGTCTCCAACATTGAACCATTAAAGGCATCCAAATCGTCCGGGGTTCTGCTGGTAACTAAATTCTGATCGACGACAACGGGTTGGTCTTTAACAACGGCACCTGCATAATACAAATCCGGACGAACCGTTGTGTAGGCAGTCATGGTTCGGCCTTTGGTTAAACCGGTTTGGGTGAACTACTCGGTCATGAATGACCGAGCTTCTGGGAACACAAAGTAGTATTTAGGCTGTTACATCGGTATGCCGAAGACCTAACTTACAGAACTTCGCTCTTTTACCATGGCTAGTTCCTAACCAATAGCTTTTAGTCCGCAATTAAGGATATTAACTGCCGCATTAATATCTCTGTCGTGGTGCGTTCGGCATTTAGAACACGTCCATTCCCGAATAGCTAAGGGCTTGGGGCCGTCATTCTGCCCGCAGGCTGAACAGATTCGGGAAGTATTCCTGGCGCTTACCACTACTAATTGCTTGCCGTACCAGGCACACTTATATTCCAGCATGGTTCGGAATTGATACCAACTGGCATTAGCAATTGACTTGGCTAGGTGGTGATTGCGCATCAGATTCTTGGTTTTCAAATCCTCAATCACAATCACATCATAGTTTCTAACTAAGTCCGTCGTCAGTTTATGGAGATAGTCCTTGCGCTGGTTGGCGATTTTTGCTTGATAACGCGCTTTGGTTATTTTAGCCCGTTGCCAATTTTGATAATCGTTGAGTGCCATTTTGGATAATTGATGGTGATGATTCCATTGGCGCATCGCAACGGTGGCCTGACGCTTGCGCCGACTAAATTTTGCTTGCCATAAAGTCGCTTGCTTTTCGAACCACTGGGCATTGAAAGTCCCGTACTTAACCCCGTTGGAGTCAATTGCTAAATCGGCAACGCCCATGTCCAAGCCAACCATTTGGTGAGTCTTGGGCAAATCGTGAACTTCGGTTTCAACCTGCAGGGAAAGATAGTAGCGCCCCGTGGCATCATGACTAATCGTGTAGCGCTTAATTTTAGCGTCGGCTAATTGGTTGGTCTTGCTGGTCCGAATACTCCCGAGTTTAGGCAATCTTAATCGCCGCTTAGCTTCCACGACGCAGGTCGATTGCCCGGTATAGGCTTGTTTAGCACTATGGCGGGACTTGAACTGCGGATGACCACCACGCTGTTGGAATAGGTTCTTAAAAGCCAGCGCGAGGTTATGGTTAACCACAAATAAGCTGGTGGAATCACTGGCTTTTAGAAATGGGTACTCCTGCTTAAGCGGTTTAAGCAGGTAATTCATATCGTATTCGCCAACAAAATGACTTTTCGGGTTATTTTCATAACGTTTATTAGCCATCGCTAACATTTGATTCCAAACAAACCGATCGTTACCAAATAGTTGCCATAATTGATCAATTTGTGTTTGGTTAGGGTATAAGCGCAGTTTAACCCCTTTAA
>Ga0214925_100282_pt1 | contig 33138 bp, 25 predicted proteins | sample Stichaenrichment_FD_168299 | JGI IMG/M metagenome (GOLD analysis project Ga0214925, IMG submission 168299) | Xylose enriched microbial communities from anaerobic bioreactor in Madison, Wisconsin, United States - 63SRT | ecosystem: Engineered > Bioreactor > Anaerobic > Unclassified | place: USA... | reverse complement strand
GAATTAGATTAGAACAGAATGCCATCTGCTTCAAAAAAGGCACCAAACAGACAAGTTCCGTTTAGTGCCTTTATCAAAATCATATAAAACTCCTTGACAAGCATCAGTAAGATTTGACAAAGAGCCACTTTTTTAAACGGCTCAGCAGTTCTAGATGTCTCCTCTACCCTAGCTATTTTCAAGGCAGACATTAAAAGAAAGCAGGCAAACATTAGGCAAAGAAAAAGAGCTCAATCGATTGATTGAACTCTTTCTTCTGTGGTTGTCAGACTTGCAATCCTAGATTACAGGTTTGAAACTTCACCTTGGTAAATTGCGCCGCGACGTGCGTCAACAGTCAAAGTTGAGCCGTCAGCGATCTTTGAAGTTGCGTCAGCAGCACCGACAACAACTGGAATGCCGAGTGATACGCCGACAACAGCTGCGTGGCTGGTCAAGCCAGAAGCTTCAACGATCATACCGCTGGCCTTCTTGATAGCTGGCATGTAGTCCTTGTCAGTAGTCTTAGCTACCAGGATGTCGCCTTCGTGAACCTTAGCGTTGGCTTCTTCAGCGCTGTTCGCAACAACAGCCTTGCCGATAACTGAGCCAGTGCCTACACCCAAACCTTGAGCAAGTTGGTTGCCGATGATTTGCAGCTTCATCAAGTTAGTAGTACCTGATTGGCCGAATGGTACGCCGGCAACGATGATTACCAGGTCGCCATCCTTAACGAAACCATGTTCCTTAGCTACGCGGGCAGCTTCTTCGAACATTTCGTCAGTGTTTGAAGGTTGCTTTGCCAAAACTGGTTCAACGCCCCATACGATACCCAATGAGTGTTGGATCTTTTCGTCGAAAGTCAAAGCAACGATAGTTGCGTCTGGACGGTACTTGGAGATCATACGAGCTGAGTAGCCGGAGCTAGTAGCAGTGATGATAGTCTTAACGCCCAGTTCTTGAGCAGTGCGGACAACTGATTCACCGATAGCTTCAGTAACGTTTGAGCCATTGTATTCTTCGAAGCGTTGCAGAGCCAGAGTGTTCCGGGTGTCCATTTGCTTTTCAGTCCGAACGTCGATGTCGTGCATAGCTTGAACTGCTTGTACTGGGTACAAACCGTTTGCTGATTCACCTGACAGCATGGTTGCGTCAGTACCGTCAAGAACGGCGTTAGCAACGTCAGTTACTTCGGCACGGGTTGGACGTGGGTTTTCTTGCATTGAGTCCAGCATTTGAGTAGCAGTGATAACTGGCTTGCCCAAAGCGTTGCACTTCTTGATCAAAGTCTTTTGAACAAATGGCACGTTGATGAATGGGATTTCAACACCCATGTCACCACGGGCAACCATCAAACCATCTGAAACTTGCAAGATTTCATCGATGTTGTCGATACCTTCTTGTGATTCAATCTTTGGGAAGATCTTAACGTATGATGCGTTAGCTTCTTCGCAAAGTGCGCGAATGTCAAGAACGTCTTGAGCCTTACGTACAAATGAAGCAAAGATGAAGTTAATACCGTGCTTCAAACCAAAGCGGATGTCGTCAGTGTCCTTTTCAGTAATCCCTGGGAGGCGGATTTCAACACCTGGAGCGTTAACACCCTTCTTTGAGCCGATGACACCAGTGTTTTGAGCTTCACAAACCAATTCGCGCTTTTCTTCGTCCTTGGCCTTGATAGTCAAACCAACAGCACCGTCGTCGATCAATACAGTGCCGCCAACGTGAGTGTCGTCGAACAGACCTGGGTAGGTAACGTGGATCATGTCCTTGTTGCCGGCCTTGGTTGCGTCCATTGACACGCGGATTTCGTCACCAGTGTTGATAGTGAACTTGCCGCCTTCTTGGTCAGTGGTTCTGATTTCAGCACCCTTGGTGTCCAAAGCGATGCCCAAAAGCTTGCCAGTCTTCTTTTCAACTTCACGAACCATGTTCATTCTTGCCAAGTGTTCTTCGTGGTCACCGTGTGAGAAGTTGAAACGGAATACGTTTGCGCCTGCTTCGGCTAACTTGGTAATAGTTTCAATATCGTTTGAAGCTGGTCCTAAAGTACTAACAATCTTCGTTTTTTTCATCTTGAAAAAATCTCCCTAAATCAAAAACTATAAAAACAACTATCTTGATAAATCTGCGTTGAGCTTTAACAAGTCATAGTCACCCTTGTGAGACTCATCAAATAAATCAAGGATGTCGTGTGAAGTAACCTTGCCGTTTTCAATGCCGACAGCCAGGCCGCCCTTGCCTTCCAAAAGAAGGTGAACGGCTTCGCTGCCCAGCTTGGAAGCCAGCACCCGGTCAGAAACAGTTGGCGTACCACCCCGCTGCATGTGGCCCAAGACATTGGCCCGGACGTCGAAGTCACCATACTTCTTCAGTTCAGCCATGAATTGGTCAGCAGTCATCACGCCTTCGGCAACGACTACCAAACCGTGGTCCTTGCCGCTTTCCTGGGCTTGCTTGAGCCGGTTGGCGATTTCTTCGACATCATATGGTCTTTCAGGAATGACGATCGCGTCCGCACCGCAGGCTACGCCGACGCGCATGGCGATGTCACCGCAGTTGCGGCCCATTACGTTAACAATGAAGACCCGGTGGTGACTGGAGGCAGTGTCACGGATCTTGTCGATCGCGTCCATTGCCGTCATGCAGGCCGTGTCATAGCCGATCGTGGCATCCGTGTAAGGGATGTCGTTGTCGATCGTGCCTGGCAGGCCGATTGAGTTGAAGCCGTGGCGGGTCAACTGCAGGGCGCCATGGTAGGAACCATCCCCACCAATAACGACAACAGCATCGATACCGTGCTTCTTCAATTGCTCAATACCAGCCAGCTGTCCTTCTTCTTCTGCAAATTCAGGATAACGCGCAGAGTAGAGGAAGGTACCGGAAACATTGATCAAGTGGGCTACGTCTTCACTTTCCAATGGGAAAATGTCGCCCGCAACCAAACCTGCAAAACCGTATCTGATACCGAAAACTTCCAAACCGTTCGCAATCGCGACTCTGGTTACGGCTCTTACGGCTGCATTCATGCCAGGGGCGTCGCCACCACTAGTCAAAATACCAATCCGTTTCATGAATTCACCTCATCATGATTTAAATTGTGTAATATCTCACATCACATAAATCATAACATTTTTCCCCCATAAAGTCTTGTAAAATCTGGTTTAAATTCGATTTTTTCAGACTTTCGACCTGTTAGGGCTTACAAATCCCAGCCTGGCGTTTATTATTTTTTTCACTAGGACTGATTTTTTTCAAAAAAGCAAATTGGTCAAGTCATTTTCAGCGCAGATTGACCTGTTTTAAGGCATAAATTTTGAAATCCAGGCTCTCTCTTTGCCCTAAAGCTTCCAGCTTGAGCAGGTAGTAGTCATTTACCTGTAAATTCAAGTTTAAATTTGCCAATTCCCCGGCAAAAAGCCAGCACCTGTAGCGGCCGGAAGAATCAGCCAGGATCAAGGTTGCCATCTTCCGCCCCCGCTTGTCTTCCTGGTAGCGGACAGCCAAAAGCTTGCCCAGGGCCATGCCCCTTTCTTTAACCCGGAAGTCGCCCAAGCGCTTGGTCCGGTAGTGCTGGTCAAAATAGCGCTCAAGGGCCAGGTCCTTAGGCTTGACGGTAACCGGTTTGACCTCTTCAGCCTGTTCCAGCTGCTTTAAGTCCAAAAGGCGGAGGTCGCGCAAGATCAGCTGGTAGCCCCGGCTGTCCTCCTGATCTTCTTTTTTGTCAATCTGCAAGAGATAGACCGCGTCTTCTTTCAGCATCTGGGCAAAGCGGCGGTACTGGCTGGTAAAAATGGTCACCTTCTCGCTGGTCTGTCCGTCGCTAAAGATGGCATTGCTGCCTAATTCACCGGCCCGCGCCCCCCGCTTGACCCGCCAGTCGTTTTTCTTGACGAACTGGGCAAGGACCTGCCCGGTCTCATTTAAGGCAAAAGCAGCAAATGGCTTGGCCCCATAGCGCTTGGCCAGGGCCTTGCCGGCGATTTCCAAGGGGGATGCCGTTACGGCAAAGCCCATGGCTCTTTCTTCCATCGCCACCTTTTCAGCTGCCGTCGGCATCGGCACGTTTTCTTCCTTGGCGGCCAAAAAGTCCTGCAAGACCAGGCTCTTTTGCGACAGGCGGGCAGTATTGAGCATGTTGCCGCAGTTGACCAAAAGACTGGCCCGGTTGGGGCTGACCTGGTCAAAGAGGCCTGCTTCAATCAAGGGAACCAGCTGCCTTTCTTTTACTTCTTTGGTATCCAGCTGCCGCAAAAAAGCCGGGAAGCTGGTTACCGGCCGCTTTATCTTTAACAGCTGGTCCAAAAAAGGCGGCGTGATGGCCATGATGTCCTTTAAGCCCAGGTAGATCCGGCCTTCAAACAAGCGGGCCTCTGCCTGGCTTAAATTGATGTCGGGCCCCAGGACCTCAACGCCGGCCTTTCTGGCCTGGCGGATAATGGCCCCTTTTTCCTTGCCCCGGCTGGCCCGGAGCTTTTCCAAGTAAAATTCTCTTGGGAAATGGACGGACAAGAAGGCCTGCCAGTAAGCCAAAAGGGCATAGGCGACGGCGTGGGAGTGGTTGAAGCCGTAGTTGGCGAAAGGCTCGATTAAGGCGTAGACTGCTTCGGCGGCTTGCCGGCTGTGCCCCATTTTGCCTGCGCCGGCGATAAATTTTTCCTTTTCTTCAGCCAAAAGGCCGGCCTGCTTTTTGGAAATCGCATTCCGGAAAACGTCAGCCTCAGCCAGGCTGAAGCCAGCGAAAATCCGGGCCGTCTGCATGACCTGCTCCTGGTAGACAAAGACGCCGTAGGTTGGCCCCAGGACTTCTTTTAAGCTGGGGTCAGGATACTGAACCGGACTGGCCCCGTTTTTCCGGGCGACGTACAAGGGGATGCTGGCGATTGGCCCCGGCCGGTAAAGGGCCACGGCGACGGACAAGTCGTCAAAAGTCCGGGGCTGGATTTTTCTTAAGACCTCCTGCATCCCGCTGGAATTAAACTGGAAGATCTGCTGGGTCTCCCCCCGGGCAAAAAGGGCCAGGGTCTCCGGATCATCCAAAGGAAGCCGGGTCAAATCCAGGGGGCCGCTGGTCTTTTGGATCTCGGCTAAAACTCCTTCCAAAAGCTCCAGATTGTCCAGGGTCAGAAAGTCAATCTTTAAGAGGCCGTACTTTTCAACGTACTTTTTAGTCTGCTCAACCGTCCATAAAGGAGCTTCTTTGCCAGTCATGAGGCCGATCTGCCTGGACAGGGGCTCTTCACTGATCACTAAGCCAGGAGCATGGGTGCCCGTGTCTTCCGGCAGCCCTTCCAGCCTTTGGGCGGTTTGATAAAGAAGGCGGGTCAAGGGACTGGCAGCGGCCAGGGCCTTAAATTCAGCCTGCTGGCCAGCTTCGGCTAAAGTTTTGGCTGCCCCCATGGCCTGCTTGAGGTGGGCAATGGCCGGCAAGGTCAAGCCAAAGACCTGGCCGGTCCGCTCAAGGACGCTTTTGGCCTTCATGGTCGTCAAGGCCAAAATCCGGGCCACCAGGTCCGAGCCCTCGCCAAAGTGGGCTTTAGCACCGTATTTTTCCTGCACGTAAGCAAAAGCCAGCTTCCGTCCGCTAGTGGTAAAGTCCAGGTCGATGTCGGGCATGTTGGCCCGGGCGGGGTTTAAGAAGCGCTCAAAGAGCAGGTCGTATTTTAAAGGGTCAATTTGGGTAATGCCCAAAGCGTAGGCCACCAAGGACCCGGCGGCTGACCCCCGGCCCGGGCCGACCAGGGCGCCCTTTTGCCGGCAGTAATTGACGATGTCGCCGACGATCAAAAAGTAATCAGCAAAGCCCATCTGCTTGATGACGGCCAGTTCCTTTTGCAAGCGGGCTTGGTAAATTCCCTGTCTAAGGCCTAATTTTTCCAGGCCGGCAAAAGCCAGCTTTTCCAAATATTGGTCGGAAGAAAGGCCGGTTGCTTGCGGAAAGACCGGCAGCTGGGGCTCTTTAAAAGGAATCTTGGCCTGGCAACGGTCGGCAATCTTGCCGCTGTTAGCCAAAGCTTCTTCTAAGCCCATTTCCCGGCAGGCTTCTTCCAGGACAGACGCGGGCCGCAGCCAATGTGACCCCTGCCCCTCCGCCATCAAGGTCAGTTCATGCTCATCCAGGACCCGTCTTTCCTTGATGGCCTGCAGAACCTTGCAGAGGAACTGGTCACCCGGGTCCAAGTAGCGGACGTCCTCAACAACCGTGATGGGCAAACCGATTGATTCTGCCAGCTTTTTGACATAGGCATCATAAGCGGCCGCGGATTCAGCCGGGTAAACGCCTAAGTATAAGGACAGGCCTTTTGGCAAAAAGTCCAGGAGCTTTTTAACATAGTCCTCTCCGCTATTGCCTAGTTGATTAAGCTGGCGCAGCTCGCTGGTCGGCCCGGCGGGCACGATCACGGTCAAATCAGACAATTTAGGCAAGTCAGCTAAGCTGGGGGCCGGACCGGTAAGGTCGCCGGAAGCAATGTTTAAAAAGCTGGACAGGCGCATCAAGGACTGGTAGCCTTTTTGACTTTGGGCCAAAAAGACCAGGTCATATTCTGCTTCTTCCAATTCGATTCCCTTAAAGCGGCCCTGCAAGCCCAAAAGGGGCTTGATCCCTGCTTTTACGGCTTCCTGGTAAAAGTCGGCCAGGCCAAAAGTTACATTGATGTCCGTCAGTGCCACGGCGCTATAACCCCGCTCTTTTGCCCCCTGGACCAGGTCAGCCGTCTTCATCGGACTGGCCAGAATGGTATTGGCTGAAATCGTCTGCAATGCTGCTATGTTCACCTTGCTCGCCCTGCCTTTCGCTTTTTGCTAGTTATTTTAATTATAGCAAAGTCCTTTTTCCGCCAATTGAATTTGCTCGCCGATTCTGGTAAAATGCAGAGCGAAAGAAGGAAGATACTATGGGACGTTACATTGTTTGCATCGTCTGGGGGATGATTTTTACTTTCATCATCGGCTTCATCGGAGCCCCTCTGACCCAGAGCACGTATAACCCTGTTACCTTGTTGATCGTCGGTGCCGTATTTGGCCTGCTGTTCTCTTTGACTATTCCAAAGATCACGGCCAAGTCATACAAGGACGACTCCGCGTACAGCAAATAAAACAGAAGACCACAGTGGCTAGCCTAACCGGCTAGCCCTTTTTGTTGTAATTTTTTCTGTCCACGGGCAAAAGATGGTATGATTTACCTAGTCTAAATTTATTAAGGAAGTTGACTAATGAAAGATAACCTGATCGTTTTTAAAGTAGGAACCTCCTCGCTGACCAGCCCGGCCGGCGACCTGGATCCAGAGAAGATCAAAAGAATTACCCGGCAGCTGGCCCAGCTGCACCAGGCCGGCTACAAGCTGGTCCTGGTAACTTCAGGATCCATCGCGGCGGGCTTCCGCCGGCTCGGCTTTGACAAACGACCCAGGAAGGTGGCCGACAAGCAGGCCGCGGCCGCTGTCGGCCAGGGGCTCTTGATCGAAGAATACACCCGCAGCCTTTTGGTCCAGGGCGTGGTTTCCGCCCAGATCCTCCTGACCCAGGACGACTTCGCTGACCAGCGCCGCTACCAAAATGCCCAGACGGCCTTGAACGTTCTTTTGAACCGGCGGGTCATCCCCATCATCAACGAAAATGACACCATCGCCATCGATGAACTGAAAGTCGGCGACAACGACACCCTGTCAGCCCAGGTAGCCTCTCTTTTAAAGGCCGACCTCCTGGTCCTTTTGACAGATGTGCCTGGCCTGTACAGCGACAACCCCAGAAAGAACCCTGATGCCCGGCCAATCCCGGTCATCGACGAGATTACCCCGCAAATTTTTGCAATGGCCGGCGGGGCCGGGTCCAGCAACGGAACCGGGGGCATGGCCACCAAGATCAAAGCCGCTGACATGGCGACCAAGTCCGGCGTCCCGGTCTTCATCTGTTCAGCAGACTCCACTGCCCTGGTTGACGCCGTCCACCAGAAGAACCAGGGGACCCTTTTTACAGCCAACGAGAATGCCTTCAACCAGAAGAAGCAGTGGCTGGCCTTCTACGCCCCGGCCAAAGCCCGGGTCTACATCGACCACGGGGCTGTTCACGCCATGGCCAGGGAAGGCTCCAGCCTCCTTATTTCCGGGATCAAGCAGATCCAGGGCAATTTTAAGAAAGATGACATCGTGGAAGTCTACAGCTTGAAGAGCAAGAAGCTGATCGGCAAGGGCAAGGCCAGATTCTCCCGGCCAGTTCTGGAAGAAATTCTGGAGCAAAAGCACCCCGAAGGCATCTTCATCCACCGCGACGATTGGGTTACCACCCTTTGATTTGAGAAAGGAAAAAGAAAATATGACTGAAAGCTCAACTCAACAACTGCTGGACAGCCTGCTGGCCAACAAGGCCGCCGTCAACCTGGCAAATACTGCCGATAAGAACGAAGCCTTGGCCTTGATGGCTGACAGCCTGCTGGACCATGAAGCAGAGATCATGGCTGCCAACCAGCTTGACCTGGAAAAGGCCAAGGGGAAAATTCCTGACGTTATGCTGGACCGGCTCCGCCTTACCCCAGACCGCTTAGCCGGCATGGCCAGCGGCATCCGGGCCTTGATCGACCTGCCAGATCCAGTGGGCCGCCTTTTAGGCGAGCACACGGCTGACAATGGCCTCAAGATTGAAAAGCGGTCCGTGCCTTTTGGCTTGATCGGGATGATCTATGAAAGCCGGCCAAACGTCACTTCTGACGTGGCGGCCCTGGCTCTTAAGTCTGGCAATGCCGCCCTTTTGCGGTCCGGCAAGGATGCTTTTAATTCCGCTAACGCCATCATGCAGGCCTTAAAGTCGGGCTTAGCCAAAAGCAAGATCTCCCCAAAGGTGATTGAATTGGTACAAGACACCAGCCGGCAGTCTTCCAGCGAAATGATGACGGCCCGAGGCAAGATCGATCTCTTGATCCCGCGCGGGGGCAAGGGCTTGATCAGAGCGGTCGTTGACAACGCCAAGGTCCCGGTTATTGAAACCGGGACCGGGATCTGCCACATCTACGTCAATAAGGCGGCCAATTTGGACGAGGCAGTCAAGATCACGGCCAATGCCAAGATGAGCCGGCCATCAGTCTGCAACGCTGCTGAAGTCTGCCTGGTTGATCAGGAAGTTGCCGCTGACTTCCTGCCCCGTTTAGCTGCAGCTTTTGCCGGCAAAGTTGAGATGCGGGCTGACGAAAGAGCCAAGGAATTTTTGCCAGAAGCTAAAGCAGCTGGCCCGGACGACTTCGATACTGAATTTTTGGACTACATCATGGCCATCAAGGTCGTAGACGGAATTGGAGAAGCGATTGACCACATCGCCAAGCACTCAACCCACCACAGCGAAGCCATCGTGACTGAAGACCAAGCAGCCGCTGACCGCTTTACCCAAGCCGTCGACTCAGCCGCTGTTTACGTCAACGCTTCTACCCGCTTTACCGACGGGGGTGAATTCGGCCTGGGCTGCGAACTGGGCATTTCCACCCAGAAGATGCACGCCCGGGGGCCAATGGGCTTAAACGAACTTAACAGCTACAAGTACATCGTCCGTGGCCAGGGACAAATCAGAGAATAGCAAGGAGAAAAATATATGAAAGTTGGATTTATCGGTTTAGGCAACATGGGAAGCGCGATCGCCAGAGCAGTTGCCAAGTGTGATGACGTCAGCCTGCTTTTAAGCAGCCACAACCCGGAAAAGGCCGGCAAGCTGCAGGCGGAAATCGGCGGCCAGCTGCTGGACAACGCGCAAGTTGCTGCTGAAAGCGACGTGGTCTTTTTGGGCGTCAAGCCTTACCAGGTGGCCAGCACCATCAAGGAAATCGGTGAAGGCAGCAATAACGGCAATATCTGGATTTCCATGGCAACCGGAGTCAGCTTGGAAACTTTGGCTAAGCTTCTGCCCGGCCACGACCTGGTCAGAATGATGCCGAACACCCCAGTAGCCATCGGCCAGGGCATGACCAGCTACACCAGCCAAAGCAATAAGGCCAAAGAAGTCTTCAAGGACTTAATGGCTTACTCAGGCAAGGTCGTGGAAATCCAGGAAGGCTTGATGGATGCCGCTACGGCAGTAGCTGGCTGCGGCCCAGCCTTTGTCTACCAGTTTATTGAAGCCTTGGGCGACGCGGGCGTACAAAACGGCCTCTCCCGCGCCCAAGCCATCGAAATGGCCGCCCAAACGGTTTTGGGCTCAGCCCAGATGGTCCTGGAAAGTGGCCAGCACCCGGCCCAGCTCAGAGACGCCGTAACTTCACCAGGCGGCTCAACCATCGCCGGTGTCGTTGAACTGGAAAAGAACGGCTTCCGCTATGCGGCCATCAGCGCTGTTAACGCGGCTCTTAAGCGGAACCAGGAATTAGGCTAATTTTTTTAGACAGTACAATAAACAAAGAAATACCCACTGAAGATGGAAAATTCTTCAGTGGGTATTTTGTTCTGATTATTAATGGCTGGTTTCGACCATGATATAAGACCGGTTGTTGTAGAGGTTTCTTGATCGGGAATATTCAATGTTGACCCCGGAATTGGTCCAGACGATCTGCTCGATTTCCAGAATCGGCGTAGTCTCGCTGGCCCCAAGGTACTGCCGGTCATATTCATCTGGCAGATCAGCCTTGATCCGGCGGAAGACCCCGCCAAACTTGATATGCAGCTTCTTGTGCAGGTAAGAGTAGATCGACCCTTCCAAGATCCTTTTGGACAGGGCCGGCACCTGGCTGACCGGCATATAAGTATGCTCAATCACCAGAGGCTCGTCGTCCAAAAGGCGCAAGCGAATGATCTCATAAACCGGGTCATTTTCATCCAGGTTCAATTTCTCGCACAAGTCAGCCGACGGAAAGGCTACTTCAAACTTGATAATCTTGCTGCTCACCCGGTCATTGCCGTTTTCAGCTGACAGGCCGGCAAAAGAATTGACGGGGGAGTCATGCTGGCCCAAAAGGCTCAAGTTGGACAAGACCTTGGTTCCCAGGCCTGACTCCTTATAGACAAAGCCTTCCCGCTCCAGCAAGTCCAAAGCGCTCTTGACCGTAATCTTGCTAACCGAAAACTCCTCTGCCAGCTCTTCCTGCTTAGGCAAAAAGCTCTGCTGGGGGTAAATCCCCTTTATGATCCTCTCCTTGATCGTGTTTGCGATTAGTTGATACTTTTTCATGAACTGCCACCTTGCTTTTTAGTATGTTAATTAATAACAACGTAACTTCATTTTATCAACATCCGCAAGTTTTTGCTATCAACAGTTATGTATTAATAGAATGACGTCTATTGTTTTCAGAAAAACTTAATCATATTTTTACATCAAAGCTTGATCGTAGATGGCCCGCTGGCCGCCGACATACTTTGGCCGGCGGCGGGCACAAATGATGTTGGCCTCTCCGATTTTGTCCAAAGAGATTCTCAAAGGAACCACCACCGGGTGCAGGTGCATCCCGATCAAGGTGCCGCCGATGTCGATCCCGGCTTCACCCCGGGCGTCAATATCTTCTACCAGTACCGCGTCTGGCAGTTTCTGATAAGCAACAGTCGCGAAGGCCCCGCCGGCATGGTTTGGCTGGGGAATGGCGTTGACCTGCTCCAAGTCATACTTCTCCATCGCTTCCCGGCTGACCACCAGGGCCCGGTTCAAGTGCTCGCAGCACTGGGCGGCCAGGTAAATCCCCTTTTCCGCCAAAACCTCATTTATTCCCTGGTAAAGGGCTTCAGCAACATCGGTGCTGGTGTTGGTGCCGATCGCCTCACCCAAGACCTCACTTGAAGAGCAGCCAACCACGAAGAACTGTCCGGCCTTGATCCCGGATGCCTCGACGATTTCACTGACGGCCTGCTTGGCCTGCTTTTGAATTTCTGCTAAATCCATCTTTTCCTCCAATCTTTATTTCTCTGCTTGTTTGTTAATTTTTTGCTTGCTGCCTATATTGTAACTCAGTCAGCAGATTCTGCCGCGAGCATAAGCAAATCTGCTAAAATATAGGGAAAATAATAAAAATTCCTGTTCATATTTAGTGAGGTGTTCATTGCCATGTACAAACAAAGTCTGGCCCTCAAATTTTCTTTTGTCTTTGTCGTTCTTTCAATGGCCATTTCCCTGCTCACCGCTGCCTGGCAATTAGCCCAAGGCAAGTCCGGCAGCCTGCTCCTGGTCCTTGAGACCGGGGCTGGCCTGCTCTTGGTCCTTTTGCCGGTCCTTTTGAGCAAATGGCTTCGCTTTTACCTGCCCCCATTTTTGTACTTTTTCTTCCTGGCCTTCATCTATTGCGCCATTTACCTGGGAGATGCCTATCACTTCTACTACATCCCTTACTGGGACAAGTTCCTCCACTTGATCAGCGGGGCCCTGCTCTTTGGTTTGGCCTGGGCTATCCTGGGCTGCTTCAAGTTCAAGGAAAAGCTCCCGGCCGGCTTTTTATGCCTGTACGGGGTGTCCTTTGCCGTCTTCTGCGGGGTCCTTTGGGAATGCTATGAATTTACCTGTGACGGTCTTTTCGCCATGAACCTGCAGCGCTACATGTCAGCGGGCCGGGCCCTTTCCGGCCGGGCTGCCTTAATGGACACCATGGGCGACTTGATTGCCGACCTGGCCGGCAGCCTCATCTTTAGCCTCGGCAGCTACTGGCGGCTGAAGCAGGATCCTGCCTGGCTCGAGAGCTTCTTTTTCAAAAAATACAACCCAGACGACTAGTCAACTGTTTTCCTGACCGCGGCCAGCAAGGCCTGCTGGGAGAGGTCCTTCTTTTTCAAACTTTCTAAAACATGCCGGTCAATCGTTCCCTTCGTCAAAAGATGGTGAATGATGACCGGCTTTTTTTGTCCCTGCCGGTAAAGGCGACCGTTCATCTGCTGGTACTGCTCCAGGCTCCAGGGCAAGGTAAACCAAATCAAGGTGTGGCCCCCCTCTTGCAGGTTAAGGCCCGCTCCGGCACTGGCCGGCTGGACCAGCATGACCGGAATTTTTCCCTTGTTCCAGCGGCGGATCATGCCAGCTGAGCCGTCAAAAAGCTCAGCCTTGACCCCGTTTTTCTGGTAAAAGGCTAAAAGGCGGGCGGCGTCTGACTTGAAATAATAAGCTACCAGGCTGGGCGTGGCCGTGTTACTGGTTAAGTAGAAGCATCTTTCTAATTTCCCGGCAAAAATCTCCTGGTAATGCACACCATCTTCTTCATAGATGGCTCCGCTGGCTAATTGCCTCAGGCGGCCAGCCAAAACTGCCGCGTTATCAGCAGTAATCTCCTGGCCTGGCAAGTCCAGAACCTGCTCTTTCTTCAGCTGCTGGTAGCTCTTTTTGGCCTTTGGCGGCATTTCCACCCAATCCAGGCTCTCGGTCAGTTCCGGCAATTTCAGCCGGCTATTTTTCATGGAGATGACAATGCCATCGATGGCCTGGTAGATTTTCTCCTCACTGCCTGGTAAAAGCCGCCACTTAACCGGGTGGTTATTGACCAGCAGGGTAGGCTCAAAGTACTGCTGCCGGTAGGCCGTGATGCTCCTGCCCAGCCTTTTTCCTTGGTCCAAAAGATAAATTTGTGACCACAAGTCCTGCAGGGAATTAGGTGCCGGAGTCCCGGTCAGTTCAATCAGGCGCTGGATCCGCCCCCGCACGCTCTTTAAGGCCTTGAAGCGCTGGGAAGCCGGCGACTTGAAAGACTGGGACTCGTCAATCACCACGTTTTTAAAGAGCCAGGGGCCCAGGTCAACCAGCTTGCTGACCAGGTCCCGGCTGGCAAAATACAGCTGCCAGTCGCCCTTGGCGGCTTTAGCCGCGGCATCTTCATAGAGGGCCTGGCGGCCAGCCGGAGGCAGCTGGCGGCCTTTTTCGTCGGTCAAAAATGACTGGGTCTTAAAGGGCAAGTTCCACTTATCAATCTCATCTTGCCAGGTTGACTTGGCCACGGTCTTTGGCGCGATTACCAAAATATGCCCCTTCATCCCCTCTTCCCGTAATTTGACCAGGGCGGCCAAAGTAGTTAAGGTCTTGCCCAGGCCGATATCCAGAAAAATCCCGCAGTAAGGATGGTCCATAATAAAGTTCATGCTGTAGAGCTGGTAGTCATGCAGAGGCAAAGTCTGCCCGCCTAATTTGACTTGAGCATCGACCATTTGACCGGCAAAAGACTCGGTCTTTTCTTTTACTTTCTTTGCTTTTTTGGCTACTTTTACTTCTTTAACTTCTTCTGTTTTTTCTGTTTTACCTATTTTTTCTTCATTTGGCATTTTAGCAGCCATAATCACTCCGTCCAGCTGCAATTGCCAACTGCCCTTTTTCTCGACCTGGCTGAGGGTCAAGGTCACCACTTGCCCGGCCGGGACTTCCCGGCCAAAAATCTGCTTGAGCTTGCCGCCCTCTTCCTTGGCCAGCCAGGGCAGGACTCCCTCAGCCGCCTCAAAAGAAGCGACTGCTCCTGGCACACTTGCTTCAAAATGGCCGGATACCGGTTGCCAGTCTTTTAAGGTCACGAAAGCATAGGGCTTCTGGTGAACCGGCAGGCCGGCCAATTCTTCCGCCGCCTGCACCTGCCGCAATTCTTTGGCTGATACAAAGGAAGTCAAGTGGCTCTTGACCACTTTCCCTTGGACGCGCACGTTTTCTCCAGGCATACTCCACCTCCTTAAATCGCTGCTTTTATTATGCCACAAGGGTATGAAAAAAAGGCCTGACGGCCTCTTTCTTCGTTATTCGTTACTAATAGAAGCGGTAGTACTTCTTCGTGTCGACCTTGACCTCCCCTTGAGTTAGGTATTCGCTGAACATCTGGACATAGTCCTTGTCCAAGGAGAATTCGATCTTGTCCAAGCTGTATTCCGGGTAGAAACCGCCCCCGTTGGCCCGGTAGTTGTTGACGGCCAGGTGGTAGACCTGGTCATCTTGAATGTCCTGGCCCTTGAGCTTCAACTTGGTCAAGCGCTGGCCCACCGGCTTGGAGAGGTCAGCCTCGTATTCCAGTGGATAAAAGACGTCAAAGTGGTAAAGTTCCGGCTTTGGCTTGAGGTAGCGATCAATAAAGTGGATCTTGCCGTTTTCGTCTTTTTCCAAAAAGCTGGCCGTGTGCTCTACAATGTGACGGAGCTGCTTACCAGTCAATTTGACGCTGACCAATTGGTTGGCATATGGGTAGTTCAAAAGAATGTCCCGCATGGTTACCGTCTTGCCAAAACCCTTGGCCACGTCATTCATCACGGCCGTGGCTGAAAGGTCAGCGTGGGTGAAGTAGAGCTGCATCTGCTGGAGCAGGTTAATGAAAGGTGCCCCTTCAATCCGGCCCTTGTTGGCATCTTCAATCGGGGCCGGCTGGTCCAGGTGGGCAATTGGCTGGTCAAGCCATTTCTGGGTGGCCAGATCGAGCGGCTTAACGATTTCCGCAACTTCCGGATCTGATGCAAAGTCCTTGGTATCGATCAATTCGCTGGTCGCTTCTTTGACCTTGTAGCCTGCTTCCGTCTTTTCCAGGTCCAAAACGACTTCCGCAATCGCCTCGCCCCGGTAGCCCGGCTGCACGCAAGGCTTGCCGGACGGGCTGATCATGTTCAGTCTCCGGTGCTGGTGGCCCGTCAGCATGACGTCGACTTCCGGGATCTCAGTCAGAATCCGGTAGCCTTCGTTTTCCCCGTTGTGCGGTTCAGTTGCTTCCCCGCTGGCGATGTCACTTTCAAAGCCGCCGTGGTAAAGGACGGCCAGGACATCGACTTGCGGCTTGATGATCTTGGCAAAATGAGCGATCTGTTCGTAAGCAGACTTAAAGGCCAGGCCCTTGATCCGGTCAGCTGCTTCCCAGTGAGGGATGTACTGGGTGGTAATCCCCAAAACGCCAACCTTGACCCCGCTTCTTTTCAGGATCACGTAGTCCCGGCCCAGAGTCGGCACCTGGGTTTCGGCATCCAAAATATTGCAGTTAACGAATGGAGCCTTGTTGTTGTCTACATAGTAGGCCATGTATTCCTGGCCAAAGTTGAAGTCATGGTTGCCCAGGCAGCGGACGTCGTAGCCGACCGCGTTGTAAGCAGCAGTAAAGCGGGCCAGGTTATCCAGATTCTTGCTGCCATGGGTGTAAGCGGCCAAAGGAGACCCCTGCAGGCAGTCACCCGCGTCAGTCACGATGACGTGGTCTGCCCCCCACTTGGCTTTTTCCGCCTTAATGGCGCTGGCTACCCGGCTAAGACCGTAAGGGGCGTCGTAGTCGCCCGTGCTCTGGTAGTCAGTTGGCAGCAAGTAGCCGTGGGTGTCGCTTGAATGTAAAAAAACCAGTTTCATTTTTCGAATTCCTCAATCCTAATTTTTGGCATAAAAAAAGACACCAGAAAAACAGGTGCCTTTTAAATTAGTCGTTATCGCTAGCGCTGTTTTCGCTGACTACTTGACGACCCTTGTAGTAACCCTTAGGGGAAACACGGTGGCTCAAACGGTATTCACCAGTAGTTGCGTCGTAGTGCATTGCTGGCACGCTGAGCTTCAAGTGAGCGCGACGTGAACGTTTCTTTTGCTTAGAAGTATGTCTTGCAGGAACTGCCATTTATAACTGATCTCCTTTATTGTAGTATCACAGTATCAGGTCATTGACCTAAATACTCAAGTAATTAAATAATACTATTGCCTGGCAAATAAATCAAGAAAAACCTTACTTTATTTATTTGCGGGAGGCAAATTCAAGTGACAATTTGTCCCCAATCACCGGGAACAAGTTGTACAATTTGGCCAAAGCCGCCAGACTGACCGGCAGGTTGAGCTCACGCTTGTTTGAACCGAAGTAGTGGACTACTTCCCAGGCAACGTCGTCCGGGTCAAGCATGAAGGCCTGGACATTCTTGGCGTACTGGCCGCTTGCGTCGGCAATGTTGAAGAAATTGGTGTAAACCGGGCCCGGGTTGACGGTCATGACCTTGACGCCGAAAGGCTTGAGTTCAAGGCGCAGGACGTTAGAGAACTGGATTACGGCTGCCTTGGCGGCACTGTAAGCCGCTGACTTGGTCGTCGGCACCTTGCCGGCCATGGAGCCGAAGTTGATGATCTGCCCGCTGCCCTGCTCCAGCATGAGCCGGCCGAAAAGCCGGGTCATGTACATCAAGCCCAAGACGTCAACCTGGAACATTTCCGTAGCATCTTGCATGTCAGCTTCCATGAATTCCTCAAACTTGCCGAAACCAGCCGCGTTGACCAGGTAGTCGATGTGCTTGACCTTTTCCTTAACTTGGTCAAAAGCCGCTTCAATGTCGCTGGCCAGGCCCAGGTCAGCCTTAACGGCGAAAGCTGCTGAGCCGGACAATTCTCTGGCTTCAGCCGCGATTTCCTCCAGCTTGTCCAGGCGGCGGGCCAGCAAAACAACCGTGGCCCCACGGCTGGCGCTTTCCAGGGCAATTGACCGGCCGATCCCGCTGCTGGCCCCGCTAATAACTACAACTTTATTGCGTAATGAATCACTCATCTTTAACACGTTAACCTTTCATTGGAACTACGAAGCTGTCCAGGTCCCTGGCCAGGGTCGTGGCCGGGAAAATCTCCCGGGCCTGCTTGACCATCTGACTAGCCAGAGGGCCCACGTAGCGGGCCGAAACATGAGTCAGGTATAAATGCCCAACCTGGCAGGCGGCGGCCGTCTCAGCGGCTTGTGTGCACGTTGAGTGGTAATAATCCCTGGCCAGCTTGCTTTCGCTGGCGTCAAAAGTCGCTTCATGGACCAAGACGTCAGCATGGTCAGCCAGGCGGCGGATTGAAGCAGTAGACCGGGTGTCATAGATCACGGTTACTACCCGCCCCTTCTTAGCCGGACCCAGGAAGTCCTTGCCGTTTAAAACTGTGCCGTCAGCCAGCTCAACCTGCTCGCCCCTCTTTAGTTTACCAAGGAGCGGGCCGTTTGGCACTTTAAATTCCGCCAATTTGTCCATCAAAAGCTCACCGGCCTTGTCAGCCTCGACTACCCGGAAGCCCCAGCTGTCGATCCGGTGGTCCAGTTTTTCAGTATAGACTTCAAAACCCCGCTCGCTGACGATCTTGCCTGCTTCTTCCAGGGTAACGAATTTGATTGGATAGGAAATCTTGGTTTTGGAAATCCTGAGAGATGTCTTGACGAACTGCTCAATCCCTGCTGGCCCGTAAATGGTCAAGGGGCCCACGTCACCTTGAAAGGACCTGGTTGACAAGAGGCCCGGCAGACCGAAAATGTGGTCGCCGTGATTGTGCGAGATAAAAATCTTCGTGATTTTGCGCAAGCGGATATTGGTGCGCAGAATCTGGTGCTGGGTTGCTTCCCCGCAGTCAAAGAGCCAAATCTCGTTCAGCTCATCCAGTAGTTTTAAAGCCAGGCTCGAGACGTTCCGCAACTTTGACGGCTGGCCCGAGCAGGTGCCAAGAAATTCCAGTTCCATTTAACTCCCATTCTTTTCCAAACAAATATAAAAAGGCTAATTCGATCCGCTGGCGCGGACCACTTCTTTGACGATATAAGTGCTGTAGTAATTTTGTCCCACATTATTCGGGTGGGTCTTGTCGTCGTAAAACCAGCTGGACTGGCCGTGAGCGTAGCCATACCAGTCAATGACGGTCAGGTTCTTATACTTCTTGGTCAAGGCCTGCAGCTGCTGGTTGACCTGGTTTTGCCAGGACCGGGTTGGCACGACGACATTGATCCAGAAAAGCTGACGCTTTGGCCCGACAATCTGCATGATTTGCTTGACTTCGTCATCAGTAAAAGGCCCGTTGGTCCCCAGGCCGATCAAGACATTGTCCTGCAGCTCGCCTTTTTGAGCATAAGACTGCAGCAGCTGGGGGGCCACGTCGGCCTGCCGGGAAACCGTAGCGTCGATTACGGCGTGCGGCAAAAGCTGGTGCAAGATGTCACTTGAAGAAGCCATGACCGAATCACCAATTGCCGTCACCTGCAGCTTTTGCGCGGCTTGCAGGTCAGCTTGGCTGATTCCGTACTTTTCAAACTCCTGGTTGACCTTTTTCCCGCTGCTCTTAGACTTAGTCTTTTTTGACTTGGCCTTGGAAGTCTGCTTGCTCTGACTGCTGGACGACTTTTTGGCCGCTTTCTGCGAGCTCTTGATTGATTCCAGGGCCTTCTTGTTCATCTCAGCTTGCTGCTTGGAGTTGTCATTGATCGTCTTGATCAAAGCCCCGTCCTTATTGTCAGCCTTAGCCAGCGGGGAGAAGATGATCCCGCCGCTGCCGATCAAAAAGACCAGGAAGAAGGCAGCCGTCTTCAGCCAGCTCTTGGACAGCTTGACTGGCCAGTGGAAGAGCTTGGCCAAGTTGTAGCGGATACCTTCGCTGGTGTAGCGTCTTTTTTCAAAAAGACGGTAAGTCAGTTCGCTGATCAAGAGGATCAAGACAATCTCAATTACCCGGTAAAGAGTCACATGGTCGGCCAGGTCGCTGACCCGGCTTTCAAAAAAGATCATGACCGGGAACTGGTAGAGGTAGATTTCATAGCTTCTTGACCCCAGCCAGTTAAAGACCGGGTTGGTCATCAGCCGGTTCCAGATCCCGACCGGTGCCGCGATTACGGCGGCGAAAACCGTCACGAAGAAGCTGAAGATGAACATCCCCCCATAATATGGGAAGGCCGTCTGGGCGTTCATCAAAGGCGAGAACATGAGCAAAAGCATCCCAAACAAGGTCGCCAGCCCCGTCCAGTTGAGGATCACCCCGTCTTTTTGGGTGAAGCGGTTGTCCAGTTCTTCAAAAGGCAAGAGAACTGCCATAGCGCCGCCCAGGCCCAAGGAGAAGAAGCGGGTATCGGTTCCGTAGTAGATCCGGCTGGTATCCTGGCCTGGCCGGAAAAGCAGGGCCATTTCCAGAGCGGACAAGACCGACAGGCCAACCAAAACCCAGAAAATGTTCCGCCGCTTTTTGGCAAATTTGACCAAGAGGGCCATCACCAGCGGCCAGAGCAGGTAGAACTGCCAGTCAATCGCCATCGTCCACAAGTGGGTAAAAGGCGATTCATTATTGGCAAAACGTTCAAAGTAACTCTGCCCGTTGAATATCTGCCACCAGTTGTATACCCCCAGCAGGTTGCTGGCAACGATCTGGTAGAGCTTATTCAAGAGGTTGCGCTGAAAGAGCACGATATAAGCGCTGGTCAGCCAGAGCATGGCAATCAGCGGCGGATAAAGGCGCTTGAAGCGGCGCTGGTAAAAGGACCTAATGTCAAAATAGCCATGATTGCGGTAAGCAGCCATAATCTGGTCGGTTACCAGGTAGCCGGTCAGAACCAGAAAGACCGGCACGCCCAGGTAGCCGCCGCCAAAGTGGTCCGGATCCAGGTGATACAAAATTACCCCGATTACGGCCAGGGCCCGCAAACCGGCATAGCCAGTAATGTATCGCTTCTTCATTTTTTCAATTCTCTAACTTTCGTTTCTCTATTTTCTGCAATCTATCCCTTATTGCACGAATTCAAAGCTGAAGTCGCCAATGTAAACGTCGTCTCCATCGACAGCGCCTTGCGCCCGCAGTTCATCATCGACACCCATCTTCTTCAAGCGGCGGGCCAGGCGCATGATCCCGTCCTGGTGGTCCAGGTTGGTCATGGCTACCAGGCGTTCAAGCTGCTCACCGTGAATTTCAAATTCGTGGTCAGCCAGCTTTTCAACCGTAAATTCCATCTTTTCAGGCCGGTGGTACTTGTAGGTCTTAGTCTTGACCTCTTCCTTTGGCTTAACGGCAGCTTCAGCCTCTTGGGCTTCAACCTCGCTGACCAGGTCAGCCGCCCGGCTCATCAAGCGGTCAACGCCCTGGTGGGTAACGCTGGAGAGTTCGTAAACTTCCTGGTCAACCCCATGAGCGGCCAGGTCCTTTTTGAACTGGGCCAGTTTCTCATCAGCACCTGGAATATCCATCTGGCTGGCCACGATGATTTCCCGCTTGCTGGAAAGATCATCTTCCGTGTATGAGGCCAGTTCGTGCAAGATGGTCTCATAGTCCTCGTAGGCATCCCGGCCGTTGTTCGGGTCCATGGACACCATGTGCAGGATAACCTTGGTTCTTTCCACGTGACGCAGGAACTGGATCCCCAGCCCTACCCCCTGGCTGGCCCCCTTGATCAGGCCCGGAAGGTCGGCCATGGAGAAGTCCCGGCCGTCTGGCAGAAGGACCATGCCCAGGTTTGGCTTCAAAGTCGTAAACTGATAAGCCGCGATCTTTGGCTTGGCACTGGTGACAACTGACAAAAGGGTTGACTTGCCGACAGACGGGAAGCCGACCAAACCGACGTCAGCCAGGACCTTTAATTCCAAACGCAGGGTCCGGAATTCACCCGGTTCCCCGTTTTCAGCGATTTCCGGCGCCGTGTTGACGCTGGTGGCAAAGTGGATGTTGCCCCGGCCGCCCCGGCCGCCTTTAGCGACGACCAGTTCCTGGCCGTTTTCAACCAAGTCACCGATTTCTTCACCGGTGAAAAAGTCGTAGACGGTCGTACCGACTGGCACCTTCAGGTACAGGTCCTTGGCTGCCTTGCCGTATTGGGCCTTGATGCGGCCGTTTTCGCCAGGCTCAGCCTTGAACTTGCGCCGGTAGCGGAAGTCCATCAAGGTTCTGAGGCCGTTGTCGGCCACGAAGATGATGGAGCCGCCCCGGCCGCCGTCACCACCAGCCGGTCCCCCGTTGGGCATGAATTTTTCATGGCGGAAGGCCACCATGCCGTCCCCGCCTTTTCCGGCTTGGACTTCAATTTTAGTTTGATCAACAAATGTTGAAGGAGTTGGCATTCTTGTTCTTACCTTTTCTTTCTTTCGTTAATTGTTACCATTTAATCATAAGCTATTTTGCCCAATAGCTAAAGGGAAATTTTGACTGCCTGCGCCTGGGTTAAAGTCAGTCCCGCCTTGCGCAGATCATCAATAGAAGCTTCCTTGATCTTCTTTAAAGAGCCAAATTCTCGCAAAAGCTTGGTCCGGCTCTTCGGCCCGATGCCTTTGATCGAGTCCAGCCGGCTGACCAGGGAGTTTTTCGCATGGGTCTGCCGGTGGAAGGTGATGGCAAAACGGTGGACCTCATCTTGAATCCGGGTCATTAAGTAAAAGCCTTCTGACTTTGGATCCATTGGAATCAGCTTGAAAGGCTGGCCGTTAAAAGGATCCCCGTACAAGAGGTGGTTGGTCCGGTGCTTGTCATCTTTAACCATCCCCGCTACCGGAATATCCAGGTTCAGCTCGTTTCTTAAGACGTCCTCGCAGGCTTCCACCTGGATCTGCCCCCCGTCCATCAAAATGAGGTCCGGCATTCTTTCATGCTCTTTTAACAGCCGGCTGTAGCGGCGGCGGACGACTTCCCGGGTGTTGCCGACTTCATCGGCACTGTTTTGGTGCTCAACTTCCCCCTTCAGCTTGAACTTCCGGTAGCCGGTCTTAAAAGGCTCCCCGTCTTTAAAGACAACCAGGGCCGAAACCGGGTCCGCCCCTTGAATATGGGAGTGGTCAAAACTTTCAATGTATGACCCATAAGGCAGACCCAGGGCCTTGAAAATTTCTTCTTGGGCCCCCTTGGTCTTGCGCTGGCCGAGCTCTAGCAGGCGGAACTTGTCATCCAGCTTCAGCTGGGCATTTTCTCTGGCCATTTCCATCAAAGAGGCCTTCTGCCCCCTTTGCGGGGTCCGGACCTTGATGCCGATTGCCGCGGCCAGTTCATCCTGGTCGATGCCTTTTGGCACCAGGACCTCCCTTGGCTTGACCCGGTTCTTTTGGGCGTAAAACTGTGCGATAAAGGACATGAATTCGTCTTCCGGGTCAGTTTCATCAGTCAAAGGGAACATGTGTGATTCCCGCCGCAAGAGCTTGGCTTGCCGCAAAAAGAAGACCTGGATGGAAATCCAGGACCGGTCCACGTAATAGTTGAAGATGTCTCTTTGGGTATGGTCATTAGAGATGATCTTCTGCTTTTCAACCGTTTCTTCAATATACTTGAGCTGGTCCCGGAGTTCCCCGGCTCTTTCAAATTCCAGGTCAGCTGAAGCCTGCAGCATCTTATTGGTCAAGTCTTTCTTGACTTCCTGGATATCCCCGTTCAAAAAGCGCTTGATCTTCTTGATCTGCTCGTCATATTCGCTTTGCGGCACTTCCTTAAAGCAACTGCCCAGGCACTGGCCCATATGGTAGTAAAGGCAGGGCCGGCCGGTATAGCCGCTGCAGCGGCGCAAAGGAAAAACCTTCTGAATGAATTTTAAAGTCGCGCTGGCCGCGTAAACATTGGGGTAAGGGCCAAAATAGTAGCCCTTGTCCTTGTAGACGATCGAGGTCAGGCGGGTCTGGGGATTTTTCTCATTCGTGATTTCGATATAAGGGTAACCCGTCCCGGACTTCAGAGCAACATTGTAATAAGGCTGGTACTTTTTGATTAGGGTGATTTCTAGCAAAAAGGCTTCCTTGTCGGAGTCCACCACGATGATGTCATAATCGGCAATATTCTTGACCAGCTCGGCCCGGCGGCCCTCCTGGCTGCTCTTGAAGTAGGACCGGACCCGGTTTTTCAAGTTTTTGGACTTGCCAACATAGATGACCTTGCCGTTGACGTCCTTCATCAGATAGCAGCCGGCCTTTTCCGGCAGCAATTTCAATTTGTTTTCAATCAATTGACTTGCCATTTCTGCCTCCCCGCGAATCATTTACCGTACGATTTTATCACGAAAAGTATTATTCTAACACTGATCCGCCTGTAATCGCAAAAATATTTTAATGATTTTCCGTGACCAAACCGGGGCAAAATAAGGTCCTTTTAACAATAATCCTTTTCAAGCTAGTCTTGTTCGACTTTTAGTCCGAAATAAACTTTTTTCTCGGGAAATAGCTGTCTTTTGTCCCTGCATCACGTATAATAATATTGTTAAGACTATAGGATTTAGGAAGGTAAGATTTTATGAAGAACTTCTACTTGAACCATGACAGCAACATGGATGACTTTACTTCACTTTTGCTGATGCTTTTGGCACCAGACATCAAGCTGATCGGGGTCGGGGTAACCGACGCCGACGGCTACGTTGAACCAGGCGTTTCCGCTTCCCGGAAACTGATCGACCGCTTCAACCAGCGCGGCGACAAGCTGGAAGTAGCCAAGTCTGACTCCCGGGCTGTCCACCAGTTCCCGGAAGCCTGGAGAGTGTCAGCTTTTTCCGTTGACCACTTCCCGATCTTGAATGAAAAAGGCACGGTTGAAACGCCAGTTGCCGCTAAGCCAGCCCACCTGGACATGATCGACAAGATCCATGCTGCTGACGGCCCGGTTACTCTGGTCTTCACTGGCCCCTTGACTGACTTAGCCCGGGCTCTGGAAATCGACCCAAGCATCCAAGACAAGATCGAAGAACTCTATTGGATGGGCGGGTCTTTGAACGCCCACGGCAACGTTTACGCACCATGCGCTGACGGGACCCAGGAATGGAACGCCTGGTGGGACCCGGAAGCCTGCAAGACGGTCTGGGACTCCAAGATCAAGATCCAGCAGGTCGGCCTGGAATCAACCGAAGAACTGCCTTTAACCGACGAAATGCGCCAGCACTTTGCGTCCAACCGCAAGTACCCGGCCTTTGAATTCCTGGGCTATGTTTACGCCTTGGTCAACTCCTTTGAAGTCGACTCAACTTACTACCTCTGGGACGTTTTGACCACCATGAGCGCCCTTTACCCGGAAATCGCCACGACCCGGGAAACCAAGTCCGACGTCTACACTGACGGCGACCGGGCTGCCCGCTTCTTTGAAACTGAAAACGGCCGGCCAATGACCCTGGTAACTTCCGCCAACTACGACAAGTTCTGGGAACGCTTTGACGACCTGTGTGAAAAGGCCAAGCTTTTCTAAAAAATAAAGCAGCAATAACGATTAAAACCTTCAGAAGGAAAACTTCTGAAGGTTTTTGTTTTTTATACAGAAAAACTACAAATAACGTCCGGTGACACTAGCCGGATTTTCCTTGATCTCAGCCGGAGTACCCGTGGCAATGATCCTGCCGCCTTCCTTGCCCCCGCCTGGCCCTAGGTCAATTATCCAGTCCGCGTTTCGGATCAAGTCCAGGTCATGCTCGATCACGATCAAGGTCGCTCCCTGCTTGATCAAGTGCTGGAAGACCTGAACCAGGGTCGCCACGTCCAAGGGGTGCAAGCCGATGGTCGGCTCATCAAAAATAAAGAGGGTATCTTCCTGGCCCCGGCTCATTTCTGAAGCCAGCTTCAGCCGTTGGGCTTCCCCACCGGACAAAAGCGGAGTTTGCTCACCCAGAGTTAGATAGCCCAGGCCCAAGTCATGCAGGGTCTGCAGCTTCCGGGCCACTGCCTTCAAGTCGCTTAAATGCTCAAGGGCCTGGTCGACCGTCATTTCCATCAAGTCCGGCAAAGACAGTTCTTCGCCATTCGGACACTGCCGCTTAAAGGCCGCCGCTTCTTTTGAGTAGCGCGACCCCTGGCAAGCGGGACAGACGATGTCGACATCCGGCAAAAACTGCACGTCCAAAGAAATCGTCCCGGTCCCATCACAAGCCGGGCAGCGGAGGCTGCCAGTATTGTAGGAAAAGGCCCCGGCCTTTAGGCCGGCTTTTTTTGCCTGGTCCAGCTTGGCATAAGTCTTGCGCAAATCGTCATGGATGCCGGCATAAGTGGCGACAGTTGACCGGACATTGATCCCGATCGGGCTGGCGTCAATTAGCTTGACCTGCTTAATCCGGCCGCTGTTTAAAGCCTTGACGTGAGCTGGAAAATCCCGTTCTTCTGCCTGGGCTTCAATCGCCGGAAGCAGAGACTCCAGAACTAGGGTCGACTTGCCTGACCCGGAAACACCGGTAACCACGTTAAAGCGGCCCACAGGAAGAGTCAGCTCCAGCCCTTTAACCGTGTGAATTGGCCCGGTTTTCAAGTCCAGCTGCCCTTCAGCGAACATTTCTTCTTTCGGGCAGACCGGCCGCAATTTACGGCCTTTTTCTTTTAAAAATGGTCCGATGATTGAATCCGGATTAGCCGCCAGGTCCTCCGGCCGGCCAGAAGCGATGACTTTCCCTCCTTCTGCCCCGGCTTTTGGCCCCATCTCAATCATCCAGTCGCTTTGTTTTAGTACCTGGACGTCGTGGTCCACCAAAACAACCGAATTGCCATCAGCGACCAGATCTTCCATCACTTCATTCAGTCCGGTCAAGTTAGCTGGGTGCAGGCCGATTGAGGGTTCATCCAGGATATAGAGGACCCCGGTTGTCTGGTTGCGGACAGACCGGGCCAGCTGCATCCGCTGCCGCTCCCCGGTTGACAAGGTGGAAGCCGCCCGGTCCAGGCTGAGATAGCCCAGGCCCAGGGCCAGCAAGCGCTTGGCCGTGTCGGTAAAGGATAAGCAGATATTGCAGGCCATGGGCCGCATGGCTTCCGGCAGCCAGGCCGGCACCTTCTTGACCCAGGCGATCGCTTCAGTCAGAGTCTTCTGGCAGACCTCAGCCAGGTTTTCTCCCATGATCTTCGGGGCCCGGGCCGCTTCTGACAAACGGCTGCCGCGGCAGTCCGGACACTGGTCTTCTTTTAAGAAGGGGGCGACTCTCTGCATCCCTTTTTCATCTTTGACCTTGCTCAAGGCATTCTCAACCGTATAAACGGCATTGAAGTAGGTGAAATCCAGGTAACCGCCACTATTTTGCTTTTTATTCTGCACCAGAATCCGCTTTTTGACAGCCGGGCCATGAAAAACAATCTCCCTTTCTTCCGGAGTCAGCTCTTTAAAGGGCACGTCCGTCCTGACCCCCATCTCCCTGGCCACGTCCGGCATCAAGGACCACATCAGCCGCTTCCAGGGCAAAACTGCCCCTTCATCAATCGACAGGTCTTCATTGGGAACCAGGCTGGCTTCATTTACTAAGCGGACGATCCCTGTCCCAGAACAGGTCGGACAGGCTCCCCGGCTGTTAAAGGCCAGGTCCTCCGCCCCTGGCGCTTCCACTTGGGCGCCGCATTCTGGGCAAAAAAGAGGCTGCTCAGCCGCGATTTTCAAGCTGGGCTGCAGGTAGTGGCCATTAGGGCAGCGGTGGCAGGCCAGGCGGGAAAACATCAAGCGCAGGCTGTTCAAAAGCTCAGTCCCCGTCCCAAAAGTACTGCGGATTCCCGGAACTCCCGGCCGCTGGTGCAGGGCCAGGGCGGCTGGAATATAGCGGACTGAATCTACGTCAGCCTTGGCCGCCTGGGTCATCCGCCGGCGGGTATAAGTCGACAGCGACTCCAGATAGCGCCTGGAGCCTTCCGCGTACAAGATCCCCAGAGCCAGAGAGGACTTGCCGGACCCCGATACCCCGGCAATGCCGGTAATTTTATTCAAAGGAATGTCAACGTCGATATTTTTCAAATTGTGGACGCGGGCTCCCCGTACTTCGATATGATCTACATGATCAGCCATCTGCTCCACCTGCTTTCTTCAGCTTTTATCCATATTCTTTGATTACGGCCAGCATGGCCTTTCCATAGTTGGCCAGTTTGGCATCCCCGACCCCGCTGCACTGGAGCAGCTCTTCCGGCGTTTGCGGCTTCCTGGCTGCCATATCCCGCAAAGACAAGTCGGAAAAGATGACAAATGGCGGCACTCCTCGCTTTTGGGCCAGGATCCGGCGGGCCTTTCTGAGCTCTTCAAAGAGGACCTGGTCACCTCCTGTTTCAGCAAGCTGCTCGCTTTTGACTTCCTGGCGCCTTTTGACTCTAGCCTTGCCGTCCAAAACGTCCCAGCCCCGGTTGGTTACATGGACCAAGGGATAGCGGTCCCCCACCAGCTGCAGGTAGCCCTTTGAAACCAAGTAGTCGACCAGGCTGCTTACATCAGCCTGCTTTTTTCCCTTGAGCAGGCCGTAGTGGACGCACTCATTAGCCCCGATCTCACTAATCTTCTTGACTTTGGACCCAGTCACGGCCTGGGCAACGATTTTTTTGCCATAGCGGCCGTCTAAGTCATAGACCATGCCGATAATCGCCTGGGCTTCGGCCGTCACGTCCTGGAAGTCGCCGCTGTTTAAGCAGTTGCTGCACTTGCCGCAGGGCGGGCAGTCCTGGCCAAAGTAGCGGACGATAAATTGCTGCAGGCACTCGTCTGTATTGGCATAGTCGCTGATCGTCTGCAGCTTTTGGTACTGGACCTGCCGGTAGGACTCATCAGCTTCAGAATTGTCGATAAACCAGCGGAACTGACGAAGGTCACTGGGGTGAAAAAGCATCACGGCCTCACTCTCCAGCCCGTCCCGGCCCGCCCGGCCGGCTTCCTGGTAATAGGCCTCCAGGTTTTTGGCACTGTTTGCGTGCAGGACAAAGCGGACATTGCTCTTGTCGATCCCCATGCCAAAAGCATTCGTAGCCACGATCAAGGGAATCCGGTCATACTGGAAGTCGTCTTGGACCTGGGCCCGCTGCTCATTGGACATCCCGGCGTGGTAGGCGGCAACGTTAAAGCCCTCCCGGCGCAAAAATTCGGTCAGGCCCTCCACCTTTTTCCGGGTGTTGGAATAAATAATGCCCGCCTCACCCCGGTGCTGCTTCAAGTAGTTGACGATATAGGCCCGGCTGTTTTTCGGCGCGTTGACCAGCTTGAAGCGGAGATTTTTTCTTTCAAAACTGGTAATGACGAAATTCTCCTCGGAAATATCCAGCTGCTGGCCGATGTCTTCTCTAACCGCCTTGGTAGCCGTAGCGGTAAGGGCCAAAACATTGGGATGGGTATGGAGGGCATTGATCCCGTCCTTCAGCTTCCGGTAGGCCGGCCGGAAGTCATGCCCCCACTGGGAAATGCAGTGGGCTTCATCGATAGCGACCAGGTTGACCTCCAAAAAGTTGAGCTGGTAGCGGAAATAGTCCATCTCCATCCGTTCCGGCGTCACGTAGAGCAGCTTAATTTTCCCTTCATAGCAAGCTCTTAAGATAGGATTGACGTCTTCCTGGGCTGTGGAGCTGTTAAGTGCCGCGGCCGGAATCCCGTATTCGCGCAGGCTGTCAACCTGGTCCTTCATCAAGGAGATCAAGGGTGAGATTACCACGGTCGTGCCGGGAATCATCAAGGCCGGGATCTGGTAGCAAAGCGACTTCCCGCCCCCGGTCGGCATGACGGCCAGGACATTTTTTCCCTGGAAAACTTTTTCAATAATTTCTTTTTGGCCTGGCCGGAAACTGTCATAGCCAAAATACTTCTTTAAGACCTGCTGTGGATCAAGCAAGCTCTCTGCCCCCTTTAATTCGCTTTACAGTTGCTAACACTTAATGATAACAAAAAAAGATGCAAAAGCATCTTTTAGTTGACCCGGTTGACCGGCACTCCGTCGACCAGGAAGGAGACAATATTGTGGCTGGCTTCTTTCAAGACGCTGCGCCGGGACTCCCGGGTGGCGCTGCCGGCATGCGGGGTTAAGATCACATTGTCCAGCTGGCAGAATTCCTTGTTGAAGTCCGGCTCTTCTTCAAACACGTCCAGGCCCGCCCCGGCGATCCGCTTGCCCTTCAAGGCCCGCAAAAGCGCCGCTTCATCGACCAGGCTGCCCCGGGAAGTATTGATCAAAAAGGCCGTCGGCTGCATCATGCTCAAGGCTGCTTCATCGATCACGTGGTAGGTTTCCGCCGTGGCCGGAGCGTTCAAGCTGACATAGTCGGCCTGGCTGAGCAGGTCGGCCAAGGGCACGTAGCTGACTCCCAGGGCCCGCTCTTCATCTTCCGGCAATTGGTGGCGGTTGTGGTAGAGAATGTTCATCCCGAAGGTCCGGGCATAGCTGGCCAGGGTCTTGCCGATTCTCCCCATGCCGAAGATCCCCAGGGTCTTGCCGACCGGGCTCTGTCCCTGGTTTTCGAGCAAGCCCGTGTCCAAAAAGTTCCCTTGCCGCATCTCTTGATTGTAGAGAGCCAGTTTCCGGCTGAGGGCCAAAAGGAGGGTAAAGGCCATTTCCGCCGTCGGCTGCATGACGCTGGCCGGGCAGTTGGAGACGATGATCCCCTGGCTGCTGGCATAGTCCACGTCGATATGGTCATAGCCAACCCCGGTCGCGGAAACGATCTTGAGCTTTTTGCCCGCGTCTAAAAGCTCCTGGTCAACTGGCAGCTTGCCGGTGATCAAGGCGTCAAAATCCCCTAAGTTAGCCAGGTACCAGTCCTTAGCGGCATCTTCCGGGGCAAAGGTTACTTCACAGACTTTTTCCAATTCAGGCAGGCTCTTGACTGCCAGGCCCGCCACCAAAACTTTCGCATTTTCCATCTTAAGCATCTCCCTCAAACAGCGGATCGCGGCTGGCCTTTAATGCCGCCACGTGGTCTGCCTTGAAATAAATTTTTTCCGCGTTGCCGTAGTATATATCTGCCAGTTCCGTTTCTGAAAAAATCCCCGAATCTTCCAGCCAGGAATAAAGCTGGCCGTAATCATTGAAAGTGGCTGACCAGGGCGCATCGCTGCCCCATAAGAGCCTTTTGGCCCCCACGATTTCCTTGGCCAGGCCCATCGCTTCCTGGCAGAAGGGGTAAGGATAAGTCTGCTCACCCGCGATGTCTTGCAGGGCAGCCAGATCAAAGCTGATATTCGGCAAAGGAGCAAAAAGGGCCAGTTCTTTTTCCAGCAAGTCCAACTTGCCAGGCTTTGGGAAGGACAGATGGCAGAGGACAAAGTCTAAATCTGGATAACGCTTAGCCAGCCGGGCCAAAGACCGGGGCTGGTGGCTGGCCTGGCTGCTGTCACCGTAGTCCACGGCTACCGCGAAGCCCGGATAAGAACTAAGATAGTCCAAAATCTTGCCCAGGCGGTCGTCTTCCGCCAAGTCAAAAGGCAGATGGTAGCCCATGAGACCGCCGGCCTGGCTGACTTCCAGCTTCAAGGCCCGGAAGCCTAAGTCTTCGACATGGCGCTTGACGATTTTTTCCGCTTCACTGGCAAAGGGGTCAACGGAAAAAGCCGGGGCAAAACGGTCCGGGGCGGCCTTGGCTGCCTGCCAGCTGTAATAATTCTGAAAGCCATACAGGCTTCCCTGCAAAAGAACAGCCTTGGCCACATCATGGTCAGCCAGCACTTTTTCCGCGGCTTCTGCTCGAAAAGAGTCATCACCCCAGCCGGCTGGAAAGAGGCGGGTCTTAAAGCCGCTGTCCCAGACCACCAGGCCATTTCCCAAGGCATTGCTACGGCCATTTCCCTTGTAGCTGGCCAGGTCCCGCACCAGGTGCAAGTGGGCATCAATTTTCTTCATCATTCGTCTCCCAATCTTTTTTGCGAATCTCTTACCCCTTATTATAGTGAAAGCGGTTCATTTTAGCAAAAGTTTCAGAAAAAAATAAAAGGTCTTTCACCAGGTAAAAGGCCTCTTACTTCATTTCTTTTAATTCTTCTTTTCTGCCAGCCTGGCCAAAGTCAGCTTAACCAAGCGGTCAGCTACGGCCTGCTTGCTCATCCGCGGCCAAGGATCGATCTCCTTGCCTTGTTCCAGGATCGTTACCTGGTCTTCGTCACCGCCAAAGGCATCCCCGCTGACATCGTTGGCCACGATCGCGTCGGCTCCTTTAGCCGCTAATTTCCGGCTGGCATTGGCCAAAAGGTCGTTGGTTTCAGCCGCAAAGCCGATGACCACTTGGTCTGGCCGCTTCTTTTGGGCCATTGTCTTCAAAAGGTCCGGATTCTTGACCAGCTGCAGGGTCATTTCCTCTACCCCGGCCTGCTTCTTCAGCTTGTGGTCAGCCGCTTCTTTTGGCCGCCAGTCGCTGACGGCTGCCGCCATCAAAAGGGCGTCGGCTGCCGGGAAAAGTTCTTCCAGCTTCTCCAGCATGGCCTTTGTTGAACGGGCGGGATGCAGGTGGATCCGGGCATCTTTTGGCAAGGGAACTGAAACATTCCCGTAAATCAAGTCCACCTCGGCTCCGCTTTTAGCCGCGGCTTCTGCCAAACGGAAACCCATCTTCCCGCTTGACCGGTTGCCGATAAAGCGGACCGGGTCAATCGCCTCCAGGGTCCCACCGGCAGTAACGACGATTCGCTTGCCTTTAGCCGGCAAGTCCAGCTGGTCATTAAGCCAGGCCAGGATTTCTTCAGCTTCCGGCATCCGGCCCTTGCCGGCATAGCCTTCAGCCAGTCTGCCCACAGCCGGTTCCATAATCCGGTCGCCGCCCTCCTTTAACAAGCCCAGATTGCGCTGAACAGCGGGATTTTCCCACATATGGGTGTTCATTGCCGGCACGATCAAGCGCGGGCAGTGCAGAGCCAAGAGGGTGGTTGAAACGGCATCATCCCCGATCCCCTGGGCCATCTTGGCCAAGATATTGGCATCAGCCGGCACGACCAGGGCCAGCTGGCTCCAGTCGGCCAGGTCAATATGGGCGATTTCCGCCTGCCGGTTTGAACTAAACAGGTCATCTAAGACTGGCCATTTCGTCAAGGCCGCCAGAGTCGCCGGACCAACAAAACGTTCACTATTGGCCGTCATCGCCACCCGGACTTCATGGGCCGCCTTCTGCAGGCCCCGGACAACGTTCACGGCTTTATAGGCTGCTATGCCGCCAGTCATATAGACCGAAATTCTTGCCATATCCGTGCCTTAGTAGATCTTCCGTTCCTTAACGATGGCTTGTGCCCAGTCAGCAAAGCGGGCAGCTGCTTCAGCGTCCTTCAAGATGACCAAAAGAGTGTCAGTCCCGGCAATCGTGCCGACCACATCATCGTTATCAATATCGTCAATTAATCCTGCCAAAATTGGCGCGTAAGTCAATTTCATGCTGGTTTGAATGACAACGGTAAACTGAACGGCAGTTACAGTAGCCACCCGTTCACGAATCGCGTCTTTCAGCTGCCTTTCCCGGTTAACAGCAGCTGATGGTGCCTTGACGTAGTAGCTGCGGCCGTCATCATCTGGCACCTTGCTGATGTGCAAGGCGTGAATGTCCCGGGAAATAGTGGCCTGGGTCGCGTTCGCGCCATGGGATTGCAACAAGAGCAGCAATTGTTCCTGGGTTTCAATCTTGTTGGTCTGAATCAGTTCGTAAATCAGCTGTCTTCTTTCTTTATAGTTCATAATTATTGCCCCTTAATCTTATATTTAAGCGTTTTAGATACCTTTAATTTTAGCGCACTTTTATATTTCAATAAAGCTGTTATCTAATTCTTCTTGAATTATCGGCTCTATAATATTTCTTACTGATGGGTGTCAAGTCACACACCCGTCGGTAAGATTTTTTGTTTAAAATAAAAAAAGAGGCACATAGGCCTCGCTATCTCTAACTTAAAATCATCTACCACAAT
>Ga0214925_100277_pt1 | contig 33647 bp, 28 predicted proteins | sample Stichaenrichment_FD_168299 | JGI IMG/M metagenome (GOLD analysis project Ga0214925, IMG submission 168299) | Xylose enriched microbial communities from anaerobic bioreactor in Madison, Wisconsin, United States - 63SRT | ecosystem: Engineered > Bioreactor > Anaerobic > Unclassified | place: USA... | reverse complement strand
GGAGCAGACTGCCATGAAGACCTGAATTTTGACACCCAGTGGTTCGTCGTGCATAACCATGGAATTCCGGAGACGAACTTTATCAACCCGAAAACAGAAACCCCTTACCGGATTACGGAACTGAAAAAGTATTTCAGCAGCCAGCCGGGAAAATGGAATGTGGAATTCTGCCAGTCCAACAAGCGCTACAGGGATGTCACCCTTTCTGTGTTCGGAAATATCAAGGATAAGTACCGCACCCTTCTGAAGAAGTCTGTGCCTTTCTCACCGATCACCGACATCGAAAAGTTCATCACGGAGTCTATCTGCGATGTGAAAAACGAGATTCATGTGGAAGAGATGCAGTCGGATATCCGGCAGTATAAAAGTCTGCAGGATGACATTGAACGGACAGAGAAGAGAGTGGATTCCCTGGAAGATATTTCCGGTGTTTCGGCTGAGTTCGACAGTGCCGTGGCTAGAAAACTGCAGCAGGAATATATCGTGATCCGTGCGGAACAGGACGAGAAAAAGGCGGAGCTTCTGCGATTGAAACAGTCTGCAGAAAAGAAAGAAGCCGACCTTAAGGAAATCCGTTCGCAGATTCAGAGTCTTACCGGAGAAATTTCCAGATTCGGACAGACCATTGAAGAGAAGAAGAAAGAGTATTTCTCCTCCGATGCTGTAAAGAAACGGGATGAGCTGGAAGAGAAGATCAGACGCCTGGATCAGGAAATCGATGAAATCGAAAAGAGAATCCGGCAGGCAGTCAGAAATACGAAAAATTACGGAAGTGTCTGGAGCAGTGCGCTGAAAGGCCTGGAAGAACGAAAATTTCAGCTGGAGCAGGAGGACCGGGACTGTGTACAGTGCATGCAGGACATCAGCCGGGACAGCCTTGCGGAGTTTCCTTTTGTCCGGGTCTGTGAGCAGCTGGAATCGCTGAAGGGAAGAATCTCTGAAAAGAGGCGTGAGGCGGCAGGAGAGCTGCTGACGCTGAAAGAGGAGATTGAAGAACTCTCGCGGAAGGAGAAAAACTTAAAGAAGGGCATCAAGCCATATCCAGTGGCTGTTACGAGGCTTCGGGAAATCCTTCAGATTGAGCTGAAGAAAAGATCCGGAAAGGATGTCCGGGTTCCGATCTTTGCAGACCTTCTGGAAATCCGTGACTCGCAGTGGGCCAACGCCATTGAGGGATATCTGGACCGGCAGAAGTTTAATCTTCTGGTCCCGGAGCAGTATTTCCGTGAGGCGGGTGTGATTTACAGCCGCGCGAAAAAGGAAGAGCATCTGTTCGATGTGGGCCTGGTGGACCTTGGGAAGATGAGAAAAGAGTTCCGGAAGCAGCCGATGAAGGGGTCGCTGGCGGAGGAGATTCAGACGAAGGATCCTGACGCCCGTCTTTACGCAGATTTTCTGCTGGGAAATGTCATGAAATGTGAGGACGTCCGCAATATCAATCAGCACAGGATTTCCATCACCCGTGATGTTATGCTGTATAAGGGCTATGTGACGCGGAAACTGAATCCGAAGCGCTATGAAGTTCCGTTTATCGGACGGCGGTCCATGGAAATCCAGCTGCAGCAGGTCCAGAAACAGCTGAAAGAATCCAGAAAACGCCATGATATTCTGGCGGAAACGAAAAAAGTTCTGGATATGGCCGTAAAACAGGGAATTCTGGAGCATTATGAGGCGGAGCAGTACGCAGAGGCCGCCGGGGAAATTCCATCACAGGAGCAGAAAAAGAAAGAGCAGAAGGCCCTGCAGAAGGAGCTCGACGGTCTGGATTTAACGTATCTGGAGCGCCTGAAAGCAAAAATCCACCGGATGGAAAAGGATCAGTCGGAAAGACAGAGCAGAAGAGATCAGCTGAATTCCGAGGCCGGAATGCTGCAGGAGAAAGTTCGTCAGCTCAGGGAAGAGCAGATTCCGTTCTATGAGAATGCGCTGAAAGACGTTCAGGACAGGATCAACGAGCAGTTTGACCCGCAGTGGGTGGAAACTTCCGGAGAGCCGCATTATCAGGACGTTCTGCGCAGAAGAAGCAGCAAAACCCAGCTGTCTCTTCGTGAAAGCTACGCCAGAACCCTGGAAGCGACCAAAACGACCATCCATCAGCTGAGCGATAAGAGAAAAGCCCTCCGCGGGGAATATAACCGAGAGTATAAGATGCCTTATGACATCAACCGCGAAGATAATGAGGAGTACGATCAGGAGCTTCATACTCTGAAAGGAATCCGCCTTCCGGACTATCAGGAAAAAATCAAAGATGCCGAGCAGAAGGCCTATGAGACCTTCCGCCAGGATTTCCTGTCCAAGCTGAAATCCAACATCGAGACCGTGCAGGAGCAGATCAGCGAACTGAATAATTCCCTGCGCCACTATGTTTTCGGTACAGATAGATATCATTTTACCTATCAGCCGAGATCGGAATACAAGGCCTACTATAAAATGATCATGGATCCAATGCTTCTGGACATGGGCGCGGGAGAAACGCTGACCACGGCGAATTTCAACGATAAGTATAAGAATGAGATCAAGAGCATGTTCGACATGCTGATTTTGAAGAATGCCGACGTAAGCGCTGACCGGCGCGCGGAATATGAAAAGAACATTAAAAAACTGACGGATTACCGGACCTATCTGGTCTTTGATATGATTGTGACCAACGACCAGGGTGAACAGCAGCGTCTGTCGAAGACGCTTCTGAAAAAATCCGGCGGTGAAACGCAGATTCCGTTCTATCTGTCACTGCTGGCATCCTTCTCCCAGGTCTGCAGAATTAACAGCCGTACCAGCAGCAATACGATCCGCGTCATCATTCTGGATGAGGCATTCAGCAAGATGGACGGAGAGCGCATTCAGGAATGCATCCGTTTCCTGCGGCAGTCGAAGCTTCAGGCGATTTTCTCCGCGCCGACGGATAAGATCCCGGACATCGCGCCGCTGGTGGATACCAACATCGCTGTATATAAAGAGGGACACGATTCCTTCACGCGTCATTTTGATCCGAAAGAAATCGAAAATGAGGAGTTCTAATGGACTATCAGGCAGAAATATTGAATATTCTTCTGGATAAATATGAATCCAGCAAGGCCTTCAGGACCGGGGAAACGACGCGCAGAATCATGGTCCATCTCTCTAAGGTAAAACAGTTTAAGAAGGCTTACGAGAATGTCGATTCCAAGGAACTTTTCCATGACGCCCTGCGGAATCTGAAGGAGCGCGGCCTTCTGGATTTTTCCTGGGAGAAATATGAAGAGGGAAATCTCGTCGATGAAATCTGGCTGAATCCGGATCCTTCAAGGCTCCGGGAAAGCTGCCGGATTGCCGGCCGCGTGCCGCTTTCTGACTTTCTGAGCGGCCTTCTCACGGATATCGATGCCCTGCTGGACCGCTTCACCGGGTCTTCCGTCCCTTCAGACAGCCTGGATCTCCTGCAGTTCCTTCATGGACAAAAAGAAAACATCAAGGAGAAAATGCGCGTGCCGCGGTATTTCTTTTCTGATGACAGGAAGAAAAATCAAGACCTGCTCCGTTTTCTTCAGGAAATGCTGGAAAATGACGGTGAAGAGATGGAGCGCGTTGTCAGCACGCGTCTTTACGGGGACAGTAAATACTACGAGCGGGAACTGAAATCAAAGGTACTGTCGATTCTCCGCAGCATTGCAAAGGAAAACGGGGACGAAGAAACGGATGATGCGGACCTGCTGCTTCAGCGCGGCATCAGCAGGTGGCCGGAGGTGATGGAATTCAGAGGTCCGGTAAAGATTCAGATGAAAGATGATCTTTCTTCAGACACAGATTCAAGTGCTGAAGCCGGAAATGATGCATTGTGGGCTGATTTCGGAAGTCAGAAATATGGTGCGTATATTAATTCAGAGACTGTACGGGCAGCGGCAGCTGCCGAATGCGGCCCGGTTTCCCGGATGCTGACCATCGAGAACAAAGCAAACTATATCTGGTATATTCAGACCCATCACGATCCCCGTGAGCTGATTATTTATCATGGCGGCTGCTACAGCCCCATGAAGGGGAAATGGATCCGGATGCTTGCAGAAGCAGTCCGGAAAAGCAGTCCGGACGCAGAATTCTTTCACTGGAGCGACATTGACGCCGGAGGTTTCCGGATTTTCACCAGGCTGAAAAATAATCTGATTCCAGAGCTGAAGCCGCTGAAAATGGACCTCAGAACCCTGAAACAGTTTGAGACGCAGACTGCAGAAATAGAAACGGACCATTATCGCGGAATTCTTCGGAAGATGCTGGACGATCCGGAATATAAAATCTTCTATGAAACCATCCAGTATATGCTGGAAAAAAATATCCGGCTGGAACAGGAGGCGGAAATCATATAGATTCCGTCTCTTTTTTTGTTTAAAAATGACAATCGTGCTATCGTGTAAAGTTGCTTATGTGAATTTTTACCGAAAAGCCTTGAGAAAAAAATGCAGCTGAGTATACTAACTTGTTAGAAAAGAAATTGCACATGTATTATGTGCTGAAAAGTGTACGTGAATAAACAACGTTTCCGCCGCTGACTGTTCAGAAAATACGCGGGTGGCCGTTTTTTCTGAAAATAGTGTATTCTGTATACACGGGCCGGCGGGAAATGAATTGTTTTATAGTGCTTAATTTGATTAAAGAAATTTCTGAATTTAATGAGGCGGCTTCAGATGCCTGCGCAGCAGGGTATCCGGCTGTTTCTGCATTCAGAAGAAGAAAGAAGGTAGAGTATGAATCAGGCGGTAATTGCAGGGGTGATCTTCCTGGCGGCAATTATCTGTATCATGACAGAAAAGATTCATCGTACAACGGCGGCCATTCTGGGCATGGTACTGCTTCTTGCATTTAAGGTCCTGACGCTGGACCAGGCGGTTTCATATATTGATTTTAATACACTGGGTGTATTAATCGGCATGATGCTGTTTGTCGGCGTCATTAAACATTCCGGATTGTTTGAGTACATTTCTATCAAGGCCGCGAAGAAGGTAAATGGTGACCCATGGAAAATCATGGTCATGTTCGTCATCCTGACGGCAATCTGTTCTGCTTTCCTGGATAACGTTACAACCGTCCTTCTGATGGGCCCGATGACGATCACCATCGCCAGACTTCTTGAGGTGGATCCGATTCCGACACTGATGGCGCAGATCTTTGCCTCCAACATCGGAGGTACCGCCACCATGATCGGAGACCCGCCGAATATCATGATCGGAAGTGAAGCACATCTGTCGTTTGCTGCATTCCTGCTGAATACCGGAGTGCCATGTGTGTTCATTCTGCTTGTTCTGTTTGCCATGCTTAAATTCTTCTACGGAAAGAATATGCATGCCAGTGAGTCAGCTATCCATAAGGTCATGCTGCTGGATGAGAAGAAGGCCATTGCGGATCCGAAACTGATGAAACAGAGCATCGTCATGATTATTCTGGTCATCATCGGATTCATGTTTCACGATCAGTTCGAGTATCAGACGGCGTTTGTCGCTCTTGCTGCAGGCGGCATCATGATGCTGATCGGACATGTTGATATCGATGAGGTTGTAGCCAATGTCGAGTGGACGACGCTTCTGTTCTTTACCGGACTGTTCGTTCTGGTCGGCGGACTGGAAAAGACAGGCATTATTTCTGCCCTGGCCAGACTGATTATGAGTGTAACCGGAGGACATGTCATTGCCACGATGCTGGTACTTCTGTGGGCATCAGCACTGCTGTCTTCTGTTCTTGATAATATTCCTTTTGTCGCCACCCTGATTCCGTTCATTCACGCTCTCGGCGCACATGGAATGGACACGCAGCCGCTCTGGTGGGCGATTTCTCTGGGCGCATGTCTCGGTGGAAACGGAACCCTGATCGGAGCGTCCGCAAACGTTGTACTCAGCGGCATCGCAGGAAAGCACGGTTATCCGATTACTTTCCAGTCTTACCTGAAGAAGGGATTCCCGGTCATGATCATGTCCATCCTTGCTTCTATGATCTGGCTGCTTCTGCGCTTTGGATTCACCGCTTAGCAGGGAATCTGTGAAATCATGCGCCGGCAGGCGGAAACAGATGTATAATAATATATACACAGGAAAAGGAATTCGGAAATATTTAGAAAGGAAGGACAATGATCATTAACAGAATCACTGAAGGCATGGCAAATACAATGTTAAGGCAGATGGGCGCAGTGGAGATCAAGAATGCGCCGGCCTATGTCAATAAGGTAAAGTTCAAGCTGGACGAAGATACAAATGCGACATATATTTACGAAATTAAAGAAGATGAAGTGATTTACCTGAATCGTGTCCGCCCCTACGCGATCTATCTGGGCGCTTTCCAGGATGAACAGGAACTGGTCAGGGCGATAAAAGAGGATCTGGAAATGCTGAAGGAGGCACATGTTTCCCCGCATTTCCGTCAGTACGTCAATATCGTTCAGAAAATGCAGGGCCTGGGCGGACAGGCAGAGAAGCTGTTTATGACGGTGGCAACCCCTGAAGGCGCAATGGACCATCTGGAGAAAATCCTGGATGTTCTTTCTGAGGAGATCGAGCGCCTGCAGGAATACGGTCATGAAATGGATCTGAAGACCTTTGCTGAGAAGGTGAATGAAGGCAGGAATACGGAGGATGCCTATAAAGAGGCACAGCTTGCGGCAGAAGAAAAGAAAGAATAAGGCCGGGGTTAAGATTCTGAAGGCATAAAAATAACCGGAAGTCTGGAGAATCAGTGATTCTCCGGCTTTCCGGTTATTTTATGTTCTGCTCCGCATGAGAAAGCAGCTTTTCATTCAGAAAGGAAGAGATGGACAGAGCTGCAGAGCCCGTACTGCCTTCTATTCGGCAGTCTGCCTTTCAGAAGCAGATGCTTCTTCTTCCAGTTCCTCACCGGCTTTTGCGGCGGACGGCTTATCCTCAAGCCTTGATTCCACATGGTGAAATCCGTTCATTTCCGGCATCAGTTCATCGGCGATAATCCGCAGCATCTTGTTCAGCTTATCGACGTCTTCCGGAGGAAAGCGGTTCTCAATACGTTCGCTGACCAGGTCGACGTAATTGAAAATGTCGCCGTAATTCTCCTTATACTTTTTCGTGACAATGAGGGTGTACTGGCGCTTATCGTCCTTATTCTGCCGCTTATAAATGTAGCCCTTCTTTACCAGACGGTTGATCCGGTAAGCCGCATTTGGCGGGGACATCTGTGCCATTTTCGTGAATTCATTAATGGTCGGCCGGTGCAGGGCCACGATGATTTCCATGCAGATGACTTCCGACGGAGAAAGCGCGTCCTTACTGTCAGTATTGAATTTCGTGAACAGCCGCTCATACAGGGACAGCTTGAATTTATCATACACTCTTGAAAAATTACTCGCGAGCATAAACACACCCCTTTTATCTTGCTTTTTTGTCTGAGTTGTCTCTGAATTAAATTATACTACAATTAAACGAGAGTTACATAGTATTCGGACAGGGAATTTCAGAAAAATCCTGTTGGACATGCAGCACGAGCCAGGGACAAAATAAAACCGATACGTATACAGCAAGGAAAAAACTCACCGGCATCCTGCGACGGATAATCTAGGCGCGGGAAATGCCGGCGGGACTGTAAACACCAGATGTGAGCTGTACGTCGTCCGGTTATGCACGCTGGAATACGAGTGAGGCGTTGTGGCCGCCAAAGCCCAGAGAATTGGACATGGCATATTCTGTGTGAATCGGCTCCGCCTGATTCGGCGCGCAGTTCATGCTGCAGTCCGGATCTGGTATCTTGTAGCCGATTGTAGGAGGAGCGATCTGATCTTGAAGGGAGGAAACAGTGAAAATGGCTTCTACCGCGCCGCTTGCGCCCAGCAGATGTCCGGTCATGGATTTGGTGGAGGACATGATCAGGTCATTTGTGTGTTCGGCGAATACCGTTTTCACTGCGCGGCTTTCTCCCTTGTCGTTCAGCGGGGTTCCGGTTCCATGAGCGTTGATGTAGCCGATGTCAGAAGGGGAGATCCCGGCATCCCGGAGCGCCATGTCCATGCATGCCGCTGCGCCGCTTCCGTCTTCCAGCGGAGCGGTCATGTGATGTGCGTCGCAGCTTGCGCCGTAGCCTTTGACTTCTCCTAAAATCACGGCTCCGCGCTTCCGTGCGTGTTCGTATTCCTCCAGCATGAGCACACCGGCACCTTCTCCCATGACGAATCCGCTTCGTTCCTTATCGAAGGGAATGGAGGCCCTGGCCGGGTCATCGGCTTTACTCAGGGCGCGCATGGAATGAAAGCCTGCCACGGCAAGTGGAGTGATGCAGCTTTCTGTACCGCCTGCGGCCATGACGTCTGCATATCCGTCCCGGATGTAATGGAAAGCCTCGCCAATGGCGTTGCTGGAGGAAGCGCAGGCTGTGACCAGACAGGTGCAGCTTCCCTTGAAGCCCAGGCGGATGGCGGTCATTCCTGCTGCCATATTGGTGATGCTCATCGGGATGAAGAGAGGGGAAACACGGTCAAATCCTTTTTTTAGCGCCTTGCAGTGCTCGCGTTCTATAATGTCCAGGCCGCCGATGCCGCTGGAAATATTGACGCCGCAGCGGAGCGGATCTTCCTGATCCATATCCAGGCCGCTCTGCCGGAAGGCTTCGTCTGCCGCCGCGACGGCGAACTGGGTGAAGCGGGAGAGCCGGCGTGCCTCCTGACGGCTCATCAGCGAGGAAGGATCAAAATCCTTTACTTCGCCGGCGAACTTAATCTCTGAGTCAGAAGGATCATAATGCGTGATTTCTCCGATTCCGAGCTTTCCTTTTTTTGCGTTTTCCCACATCTCGCTGCTGCTGTTTCCGATCGGGCTGAGTCCGCCCATACCAGTAATGACAACACGTTTTTTATTGTCTGTCATATATATTCCTCCTCAGAGTGATGCTCTGTTTATTCTTCATTAATCGTAAGGATTCAGTTCCTGCATGATTTCCTTGACCGTCTGCATCTTATTGATCTTTCCGATGTTTGCGCCGGTAAAGAACAGGCCTTCTTCATAATTTCCGTTAAAGGCCTCAATCAGCGCGTGGCTGATGCAGTATTTTGTTGTCCCCGGATTGCAGATGCGGATGCAGTTGACGCAGTGCTGAGGCGGGACGCGGCTTCCGGATTCTACTTTTTCAATGAGCGGTGTCACAATGGCTCTTCCCGGCATTCCGACCGGGCTGGTGATAATCCGCACATCAGCTGCCGATGCTTTCAGGAGGATATCCTTAAAGCCCTGGGAAGCGTCTCCTTCTTCAGACAGTGCGAATCTCGTCCCCAGCTGCACGCCGGATGCGCCAAGCTCCAGCATCTTTTTCACATCGTTTCGGTCAAAAATTCCGCCAGCCGCGAAAACCGGAATATCTCCGGCTTCTTTCAGCACATCGGTTACATTTTCCTCCAGTGATTTTGCCGTGCCGTTATGCAGTTCTTCGGCCTTGAAACCAAGATGGCCTCCGGCCTGGCTGCCTTCGACGATCATGAAGTCCGGGCGGCGGTTGTGGTGGCGGAGCCAGTCTTTCATGATGATGTTTGCTGCACGGCCGCTAGAAACGATCGGTGCGATCATGCAGCTTCCTTCTGGAACGTATTCCGGAAGAGAGAGGGGGAGTCCCGCTCCGGAGACGATGGCATCTGCGCCTGCCTCTACGGCTGCCCTGGCCATGGCTTCATAGTCGGATGCCGCTGTCATGATATTCACAGCAATCACGCCGTTTCCTTCCGCGATCTCTCTGGCTTTTTGAATTTCTTTATGCAGTGCGCGCTTTCCTGCCTCGACAGGGTTTTTATAGAAATCCGGCTCGCGGAAACCGATTCCCGCTGCCGCGATGACGCCCATTCCGCCTTCCTTCGCGACGTGGCCGGCCAGATTTCCCATGGAAATGCCGATTCCCATGCCGCCCTGAATGACCGGCAGCTTCATATAGTCTGAAAGATTATTCATGATTCTTATTCCTCCGTGAGTAAGTATTGATCTCTATAATTCCGTTACAATCGCGCCATAGGTCAAGCCGGCGCCGAACCCTACGCAGACCATTTTCATGCCCGGCTGAAGCAGATTCTTTTCCTGCATTTCACCGAGAGCAATGGCAATGCTTGCTGCTGATGTATTTCCATAGTCGGCGATGTTTTTAAAACATTTCTCCTTGTCCAGGTGGAGTTTTGCCGCTGCACTGTCAATAATCCGCTCATTCGCCTGATGGAAGACGAACCAGTCGATATCATCGCTGGACAAATCCGACTGGGCAAGGATCTTTTCTGTGGCCTCCGGCACCTTGCTGACCGCAAAATGGTAAACTTCCTGTCCAGCCATAGAAAGGGCAGGGCTGAAGCGGCTGCAGTACAGCGCGTGATCGTTGTAGATCAGGCCGGAAAGGCTCTGGAAGAAGCCGTCCTCCCGGTATTCCGCAACGGCAGCACCTGCACCGTCTCCGAACAGCACGCAGGTCGTCCGGTCTTTCATATTGATGACCTGTGAGAGACGTTCGCTTCCAACGATCAGGACCTTTCTGCAAGTATGTGCAGTCAGAAGAGCGTTTGCTGTGATACATCCGTAGATAAATCCGGAACATGCGCCGTTCAGGTCCATGGACAGCACATCTTCCCGCATACCAAGGCGGGAAGCCGTTTCATTGGCGACAGAAGGGGTTGTCCGGTCCGGGGTTGCCGTGCAGACGATTACTGCGTCGATTTCTGAAGGATCCGTTCCGGCGTTTTTCAGGGCCTTTTCTGAGGCTTCTACCGCCATATCGCAGTTGGTCTTCTTAAACGCAAAATTTCTTTTCTGGATTCCGGTCTTTTTCCGGATCCAGGCGTCATTGGTATCGACGTACTGCCGCATTTCATCATTGCTTACTGTGGTTTCGCCGCGGGCGGCGCCAAAACCTGTGAATTTCAGTCCGGCCATTTCTATTCTCCTTTCCTGATTTCATCCGCTCCGACCCGGCGGAACTTTTTATATCTCAACTGCGTCAGATCAGAAGGGCGTTTTGGAAGAAGTTCAGATAATTCATCTGAAACTGCAAGATCAACACCGTGATAGACGATGTCCGGCGTGTTCTGGGCGCCGCCGTAAGGTTCTCTGACGATCCGGTCACAGACATGCAGCTTCATCAGGTCTTCTGCGGTGATCTTCATTTCTTCTGCGGCTTCTTTCCATCGGGATGCGTCTTTCCATAAGATGCTGGCAAATCCTTCCGGTGACAGAATGGAGAATACACTGTTTTCCAGCATGATAATCCGGTCGGAAGAAGCAAGGGCCAGCGCCCCTCCGGAACCGCCTTCTCCGATAAATACGGCGATGGTCGGGACCTGAAGACGGCTCATGGTCATGATGCAGGAAGCGATGGCCGGTCCCTGACCATGTTCTTCCGCCTCTTTCCCCGGATAGGCACCCGGCGTATCTACAAAAGTGATAACCGGACGGTGAAATTTTTCTGCTTCTTTCATCAGCCGCTCGGCCTTGTGATAGCCCTCCGGGTCCGGCATTCCGAAGCGGTATTTCAGGTTCTCTTCCAGGCTTCTTCCCTTCTGCTGGCCGATGACGGTGACCGGAAGCCCATGAAAAGAGGCGATTCCGCCGATAATACTGGAGTCCTCTCCAAGGCAGCGGTCGCCCTTCAGTTCCAGGAAATCCTGGAAAATGGCGGAGATATAGTCCTTTGCCGTCGGACGGTCAGACCGCCTTGCAATGGTGATCCGGTCCGCCGCGGAAAGAGAAGCTCCGGCTTTCTGCACGGAATCTGCCAGCCCTGTGCCATTTTCCGGCGCAGGGACGATCTTGTCAGTTGTATTTTGTATACTTGAACTGTCGCGAAGCTGCTCGTCAGAAATGGAATATTCCTCTGGTCTGAAATATTTCTTTCGGCCGCTCTCGTGCAGGCGGAGAATCTGGATCAGACATTCCCGCATATCCTTTCTCGGGATCACAGCGTCCACAAATCCGTGTTCTTCCTGAAATTCTGCCCGCTGAAATCCCGGCGGAAGCTTCTTTCCGATGGTGTCTTCAATGACCCTCGGTCCGGCAAATCCGATCAGCGCGTCCGGTTCGGCGAGCTGGATGTCCGCAAGCGCGGAAAAACTCGCCCAGACGCCTCCGGTAGTCGGATGGGTGAGAACAGAGATGTAAAGCAATCCAGCTTCATTGTGCTTTGCGACGGCAGCGCTGGTTTTGGTCATCTGGAGAAGGGAGAGCATGCCTTCCTGCATGCGCGCTCCTCCAGAGCAGCAGAAAAGGATCAGCGGAAGCTTGTGTCTGGTCGCATATTCACAGGCTCGGGTGATCTTCTCCCCGACAGCCATTCCCATGCTTCCCATCATGAAGTAGCTGTCCATGACGCCCAGCATGACTTTAATGCCGCCGATTCTGCAGGTTCCGGTCAGGACTGCATCGCGGAGATGCGTCTTTTCCCGCATTTCCTTAAGTTTTTCATCGTAACCTGGAAAGTCCAGCGGATTCGTCCCCTGAAGACCCCGGTTCAGCTCCCGGAATGTGCCCGGATCAGCCGTAAAGGAAATCCTCGTGGATGCGGACAGTTTCGCGTATCTCCCGCAGTGGGGGCAGACATAGAGGTTCTGTCTCAACTCTGCGCGGGTGAACTCTTTTCCGCATTTTCTGCAGGGAAGAAGCTCAAAATCATGTTCTATTTCCGCTTCCGGTTTTCCGGAACGGACCAGCTTCTGAATGGTCCGGATAATCGCTTTTCTTTGTGTAAATGCGTTTTCCATAATCCCTTCTGCTTTCTGTTTCAGATTTTCTCCGGGCAAAAATGAATTGCAGGGAAAGAAAGGTACGGTGGACTGTCACGCGGCTGCGCTTAGTCCTGGCGGCTTTCTTCTTGCGAAGGTTCTTTTTGTCCTACGATATCGGCAATTGTTCCGGCTGTGCGGAGGGTGCGGATCATCGCGGGAAGTTCTTCTTCTGCAAATCCGGTGGTGTAGCTTCCCCGCAGGAACTTGCGGTTGTAGAGGATAAGCTGCTGGATGTCCAGGGTGGTCGGGATGCCGCGGATGATGGTCTCTGCCAGGCTGCGGCGCATTCTTCTGACGGCCTGGACGCGGGTGTCGGCGTGGACGATGATCTTGGCCGCGAGGGAGTCGTACCAGGGTGAGATGCTGCTTCCGCTGAAGAGGGCGCTTTCCACGCGGACGCCGCAGCCTCCCGGGAAGTGAACGAAATCAATGGTTCCCGGCGCCGGGGAGAATCCGTTCGCCGCGTCCTCCGCGCAGATTCTGCATTCGATGGCGTGTCCTTTAAAGTGAATGTCTTCCTGGCTTAAGTTCAGGGAGGCGCCAGATGCAATGCGGAGCTGCTGCAGGACGATGTTGATGCCGGTAACCATCTCAGTTACCGGGTGCTCGACCTGGATTCTGGTGTTCATCTCAATAAAGTAGAAGTTCTCCTGGTCGTCCATGACGAACTCAACGGTTCCCGCACTCTCGTAACCGCAGGCCTTTGCCGCGGTGACTGCTGCGTGGTATAGTTTTCTGCGGGTCTTGCTGCTCAGGCCGAAACAGGGCGCTTCCTCCAGCATTTTCTGGTTTCTTCTCTGAATCGAGCAGTTGCGCTCGCCCAGATGGATGACGTTGCCATACTGGTCGGCAAGGATCTGCACTTCGACGTGGCGGGGGTTGACGATCAGTTTTTCAACATACACGGTCCCGTTTCCAAAGGCGGCTTCGGCTTCCATGCTTGCCGCGCGGCAGGCTTCAGGAAATTCCTCTGCGCTGTCCGCCCGCCGCATACCGCGGCCGCCGCCTCCGGCAGAGGCCTTGATTAAGACGGGAAAACCGACTTCTTCCGCGATCTTTTCTGCTTCTTCAATGGAAGAAACCGGTCCGTCGGAACCCGGAACAACCGGAACTCCGGCTTTTTTCATCATTTCTTTCGCAACGGCCTTGTCTCCCATTTCTGAGATGACCTTAGAAGACGGGCCGATGAATTTCAGACCGTTGTCTTCACACTGCTTTGCAAATTCCGGGTTTTCAGACAGGAATCCGAAGCCCGGGTGAACGGCGTCGCAGCCGGTCAGCTTCGCAGCGGTGATGATCCGCTCTTGATTGAGGTAGCTCTCTGAAGGGGAGGCAGGCCCGATGCAGACCGCCTGATCCGCCATCATGACAGGGAGGGAATCCTTATCGGCCTCCGAGTAGACGATCACCGTCTGTATTCCATTGTCCATACATTCGCGGATAACTCTCAGCGCGATTTCTCCTCGGTTTGCAATCAGTACTTTCTTCAGCATTTCTCTACCTCGAATAAGACCTGATGGAATTCCGCCATGTCTCCGTTCTTTATGCAGACTTTCTTAACCGTCAGATCGTAAGGCGCCTTCAGTTCATTCATGGACTTCATCGCTTCGATGATGCACAGGACCTCCCCTTTTTTTACGCGCTGACCTTCTGTTACAAATGGTTCTGCATCTGGTGCTGATGCGCTGTAGAAGATGCCGACCAGCGGGCAGAGGATGGATTCTGCTGCATCGTTCTGCGGATTTTCCGTTTCTGTGCCGGCAGCGTCAGAAGCTGCGTCTGTGCGTTCTGTTGAAGGGGCAGATGAAAGAGCCCCTCCCGCTGCTGGAAGGACCGATGCGCTCGTCGTATCGTCTGCAAAACCAGTGCCGGCAGTCCGGCCGTCAGCTGCATTTTCCGCAGGATCCAGCGGTGAAGCGGTATGGCTGCGGTTGCTCAGATTCACTGAACGTTCTGCGGTCAGACCTGCCGGGGCGCTTTCACGTTTCATGGAAAGCCGGATTCCCGGCATTTCCACATCCATAGAGATGAGGTCTGACTGCTTGAAATCTCTGAGGATTTCATTAAACATTTCCATACTTTCCATTCTGTGCCTCGAATTATTTCTTCAGCTTGTCTACGAGTTTTACAATGTCGCTGACTTTCTTCAGATCCGGAAGTTCGTCGTCTGGAATCTTGATATCAAATTCTTCTTCCAGAGCCATGGAAAGTTCAACCGCGTCCAGGGAATCGATGCCCAGATCCTCATCCAGTCTGGATTCCAGATCGATCTTATCTGCTTCAACGCTCAGAGTGTCAACCATTACTTCTTTGATTTTATCGAATGTCATTTTTATTCTCCTTTTTTTCTGACTGCCTGACTGTCAGCGCAGCAGGATTGCCGTGATTCAGACGCTTCCGAGATGGATCTCTTCAGGGTCTTCTGGGCAGGAAGCCGGGGATTGGTTCCCGCGTTTCCCTCCTGTGCCGGAAAGCCGGCTTCTTCTCAAGCTGCGCTTATGCAGGGGTGCTTGCCCGGGTATCCGGCTGATGATCCGATGGGAAGCGGCGGAAGAATTGCTTCCCCGTGTGTGGTATCCGGCCCGCACCCCTGCGCCACGCATGCTTAAAAAATCTTATTTAAAAATTATTATTTAAAATAATTTAAATAACGAGCTGAGTATAGCACCGGGAGTGGGAATTTGTCAAATGATATTTTGAGAATCTGCACGGAGAGGCCGGCGATTGCCGGCTGATTTGTGACATGTGTATTTTGTGGTATGATAATTAACAGGCGTAATTGTTTGATCCGGCAGGGAAGAAGCTGCCGAGAAATAGTTTGGGAGGGAATGTTACATGGATAAGGATTTTGATTCCGCGCAGAATGGTATGGCTGCGTATATAAAGCAGATGAATATGACCAGAAGAAACACCGATGAAAAGGCGCAGGAATACGCCGATGACGCAGAAGATGTACAGGACAGGGTCTGCGACCCGGAGAATGACCACTACCGGCAGACGGTGAATTCCGTGCAGGACTGGCAGAGCCAGCTTTCCGGCATTCAGGCCGGAGACCTTGATGAGTCAGATTTTGACCGGGAAGGAGACAGGATCCAGCAGGAGGTTCGTATCCGCGCGAAGCAGAGGGCTGCGGCGATGAGTGAGGAGGAAAAGAGAGAATTTCTGGACAGCCTGACCGATGCCGAGCAGGACATGCTGGCAGCCTCACCCCACTCCGTTGTTTCCGGCTGGCAGAACGAAGAGCTTTACCACCTCCGCCTGTCCGAGCGGTATTACACCCTCTATCAGCAGGAAAAGCAGGAGAGTGACCGCAGCCGCTGGCTTCTGATGATGTCCGCCTGTTATCTGCAGCTGGCCGGTCAGTATGCGAGCGATTACGACCGTTTCCAGCGGGCATTCGAGGTAAACACGAAACTTGGACCCTTCTGGTCCTCACAAATCGCAGATCTTGACGAGGAATCCGATATTTTCCCTATGATTCAGGAAACCAATGAGATCGTCAGTACCTACGCAGAGCTGATGGACGACCCGGATGGGACAAAATCCACCCGGTAACGCCGACATCAAGAAAGCCCCGCCTGCCGCAGAATTTGCGGCCGCGCGGGGTTTTTGCCGTTACATCAGTTTGGTGTCTTCCAGTTTACGTTCAAAGTATGCATTCATCCGGATAACCGGTTTTCTCAGGACCAGTCCCAGGAGCAGCATCGGAATCAGCCAGCAGCAGAGCTTCAGAAGCGACAGCCAGTAGGTATTTCCGTACATTCCGGCGATGCATTCCCTCATGGCAGTCATGCTGTGGACGAAGGGCAGGAAAGGATAGATCATACGGAAGGCCTTTGGTGCCATTTCGATCGGGAAGGTTCCTCCCGAGCCGGCAATCTGAAGCACCATCAGAACAACGCAGATGGCTTTTCCCACATCTCCAAAAGACAGGGTGAAGGTGTACATGATGTTGACGTACACGAAGCTGGTTACCCAGCCGGCCAGAAGAAGGAGGAAGGGATGCAGGCACTGAATCTGAAGGTAGAGGACGTCTCCAAGGGTGATCAGGGTGGCCTGAATCAGGCCGACGATGGTAAACAGAATCAGCCGGCCGAAGTAAAATTCATGCGGCCGGAGGTTTTTGATCAGCCGTCTTCTGCTCTTTGAAAGCTCGGTTTTCATCAGGGCGATGAGCATGACGGCGCCGACCCACATGGCCAGAGTGGAGTAGAAAGGCGCCATGGCTGAGCCGTAGTTGGCTACTTTGTAGACGGCGACTTTCTGTACTTCGACAGGAGCAGACAGGAAGCTGCCGATATCGGAAGATGAATTTCCCATGATCTTTGTCAGTTCCTGAAGAGAGCCGGTGGCGATGACGCGGCGGATGCCCTGGATGACTTTCACAAGCTGCGCATCGGCCTTCTGAATCTGTGCAGACGTTTTCTTCAGCTGTCGGTGAAGCTGCTTCAGGCTTCCGGATGTTCCGGCGCTGACGGAAAGCGCGTTTGAAGATACGGAGGAAAGGATGTCTGAAGTTCTGTCCAGTGCATCTGCGGTGTTCAGAAGGGAAGAATAGGCCTTCTGAAGCTGGGCTTTCCAGCTGCTGTTGTATTTCTTATCCAGGCCGCTGACGGCAGAGCGAATTTTACTCAGGTCATTTTTTACGCTGCTGCGGTAACTGGACAGATCGGTCTGTCCCTTTGAAATTGCCGCCCTGCTGCTGGAAAGGTCGGTCTGAAGCTGCTCCATCAGGGAGATGATGCTGTCCATACGGCCCAGAATTTTCGCATTGGCCCGGTGGGCGGCGGTCATGGAATCGGGAATTGCATCATCCAGGGTCTTCAGATTGTTTCTGACGGTTTTGTATTTTGTCAGGATGGTGCTGACGTCGCTCTGGACATCCGCAATGGATGAATCCGCGGCTTTAGCGCTGGTATTCAGGTCAGACAGAGCGGAGCCGGTTCTTTTATCCAGCTGTGCATAGACCTGATCGATCTGCTTCGTGAGCTGGTCCATGCCGGAAAGCGTGCTCTTCAGTGAGGCCGAAGTCAGGTCCGTTTTCTTCTTGATCTTTTTTATTTTGTCCCCTGTGTTTCCTGTGTGCACACCGGAGCTCTTCAGAATCGATGAGCTTGTGTTCAGGATGGAAGACAGAGAACCGGTCATGTTGGAAAGGGCGCTGATCATCATCTGCGTGGAGCGCAGGGAGGAGCGCGCGTCTTTCAGATTGCTCTCAAAATTGGTCAGAAGCTGGGTGCCGCTGGTCGTTCCGGTGAGCTTCGACAGGCTGTCCATCAGGTCCAGCTCGACCTGCACCAGGGTTGACATAAAGTTTTCGCTGACACTCTGCTTGATGGAGCTGGCGGTTTTATCGGTTACCTTAGGAGCGATGGCATTTTCTTTCTGATTGACATAATAATGGATGTGTGTGGCGTGTGCGCTGGTGCTGAACATACTCATCATGTCGTTGCTGAAGGTCTTCGGAATGACGATGGCGGCGTAGTAGTCTCCGCTTTTTACGCCGTTCATGGCGTCTTTATTGCTGGTGAAGACCCAGTGCATTTTTGTGTTTTTCCGGAGTTCGTTCGTTACGGATTCGCCGACATTGATCTTGAGAGGGATCAGTTCTCCGGTGTAGCCTTTGTCGGAATTGACGACGGCGATCTTAAGCTGGTCGGTGCTGCCGTAGGGATCCCAGCTGGCGGCGATGTTAAACCAGGCATAGAGGCAGGGAACGACGGAAAGTCCCATGATGACGATCAGGGCGATGACGTTGTTTTTCAGGCGGCTGATGTCGCCCATGAAAATTTTTATGATGTTTTTCATTCGTCGTCATCTCCTTTCCGGCGTTTTTTTCTTTTTGACGCTGCGGTCCGGATGCGCTGCAGGAGCTCTTCCTGAGGAACATCGCGGATGCCGAGGCGGTTGATCAGGTTATCGTGAATGTATTCCAGCACGATCAGGTAGATCGCAATGGCGACCATGGAAATCACCCACAAAGACAGGAACAGCAGCTTATGGTTGATTCCGAAGGCCAGGAAGAGGAAAATCAGCGGAATGATGAGAAGGGCGCGGAATCCTCTCTTCACGCGGCGCGGGTATTTCTGTTCAAAGCGGATTCCCCTTTCGACAACGGCCTGACGGCCTTCCTGTTCTTCGGTCAGGATCTGCAGCATCTGGCTCAGGCTGGCCCGGCTTCTGACTGCACTTTCCTTTTCACAGCTCATAAATCCGGTCCTGGCCAGTCGGTCGTCGAAGAGATTGTTCAGGTTCAGAATGGCCCGCTGTACGACTAACCCGAAGAATAGTGCCAGTCCGGCAAAGATCATCAGGATTCCCAGATTCTTCCAGTAGCTGTGATCGTAATAACCTGCTATGCATTCCCGCAGAGCCTTGATGCTGTAGGAAAATGGCAGAAGCGGATGGAGCCGCTGGAAAAACTGCGGGGTCATCTCTATCGGGTAAGTTCCCGAAGACGCCGGAATCTGCAGGATGACCAGAAGGACGCAGAGCGCCCGTCCGATGTGATTGAAGGTCAGGCAGAGCGAGTACTCGACAGAAACGAAGACGAAGGAAGTGATCAGCGAGGCGATAAAGAACCAGACCGGATGCAGGCACTGTACCTTGAGAAAATACAGGTCTCCTGCCGCGATGATGGCCGCCTGGATCAGCCCGAGGAAAATGAACAGCAGCCATCTTCCAAAGTAGGCCTGTGCAGCCGTAAATTCCGGAATTGCATCGTCCGCGTCGGCACGCAGTTTGAGGATTGCCGCAAGAATGATGCCGCTGACCCAGATGGCAAGATCCGTGTAAAACGGCGTCATGGCAGAACCGTAATTTTTCACCGGATAGAAGACATGACTCTGCATCTTGATCGGATTGGCCATGAAGGAGGCGAGCTCCTTCGTGTTCGTATTCGTCATGGACAGAAGTTTTTTATAAGCAGCGGAAGAAACCAGCGTATTCAGATCTGTCCGGATCTGCTCCAGGTCTTTTCTCGCGGCTTTCAGGGTATTCTTCGAGGCGGAAAGGGCAGAGCTGGTGCTGCTTAATCCACGGCTCACGGCTTTCAGTGTACTTCTTACCTGCTTCGTATCAGATGGCAGGTCTTCAAAAATTGATTTTGCGCTTTCGCAGGCGGTAATTGCTGTGTTAAAGCTGTCATTCATGGTTTCTGTACTTCCGCTGTAGAGGCTGTTTTTCATTTTTTGAAGATTCTTATTTCCAGCCGCTGTCAGGCTGCTGATGGAAGAATTCAGTTCCTCTGCCTGTGTGTTGGCCTTACTGACTGCTGAATTGGCAGATTCCAGCGCAGAAAGAATTTTCCTGCATTGCGCGTTCTGCTCATTCAGCAGGGCGATCTGTCTGCTGATGTCAGAAGAAAGCTTCCTGTCGGTCTTCAGCAGCTCGTGCAGGCTTTCCAGCTGGTCGATCATTTCCTGATTGGAACGGATGATGGTATTCATCTGCGTAATCTGGGAATCTACTTCTGCATTGGCTCTGCTGATGGAAGAGGTCAGCTTTCCGGAAGCCGTCATGGTGTCATTCTGAAGGCTGCTGATGGCAGCAGAAGCTGTATCTGCAGAATTGTTCAGTGTTCCCGCATAACTTAAACTGCTCTTTCTGGCGGCTTTCAGAAGCTTTTCTGTGTTATTGACCGTTGCCAGAGCATCAGCAGACGTACTGTTCAGCTGGTCTAGCAGTTTATTGGTGGCAGAAATGGTTTTCTGCGCATCTCTGCAGTTGTTCTGAAAACTGCTGATGGTCTTCTGTGAGTCCGACAGGTTTTCCGATGCAGAAGAAAGGCTGGACAGGACATTGTTTTTCGCGTTTGTCAGTCTGCCCCGGGAGTCAGCGATGGAAGTTCCCAGTGCCTGCGTGATCGTGTCCGAGACGACAGAGACGAAGGTCTGGTTGATTTTCAGCTGGATGGTGGATGCACCGGTGTCCGTGACCTTCGGCGCAACCGCGTTTTCCTTTTCATTGCTGTAGTAGATAATCTGCGGCCGGTGAATCTTTCCATTCAGAATACTGAGGATGGAGGATGAGAAATTGCTCGGAATCACGATGGCGGCATAATATTTTCCACTCTGGACACCCTTCATGGCCTGCCGGCTTCCGACGAACTGCCAGCCCAGCTGTACATTTTTCTTTAGATTCTTGACCACCATACTGCCGAGCGCAATGTTCGACTGCTGATTTTTCGCAGATGAACGGAAGGAAGCCGCATGGAACGTTCCTCCCTGATCCAGGTTCACAACCGCAATTTTGATGTTTCTGGTGTTGCTGTAAGGGTCCATATTGGCCGCAATGTTAAACCAGGCGTACAGCGCCGGAATCAGGCACACACCGATGATGACAATGAGCGCGATCAGGTTGGATCCGAGCCGTTTCAGGTCCCGGAAGAAGATTTTCCAGATCATGGACAAAATATACTCCTCCTCTGGTTCTATCAAGGCCGCACCTTTACCGGGGCGCAGAGGGCGCATCAGGGCATAGGGTCAGCCGGAATATTTACGTGCTTTCTTGCTGTTTGTTTTTTGTCCGTGAAAAGACAAATGAAGATAATTGCTGCGTGTCGTTCTGTCTTAACTATCGTTTCATTATAACCTGAATGTTTGCCTGGCATCAAGGTCCGCGAGAACTTCCGGGAGGCGTTCCAGGCATCCGGCTGCTTACAAGCTCACAGAAGCAAGCCTAGAGATTGGTCTGCGAAAACGTCCACCAGCTCTTGACATTATCCGATAGCAGGGATTAGTATTTACGCAGCTTGAATGCAGGAGGTATGTCATGGGAGCACAGGAGATTAAGGCGGAGAAAAAACGAATCCGCGCAGAAGTGAAAGAGACGGTGAAGCAGCTGGATCAGAGTTACTGCGAGGCTGCAGATGAAAAAATCAGAGAGGAAATACTTTCGCTTCCGGAATATCAGAAGGCGGATACGGTATTCTGTTTCGTCAGCATGGACACGGAAGTGGATACGCACCGGCTGATTCAGCAGATGCTGAAGGATGGAAAAAGGGTTGGCGTTCCGCGCTGCCATGGCCTCGGAAAGATGGACGCTTATGAAATAAAAAACCTCGAGAAAGATCTGGAACCGGGCACCTGGGGAATTCTGGAGCCGAAGGAAAACTGTGCTCTGGTATCTCCGGAGGAATTTCAGCTTGCCATCGTGCCCTGCTGCAGCTGCAGTCATGAGGGGAAGCGGCTCGGATACGGAGGCGGTTTCTACGACCGCTATCTGAATAAAACAGAAGCGGTCCGCGCGATCGTATGCCGGGAGAAAATCATGAGAGAAGATATCCCGATGGAGGAGCATGATCTTCTGATGGATCTGGTTATTTCTGAAGAAGGAGTAAGAAATCTGCGCTGAAAGAGCTGAGTCAGAGCCGTTCCGTGCAGTATCTGAAGGAAATCCTGCCGAGGAGAAACTGCTGCAGTCTGATCTGGCTGCTTCACGGCGACAAAGGGAAACTGGACATGAAGTCTGCCCTTGAAAACAGAATTTCTAAAATCTGCAAGACGACCAGAATTGCAGCAACAAACAGGGATACGGCTGCCCATGTATAACCGTATCCCTGAACGTGTCTTTTGTGCGTTTTACAGGTCTGTGCGCAGGGAAAGGGCGGAGTTTACTCCTTATTATTTCCCGTGCACAGATAAAAAGCGAAATGTATTAGCAGCAGCATCCGCCTTCATCGCTGCCGCCATCGTCGCAGCATCCGCCTTCCGGCTCCTCAAACCAGCCGAAGTGGTGGCTGCGGTCGCCGAAGATGGTGAAATACCTGCTGAATCTGGTGTGTTCCAGCATGGCGCAGGTATTACCGGATACGGAAACCGGAAGATCTTTATAGAATCTGTGGTTCATATCCAGATCCCAGTTGAATTCGTGGCCTTCAATGCCGCCGTTATAGCGGACGAACTGGCCGTAGTTTTCTGCGGCGTCTTCGATGTATTCCGGGAGCTTGACGGCGCGGATTGTGTCAGAGGTATAACCGATGTTTCCGACTTTCGCTTCAATTTCTTTATTATTGATCGGTGCCGGTGTGCAGGAGACAACGCGGTAATCGTTCCATCCCGTCTTATACAGCATTCTGCGGAAATCTTCCACGTACATGCTTCCGCCCAGACACTCTCCGAGTAGAACAGGGTCGTGATTCATTTCGTCAGGAACTCTTCTGTCTGCGAAGATGTCGCTGAAGTAAAGCTCTCCGCCGTTTTTCAGGACACGCCAGATTTCGCTGAAGACCTTCTGTTTCTCATCGGCAAGGTTGATGACGCAGTTGGAGATGACGACATCGACAGATCCGTCTTCAATTCCCGCGCTCTTCAGGTCCTCGATGAAGCCTTTCCTGAATTCAACGTTGTCAAATCCCCATTTCTCCGCCATTTCCTCCTTGTATTTATTGGCAATAGCCAGCTGGTCGTCATTCATGTCGATTCCGATGACGTGACCCTCTGGTCCGGCGAGTTTTGCCGCAACGTAGCAGTCGCGGCCGGTGCCGCAGCCCAGGTCCAGAACCGTGCATCCCTCCAGAGCGTCCGGAAGAGGAGATCCGCAGCCGTAATATTTCGTCAGGATCTCGTCCGGCAGCTGGGAAGAAATCGCCTTTACCTGATCGCTCATGCCGTGGGAAGAACAGCAGCAGACCGACGTCTCCAGCTGACCGTTTTTCTCTGTGCTGACACTGCTGTAATATTCTTTCACTGTTTCATGTGTGTCACTCATTTCATACCCTCCTGTCTGAAATCGTTTACTATATTGATTCTACTATAATTCACCGGTGAATTAAAGCTAATGCAGATACCGGGGAAATTGATCATATCAATAATTAGATAAATCTGTCTGGTGTGATTTCACCAAAAGAAAACCCGGGCATCCGCACCGATTATATTCTCGTGTGGCAGCCCGGGTTTTCTGTTAATGACTCAAAGAAGGGAACATTCTATGTTCTGTCCGTTTAATCTCGGCTGAAGATCGCCGCCTGTCACGCAGATGACGTTGTCCTGATCAAAGCTCAGTGTCGGGCCGGTAAAGGCAGCTTCCAGACCGGCTTCACCATTGGTGTTTCCCACCAGGATGTTTGCGATAGCAAATGATCTGGTATCCATCGGGCCGGCAGGGGAAATACCGAATTTCTGGTATCCGGTTCTTCCGTAATCCTGTACGGTTGTCTGCATACCCGGAGATTCTACATAGATGCTCATTTCTCTGCCGCCTCCTTTTTATATGCTTTTACCTGGTAAGTTCCGGCTTCGACGTCCTTACGGATCAGGTCGTATTCGGATCTTGATACCGGAATGTATCTGGTCCATTCTCCTGCGTAAACCAGGAAGGGATCCTTTCTGGAGAAGTCTGTGATATTCAGCGGAGTTGTTCCGATGATGTTCCAGCCGCAAGGCTGATCGAACGGGATCAGGTCGGACAGGTTCTGCTGAACGACAACGGATCTTCCAGGAATCTTCAGTCTTGGTTCCGGGCGTCTCTTGAAAGCGAACGGCTCTTCAAATCTTGCCGCATATGGATGACCCGGCGCAAAGCCGAGCATGTAGACGTAATATAAATGTGAGGAATGCATCCGGATGACTTCTTCTGTGCTGCATCCCTGAAGACGGGCACATTCTTCCAGGTCCGGTCCGAGTTCGCCTTCATAGCAGATCGGGATTTCCTTGACCAGGGTATCTTTGTCCTCGATTTCTGGCATGTCGTCCGCATGTTTCTGAATTTCCTCGCAAAGATTTTCATAACTCAGAATCATCGGGTCGTACTGAATCATCAGAGAAGAATAGGAAGGGATCACTTCGATAATTCCTTCAACCGGATGTTCATCCAGACTTTTCTGAAGGCGGAGCACCAGACGGTTTACATCCAGACTGATTTCATCGCCCATAACGACGCTGACAGCAGAATCTCCACAGAGTAAAATCTTACAGTCCATGAGAAGATCCTCCTTTACGCCCTGATCGATGTAGAAGACTGGAATGTCGATGTCTGCAACTTCGCACCGTATAAGTTCTTCAGTGTGAGAGGCTGCGGCTACGCTTATGTATCACCGCGTGTTGCTTCCATGTTCCACCCAAGATTAAAGTGCAAGGATGCGGATATCTGGCAGCTGGGTACACCGGCACCGGGCAACTTCGCCGCCATGATGGCAGTAATTAAATATGTCGCAGAGATCGGACTTCATTTCTCACCGGAGCTGAAGACCCTGAGAGAGCAGTATGCAGAAGGCATGAAGCACATTCATCTTCAGGAAAGAGCCCTTCTGTACAGAATGCTTGAGGGAAGCGATGAGCTTCCGGGACTCAGACATATCCCGGGCGTCATGGTTTACACCGACATTGAAGATCTGACAAAGAAAGACCTGATCGTTGCCATGGGCATCAAGGGAATTGAACTGCCGAAGCTCGCAGAGACTTATCTGAACCGCGGCATCACCGTGTTCGAGCGCATGAAGAGCAGCCCGTATTCTGAGCGCATCATCAACACACTGGGCATCCAGGAAGCCGGAGCCATCCGTGTTTCCCCGCTGCACTGCTACGGACCTTCCGATATCGATGAATATCTGAAGATCACCGCGCAGATCGCTAAAGAAGCTGGAAATTAATATCCTATACACAACTCCTATACTTTAACTTCCGATAAGGCTGCGGAGGCGGCAGGACGACCTGTTCCGCCGCCTCCAGTTTTTTCGGACAAAAATCACCAGGCAAGAAGTAAGCCTTCGCATTAGTAAACCTATAATTTCAGAATATTGTAATAAAAAATAGAACCGGATCTGCAGAAGAAAATCCTGATTAAGAAAGGTTCTTCTGTTGGAAAAACAGGAAAGGAGCGGTGATGAACCGGCATCACAGCGTCAGATGAGAAAATCAGAAGAGAGAATACGCGCCGTTCTGGATGAGAAAAGTTTTATTGAACTTCGTGAACAAACTGGCGGCGCGGCAGGAGGATATGGCTTGATAGAGGGCAGACTGGTCTTCATTTATGCCCAGGATCCGGATGATCAGGGCGGAATCATGACCCCGCGTCAGGCAGAGAAAATAGAAAAGATTTATGATATGGCTGAGAAAATGCACGCGCCGGTCATTGAACTGCTGGATTCAGCCGGTGTTCAGGTCGCAAGTGCTATGGACAGCCTCATGGCATTTGGACGGGTGCTCAGGAGAAAGTCAGAATTAAAAGGAACTATTCCGAAGAATTTGACGCGGAACAGAACAGCCTTCAGGCGGCGGAGAAGCGCGGACTTATCGATCTGGTCGTAAGGCCGGAGGAGATGAGGCAGCAGGTATGCGGAGCATTCGAGATGCAGTTTTCCGGCAGCGCCTATTCCCTTGCTGATCAGGCTTTGTCCGCGGAAAGGAAGAGAGCATGGAGCATCAGAAAGTAGAACTGGATGGCGAACTGCTTGCGGTGATTGCCGCTGCTGCGGTTCAGGCTTACCGGGAAGACTGCGGAGCAGAAAATGTTCTGGATGACGACATCATCGTCCGGTCGATCCGGCGGATAAGAAGATTGAGGTAGAATAATGAAAGAATATATTATTACTGTTAATGGCGTGTCATACGAGGTGACGGTTGAGGAAAAGGCTGCCGGAGGAAAGAGAAGGTCCGCTGCAGCTGCTCCTGCAGTTCAGAAAAGCAGAGAAGTTCCTGCAGCAAAACCGGAAGAGTCTGCGCCTGCTTCTGCTCCTCAGCCATCTGCAGCTCCTTCTCCTGCGCCAGCCAATGACGGATCTGCCGAGAATGTGGCTGCCCCGATGCCGGGAAAAGTCCTGCGGGTGCTGAAACATGAAGGTGAGACCGTAGAGGCGGGAGAAACCGTTCTGGTTCTTGAAGCCATGAAAATGGAAAATGAAATTCAGTCTCCGGTTGCAGGAACCATCGTTTACACGGCAGCAGAAGGTGAAGCTGTGGAGATGGGAAGCACACTGGTGAAGATTAAATAGGAGGCGGACATGGGAAAGGTAAAAATTACGGAAACCGTACTCCGTGACGCGCATCAGTCGCTGATTGCAACCAGGATGCCGAGTGAGGAGATAGAGCCGGTTCTGGATCTGATGGATGAGATCGGTTATTATTCGGTCGAGTGCTGGGGCGGCGCGACTTTCGACGCCTGCCTGCGCTTTTTGAAGGAGGACCCATGGGAGCGTCTGCGTATGATGAAGCGGCACTTTAAGCACACTCCGCTGCAGATGCTCTTCCGCGGACAGAATATCCTCGGCTACAATCATTACGCCGATGATGTGGTAGAATATTTCGTACAGAAGTCGATCGCCAACGGAATCGATATCATCCGGATTTTCGACTGCCTGAACGATCTCAGAAATCTCAGGACGGCAGTAAATGCCGCGAAAAAGGAGGGCGGACACGTGCAGATCGCCCTCTCTTATACGCTGGGCGAAGCGTATGACTTAAAATACTGGGAGACGCTGGCAGGAAGAATTGAGGAAATGGGCGCGGATTCCCTGTGCATCAAGGATATGGCGGGCCTTCTGGTTCCGCAGGACGCGGAGAAGCTGGTCAAAGCCCTGAAGAGGGGAACCTCTCTTCCAGTCGACATTCACACCCATTACACGTCTGGAATGGCAGCGATGTCCTGTCTGAAAGCGGTAGAAGCCGGAGCGGACATCATCGACACAGCTTCTGCGCCATTCGCTCTCGGCACATCCCAGCCGGCAACGGATGTCATGGTCAGGGCTCTTCAGGGCGGCCCGAATGACACGGGACTTGACCTTAAGAAAATCATGCAGGTTTCTGACTATTTCAAACCATACCGTGAGGAATGCCTGAAAAACGGACTGATGAGCACCAAGGTTCTGGACGTCAATGTCAATACGCTGAAATATCAGGTTCCGGGCGGAATGCTGTCCAACCTGATCAGCCAGCTGCATCAGGCAGGGCAGGACGGAAGACTGGAGGAAGTTCTGGAAGAAGTTCCGCGTGTGAGAGAAGATCTGGGCGAGCCGCCGCTGGTAACTCCGTCCTCACAGATCGTGGGAACCCAGGCCGTTCTGAACGTCCTGACCGGAGAACGCTATAAGATGGTGCCAAACGAAACAAAGAAGCTGGTCAAAGGCGAGTTCGGTCAGACCGTGCGTCCGATGAGGGAATCCGTTGTGAAAAAGATTCTGAAAGCGGGAGAAGAACGCATTACAGACCGTCCGGCAGACCATATTCCTCCACAGATGGAGAAATTCATTGAAGAAAGCGCGCCATGGGCGGAGCAGCCGGAAGACGCACTGTCCTATGCGCTGTTCCCGCAGGTTGCTGAAGAATTCTTCAAGTACAGAAGAGCTCAGCAGACCGGTCTTTCCGCCATGGCGATGGACAAAAAGAATAAAGCGTATCCGCTTTAGAAGCAAGGAGTGACATTCGAATGAAAATCGTGATTGCGATAGATTCTTTTAAAGGCTGCATGACATCTTCGCAGGCAGGAGAAGCCGCAAAGACCGGAATCCTGCGCGTTCTTCCGGATGCTGATGTAATTGTGCGTCCGATGGCAGACGGAGGCGAGGGCACGGTAGATGCCCTTGCTGCCGGTCGGGTAAAAGAAGACGCCGCTGCAGAAGTTCAGGGGCCTCTGGGGGACCCGGTCAGCGTTAAGTATGCGGTTCTGGACGGAAGTACTGCCGTCATGGAAATGTCCGCAGCATCAGGAATTACCCTGGTCAGAAAAGATCAGCTGAATCCATATAAAACATCGACCTATGGCGTCGGACAGATGATTAAAGACGCCCTGGACCGGGGATGCAGGGAAATCATCCTCGGAATCGGCGGAAGCGCGACCAATGACGGCGGCGCAGGAATGCTGCAAGCACTGGGCTTTGACCTTCTCGATGAAGAGGGCAGTCCGATTCCCCTCGGAGCAGAAGGACTTGGAAAACTTTCAGAAATCCGCACAGAAAACGCGGATTCAAGGCTTTCTGAATGCCGGATTCGTGTGGTTTCTGACGTGGGAAATCCACTGACCGGCGAGCAGGGATCCAGCGCTGTGTTCGGCCCGCAGAAAGGCGCGACGCCGGAGATGGTAAAGCAGCTTGACCAGTGGCTTTCCCATTATGCAGAAGTATCTTCAACATGCGTGAAAGATGCCGATCCGGATTATCCGGGAAGCGGCGCGGCAGGCGGGCTGGGCTTTGCGCTGAGAACTTTCCTGAATGCAGAGCTGGTTCCGGGTGTCGACCTGGTTCTTGATTTCACCGGCATGGAGGAAGTCGTAAAAGACGCAGATTATCTGATTACCGGAGAAGGGCAGCTGGACCGCCAGACCGTCATGGGCAAGGCACCGTCTGGAATTGCCGGCCTTGGGGGAAAATACGATATTCCGGTACTGGCATTTTCCGGAAGCGTGACCGATGACGCCAGATACTGCAACGATCACGGCATCACCGCCTTCTTTCCGATCCTCCGCCGCATCTGCAGCCTGGAAGAGGCTATGGACACAGAGACTGCGCAGAAGAACATGGCCGACACTGCAGAGCAGGTTTTCCGTGTAATTTCCGCGGGACAAAAGTAATCCGGCAAGGAAATATCTGACCGGCCGGCAGACGAAAAGTGCCGGCTGGTCAGGATGAATAATACCTTCTCTGCCTTAATAGAAAAATACGCGTTAAATTGGTTGTTTGAAAGAATATTGATTTGGAGAAAAGAAATATGAATACATTTGGTTTAGAGGAACTGGGAATTATCCATCCGAAAGCAGTATACCGCAATCTCTCTCCGGCAGAACTGACACAGATCGCCCTGAGAAGGGGAGAGGGCATACTGAGTGATACCGGTGCCCTGGTGGTTCAGACTGGTAAATATACGGGCCGCTCCCCAAAAGATAAATTCATCGTGGATACAGAAGGGGTTCATGATCAGATTAACTGGGGAAAGGTCAACGTTCCGATCAGCAGAGAGGCCTTCAATCAGATCAAAGGCAAAATGGCCGCTTATCTTCAGGACCGGGAAATCTTCATTTTTGATGGAATGGCAGGAGCCGATCCGCACTGCACCAAGAAGTTCCGCATCATCAATGAGCTGGCCAGCGAAAACCTGTTTATCCGGAATCTCCTGATCCGTCCGACCGATGAAGAGCTGGAAAATTACGGCGACGCAGACTTTACGATCATTGTGGCACCAGGCTTTAAGTGTATTCCGGAAATCGACGGCACCCATTCAGAGGCCTTTATTGGAATCGATTATGAGGCAAAAATGGTTCTGATCGCAGGTTCTCAGTATGCGGGAGAAATTAAAAAGAGCGTCTTCTCCGTCATGAATTATCTGATGCCGTTTGAAGACGTGCTTCCGATGCACTGCTCTGCCAATATGGATCCGGAAATAGGCGATACCGCAGTATTCTTCGGCCTTTCCGGAACAGGAAAAACTACACTTTCCGCGGATCCATCAAGACTTCTGATCGGAGACGATGAGCACGGCTGGTCCGATCGTGGAATTTTCAACTTCGAAGGTGGATGCTATGCCAAGTGCATTGACTTGGAAGAAGAGAAAGAGCCGGATATCTATCACGCCATCCGCTTCGGAAGCGTCGTGGAAAACGTTATCCTGAATGACCGCCATCAGCCGGATTACAGCGATAACTCCATCACAGACAATACCCGTGTCGGCTATCCGATTGAATATATCCCGAATGCAGCGATCCCGGGCGTCGGAGGAATTCCGTCGGTGATCATTTTCCTGACTGCAGACAGCTTCGGCGTCCTTCCTCCAATCAGCAGACTGTCAAAAGAGGCCGCGATGTATCATTTCGTAACCGGCTTCACCTCCAAAGTCGCAGGAACAGAGCGCGGCATCACCGAGCCGGTTCCGACATTCTCAACCCTGTTTGGTCAGCCGTTTATGCCGCTCGATCCGAACGTTTACGCGAAAATGCTCGGTGAAAAAATCGAAAAATACCAGACCAGAGTTTATCTGATCAACACCGGATGGACCGGCGGATCATACGGCACAGGCTCCAGAATGAAACTGCGCTACACCAGAGCCATGGTCACCGCTGCACTCAATGGAGAAATTGAAAACGCCGAATTCAAACACGACGATTTATTCAATCTCGACATTCCGCAGTCCTGCAGCAATGTTCCATCCGAAGTCATGAATCCGCGCGACACCTGGGCAGATAAAGAGGCCTACGACCAGACCGCCCGCCGTCTCGCCGGAATGTTTAAGAAAAACTTTGATGAAAATTATCCAGACATGGATAAAGAAATCGCAGAGGCTGGACCGAGAGGTTAGGAGCAGGACCGCTCGTCCATAAATCAGTCTATGGACTGCATAACGGACGTCATTGCAGACTCTATATCAGAGCGAAGTACGTACTGAATTACATGGTTCTTCTGACAGGCGGCAGATGAACAAGGACAATAAAACAGAGCCAGGGCGCAGGAAGCATAACCGTGTCATGGCTCTGTTTTTTTTCTGATCGTCATTGATTGGTGAAAATCAGTATTTTACAGCACTTTGTTATTATCCATGATGAAGGGATGCGCCGTCGGCTGATTCTGATCCACATCATAGGTCTTCAGCAGATAGGCCTTCAGATCCTTCTTCGAGCTGAACTTTACCGCCTGATAAGGCGACTCGAACGCCAGCTTCTCAATAAACAGGTATCCGCTGCCCGACTTCACCAGCACGCCCGTGTGGCCGATGAAGAGGTAATCCTCGCTCTTGGAAAAATACGAGTGCATGACCACAGAAATCAGCTTCGCCTTCCCGGTCTTGAAACTCACCCCACGCTTCTTCCATGCCGCCAGCAGCTTCTTATCATGAACACTCTGCTTCTTTGTCAGCGTTGTCGTCACCGGTGCGTAGAAGGACAGAAATTGCTTCTTCGATGCTGCAGACAGGAAGGAATACGGTGTCTCCGACAAGGCCTCCTTGTCAAGGAATAAGGTGGTGTATTTATCCTTTGCGTAATTCCGTACCGCAATTTTTCCGTTCAGCAGGCTGTAGGCCGTGATTCGGCAGTTATTCCCTGGAAAAGACGAATGCTTCTTCTCCCAGAGCTGAGACTGTTTCACGTCATTATACTTGGGAAGTGTGTTCTTCATCGTTTTGAAACCGGACTTTACCAGGCTCGTTCCCTTAACCGTCTTATTATAGTCATTGACGTTCTTCAGGAAATTGGAAATGTTTTTCTGAGAAATTCCGGCGGCAGAAAGTGCTCTGCTGACCTTCTTCTGCGATGACTTGTCATACATATTCGAGTAGGAATATGTGAAGGATGAGCTGGCCGATGTCGATGCCGATGAGCTTTTCGCGGATGAAGCGGAAGTGGCTGCATGCGCAGTAACAGGAAGCGCTAAAGTGGAAAACAGCAGCGTCGCGGCGGTGATTCCGATGAGGATTTTTCTAGATACTTTTCTGCTTGTATGATTCATAAAGGCCTTCTTTCAGATTTGATTGTCTGTTCGTCAGTATAGCATTTGCCCAGAAGCGGGAAAAGCTGTAGTTATTCCCAGTGATATTAATCTGCTGAGGATATCGGTGCCAGTATGCCGGCGAAAATCTCCTGCTCCCGGCTGAGCTTCTGGAAGATATCTTTCAGCGAAGAAGTGTCCAGTGGGCCTCCTGTGCAGCAGACTTCAAAATGGTCACCTGAGAGCACGGTATAGAATCCGGTTTCGTGGAAACCGTTTCTAAGATAGAGCGCCTTGCGGCGCTTTCTGATCCCATAATTTTCCGCGGCCGGGTCCAGAAACTCAAAATCGAGAACCGACTGCCGCGGCAGATTACGGGCGATGATCCTTGCGATTATTTTTTGTCCGAGACCATGAGAGCGCATGGATGGCATGATGGCCAGGTAGGTGTGATAGGCGGTATGGCGGTTGACCAGAGACTGAGAAAATCCCGCCAGTTCTCCGCGATAGTACCAGGCGAGCGCCTCTCCGCCGATCACGCGGCAGACCCGGATCATTTCCGGGATGGACATGTATTCGCTGGAAGGGAAGGCCTCCAGGTTGAGCGCCTCAAGGTCCGGAATTTCCGTCGATGAATCCTGCAGCCGGAAACATCTTATGGAGCTTCTATCGTCTGTGCCGGACTGCAATTCCGCCGCTCCCTGATTCTGCGGGTTCTCGTTCTGCTGATCGGTCATGTGATTGCCTGTGAAATGGCTGTTTTCCGTCGTTTTCATGTTCTTCGATTCTCCTTATTTTATGGATGTGCCGACTGCTTCGGGAATGCTGCGAAGCTTCCAGTTATTCCTGTACAGCGCACTTCCGGTTTCCGGCATAGTCAATTATCAGTTGATGAGATTAAAATCATTATAGCTTCTGCGCACAGGGAGTGTCCAGGGATGGAGAATCCATCGGCCGGGGATATGCGCTGTATACTGTATTCGGAATGCGGCAAAGTATCCCTGGCAAGAGTCAGGACAAAATGTGAAATTAGGAGTCAATTTCCCGCAGGCTTGAAATGAAGGAATTACTGTGCACCGCCAGATTCAGCGTGAAAATCAGTTCTTTCAGGCTGTCAGCGAATCTGAGGGACTAAAAATAACGCGTACATCTGCTACAGAAGTTCGCTTTCAATGATTGCCCTGACCATCCGGGCGTTTACTCCGTTTTCTTTATTATCATAAGTAACGATAAGGTTGTCCCAGGGTGCAATCCCATGCATCTGGTAAAGCTGCAGCTTGCGGAAATGGTCGTCGATTTTCTTCTGATTGGTGACCATTCCACAGTGCTCCCAGTAAAATAGTTTTCCGTCACGCGGCCGTCGGATGGTAAAATCCGGATGAACTGTAATGTGATGGTCCAAAAAGTTGAGCGGTTCTTCAATTTTAAATGGAATGCCGTGCATGGTGAGCTGGTTTGCGATAATGATTTCATTCTTGGAACGGACAGGTTCGCCCTGAACATCGGTGTTGATCAGGTGTTCCGGGTGAAAATTGAGGTTGCGGTGTGAATCCTGCTGCCAACTTATCAGTACCCCGGATTCTGTGAAGT
>Ga0214925_100276_pt1 | contig 33874 bp, 24 predicted proteins | sample Stichaenrichment_FD_168299 | JGI IMG/M metagenome (GOLD analysis project Ga0214925, IMG submission 168299) | Xylose enriched microbial communities from anaerobic bioreactor in Madison, Wisconsin, United States - 63SRT | ecosystem: Engineered > Bioreactor > Anaerobic > Unclassified | place: USA... | reverse complement strand
TGCAGTATCATGGAATCCATCCGGACCCTCCGCTCTATGTATGGTCTGTTTGGCGACAATCATCATAGGCGAGGGTCCGGATACTTTTGGACCCCTCTCAGGTCAATCAAGGTCTAACAGAGAGATAATTATTGACATGTTTCTGCGAGCTGATAGGGGATGAATGGCTATGGGAAGGCCGGAAGACTCATATGTGAAGTTGCCGGCAATTGCCCATGCCACCCGCTTGGGCTACAAGTATGTCTCTTTACGAGATCTCGAGCCTGGCGTGGATTATGACAAGGGAACGAATATCTTCTATGAAGCGTTCCGCTCATCAATTGAACGCATAAACCGAACAGCAATTAGCTATAGCCGTGCCGCCTATCTCGTCCAGCAACTCAGGGTGGCGCTTTCTTCTGAAGATCTTGGGCGTGCTTTCTTTCGCTATCTCCATGCAGGGATTGAAGGGTTGCGGCTCATCGACTTCGAAGAACCCATGAACAACACCTATCAGGTGGTTACCGAGCTGCCATACGAGAACGGCGAGGATAACTTCCGGCCCGACATCATCTTCCTTGTGAACGGAATGCCGCTTGCCTTCATGGAGGCTAAACGCCAGAACAACCGTGAGGGCATTATGGCGGAGCGCGACCGTATGCATGAACGTTTCCGCAATTCCGCCTTCCGCAGGTTTGTGAATATCACGCAGCTGATGCTCTTCTCAAACGATCAGGAGTACGACGATACGGACCGCAAGCCCATCCAAGGTTCATACTATGCATGCAGCGCCTATGGCAAGGTGAAGTTCAACCACTTTCGCGAGCAGCGCCAGCAGGAGATTGCCGCTTATGTTGGCCCTCGTGACATCGACACAGAGCAATACATCCTGGAGGATAACAACCTGCCGCAGATCTGGGGAACGCCGGAATGGATGAGCTCAATCGACCCTGCGACCCCAGCAAACCGCATCATCACGTCGCTGCTTGCGCCAAAGCGTCTGCTGTTCCTTCTGCACTATGGCTTCTGCTACGTCGAGAAAGTGAATGAGCAGGGTGTGAAAGAGCTCCAGAAGCACGTCATGCGCTATCCCCAGCTCTTCGCTACGTTGGCCGTGCGCGATACGCTTGATGCCGGCAGACGCAAGGGTGTAATCTGGCATACGCAGGGCAGTGGCAAGACAGAGCTCTCCTTCCTGCTCACGCGCTATCTGCGGGACTATTACAGCGCTCAGAACCGTGCATCACGGTTCTTCTTCATTGTGGACCGGCTGTCGCTTGCCACGCAGGCCAAGGAAGAGTTCGAGGCGCGTGGGGCGCATGTGGCGCTTGTCGACTCTCGAGAAGGCTTCGCCAAGGCGCTCAAGGAACCGGGCGATGCCACAGGTACGGTCGAAGCAGACCAGCTTCCTGCTATCACAGTGGTGAACATACAGAAGTTTGCCGAAGAGGCTCGTGTCTCAGGGTATGACTATGACCTCGACGTACAGCGCGTCTACTTCATCGATGAAGCTCATCGTGACTACAAGAACGGAGGGGCTTTCCTCACCAACCTTGTGACCTCCGATCGCGACGCGGTAAAGCTTGCTCTTACGGGGACGCCACTCGTGGGTACGAAAAAGAACAACGACACGAAGAAAGTCTTCGGTCCCTATATCCATACCTATTTCTATAACCAGTCCATCGCAGACGGCTATACGCTGCGCCTACTGCGTGAGGACGTTAAAACCAGCTTCCGAGTGAAGATGCAGGAGGTCATGCGCGACCTCAGAGAGATTGACAAGCTCGTCAAGACCGAGGATGTGTTCAAGCATCCGAAGTATGTCGTCCCTCTGGTGGAATACATCGTGGATGACTACATCCAGTCCCAGGTGGCTCTCGGTGACGAGTCGATAGGCGCCATGATTGTGGCACATTCATCAGCACAGGCGCGTGCCATCTATGCTGAGCTGCAGAAGCTCGATCAGGATTTCTCGAGTGCTCTTGTGCTCCATGATGAGGGTACCAAGCAGGAACGCGAGAAAATTCAGGATGATTTCAAGGCTGGAGCGATTGACTTCCTCGTCGTGTACAACATGCTGCTTACCGGGTTCGACGCACCGCGCTTGAAGAAGCTCTACCTCTGCCGCACAATCAAGGCGCACAACCTGCTGCAGGCCCTCACACGCGTGAACCGTCCATACAAGGATATGGCTTTCGGATACGTGGTGGACTTTGCCGACATCACCAAGGAGTACGACAAGACCAACCGCACCTATCTTGCGGAACTCACGCAGGAGTACGGGGATGCAACGAAAGAGTACTCCAGCCTCTTCGAAGACCCTGCGCAGGTGGAGACGGAGCTTGCACACATCCGCGATGTGCTCTTCCCATACACGACTGGCAACGTGGTGGAATTCCAGGCCGAGATCAATGCCATTGACGACAAGCACGATCTCTATGAGTTGAGGGCCGTTCTCAAACGCTATCGAGAGCTTCGCAATGTGGCTCAGATGCTCGGATACGAAGAGCTGTATGAACAATTCGATCTCAAGCGTGCTGGCGAGCTCCTGCGTGAGGTGGATAACCGCATCCAGCTCATCAACTACAAGGAAGCCATGAAGCTCCAAGACATGTCCACTGGCGCTGTGAATGTCCTGCTTGACCAGATTGAATTCAGCTTCAGGAATGTCGGAGAGAACGAACTGGCTGTGGCTGACGAGTTTACAGGTCGACTGCGGAAGACCTATGCTGCTTTCGCTTCCAATCGTGATCCAAAGGATCCCGAGTATGTAAGCCTTCTCGATAAGCTCCGGGAGAAGTTTTCCCAGATGGATATCGAGGAAATGACCACTGATGATATGGTTGCGAGCATCGAGGAGCTCAAACGTCTCAAGGCGGAGATGGACGAGCTGAATCGACGCAATGAGCAGCTTGCCAAGAAATATGGCGGCGACATGAAGTTCATGCGTGTGCACAAGAAAGCAATGCGCACTCCACCGCCGCTTACCACGAGTCCTGCGAAGCTTTTCACCATACTGTCAAAGGTCAAAGCTGATGCGGATGGCGAACTGATGCACAATGAGCACCTTCTCGACAATGAGGGGTTCTTCAAGAGGACGGTTCGCAGGCTCGTGCTCATATCATGTGACAATGCAGGTGTGGATGGAGCCATGGACACGATTGACCGCGTCGCAGGAGATATTTCGCGCGAGTACTTCGAGGAAAAGAGAAAGGTGTCTTGATGGCGAAAGAAGAGGAACAGCTCGAGCAGCCTGTGGATCAACAGGTGCTGGCTGACACGAAAGCGATGATTGATGGGCTCAAGACGGTCTGTGCCAACGCTGGCCTCGCTAATGACAGCTCTGAATACAAGATCATCACCGAGGCATTCCTCTATAAGTTCTTGAACGACCGTTTTCTGCATGCGCTCCGTACCTCAGGCGGTTTGGGAGAAGATGCAGAGGCGGCATACACGGCCATGGATGAGCCCCAGCGTGAGAGGCTTTTGGGAAAGCTCGAGGCGAATGTGGCCATAATACGCCCCGAATACCTTCTCTCATATCTGTTCAACCGCAAGGGCAAGTCAGGTGAGGGCGCCTACGACGGAAAGCTTGCTGAGGCGAAGAGCTTCCATGAGGCGTTTGATGGCGCGCTCAACGGCATTGCAGACGACAATGTAGAGATTTTTTCTGTGCGCACAGGCGAAGGGCAGCCCATACGCCTGTTCAACGGAGTGTCACGCTTCATAGTGGAGGAGAATCGCCGCGACAGTTTCTGTGAACAGCTTGTGGACCGGCTTGCGCGCTTCTCATTCGAACGGACATTCGATCAGAAGTACGATTTCTTTGCTGCTGTGTTCGAGTACCTCATTAGCGACTACAACAAGGATTCAGGCACCTATGGCGAGTATTTCACGCCGCATTCCATTGCCACCATCATGGCGCGCATCCTTGTGCCAGAGGGCGACAGTAACGTGACGGTTTACGATCCGGCAGCTGGCACTGGTACGCTTGTACTTGCCGTGGCACACCAGATAGGAGAGGGCAACTGTACTATCTATACGCAGGACCGCTCCCAGAAAGCCAATGAATTCCTGCGCTTGAATCTCATACTGAATGGTCTGGTGGCTTCGCTTCCCAATGTGGTGCATGATGATACGCTTCTGAATCCTCGACACCTTACTCGTGACAAGAAGAGCATTCAGCAGTTCGACTACGTCGTAAGCAATCCGCCCTTCAAGAGTGATTTCTCCGATACGCGCGACACGCTATCAGGCGACTCCTATCGATCACGTTTTTGGGCAGGGGTGCCTAATATACCCAAGAAGAAGCCTGAAGGCATGGCTATCTACCTCATGTTTCTTCAGCACATTCTCGTAAGCTTAAAGCCTGGCGGCAAGGCTGCTGTTGTCGTTCCGACCGGGTTTCTTACTGCCAAAAGCAGGATAGAGAAGGCTATTCGGAAGCGACTCATAGATGATCATATGCTGCGCGGTGTGGTTAGCATGCCAAGCAACATCTTCGCAAATACTGGTACCAACGTGTCGATTGTGTTTATCGACTCATCAAAGAACTATGACCATGCATTGTTGATGGATGCCTCCAAGCTCGGCGAGAAGCGCAAGGTTGATGGCAAGAACCAGCGCACCTTTCTTTCCGATGAAGAGATCGATTGCATTGTAGGTGTGCTCAACAATGGTGAAGAGCAGGATGGTTTTAGCGTTCTTGCAAGCTACAAGGACATCGAGGCTAAGGATTATTCCTTTAGCGCAGGTCAGTACTTTGAAGTGAAAATCGAATATGTAGATATGACGCCAGCTGAGTTCGATGCTGAGCTAGCCAAGCACACCGAAGCTCTTGAAAGCCTCTTTGCGGAAGGTGAGCGTCTGCAGAAGGAGATTGCTGACCAACTTGGGAGGCTGCATTTTGAGTAAAGTCAAGCTTGGTGATATTGCAGACATCGTGACTGGCCCTTTTGGGAGCATGCTCCACAAGAAGGATTATGTGTCAATTGGAACACCAGTCATCATGCCGCAGGATATTGGGGACAGGACACTTTCACTGGATGAAATAGCACATATTGGTCCTGAAGATGCTGCCCGACTAGCACGTTATGCGACGGTCGAGAACGACATTGTATATGCGCGACGGGGTGATGTCGAGAAACATGCTTTCATCGATGCAAATACTGCCGGCGCCCTTTGTGGCACGGGTTGTCTCAGGGTGCGGGTTGACGCACGTAAGGCTGATCCGCTGTTTGTTTCCTTCTATCTGAACCGCCCAGAAAGCAGAACCTGGATACGTCAGCATGCCGTGGGCTCAAATATGCCAAACATTAATACGGACATCCTAAGCGATCTCCCTCTTGATTTGCCAGACAAGGGGCTACAGCGACGTACCGGTCTTCTGCTGAAGACGATTGATGACAAGATTGAGAACAACCGCAAGCTCATGGCTGAGCTGGAAACTACGGCTCGACTCGTGTATGACGAATGGTTTGTGCGATTCGATTTTCCCGATGTTGATGGCCGCCCATATCGGTCTAGTGGCGGTGCGATGGCCTGGAACGACAAACTCAAGCATGAAATTCCTGCAGGATGGAAGGCCCGAACATTCGGAAGTCTTGTTTCATGTAATGAGAGACAGTTTGCAGAGCTGCCGGAGTCAATTTTGTATCTCGATACAAGCGGACTGACGAACAACAATCTTGCTGATTACCAAGTTTTAAATCGACGAGAAGAGTTTCCTAGTCGAGCAAAGAGACCGGTTAAGGATAATGACATTTTGTTTTCTACCGTAAGACCGGACCAATGTCACTTTGGGATGCTCAAACATGTGGCGCCAAATGTCGTGGTATCAACAGGCTTTGCTGTCATTACATCTCGCGTTGGAGCCCGATTCAGTTCTGTCCTGTATCTCTTTCTGACGCAGAAGGCAGTGTTAAAGTATTTGCAGGCAATTGCGATTTCAAGCACTTCATCATATCCTTCAATTGATCCATCGGACATCCTTAATCTTGAAGTTGCTGTGCCGCAGAACATGGATGAGATAGGCGCTCTGGCTGATTACCTTGATTTGCTCTACGAATATCGATGGACGCTTCAGAGCCAAAATCATGAGCTTCAGTATCTTCGCAACTTCTTGCTGCCTATGCTCATGAATGGACAGGTTCGGGTCGAATAACTGTCACACGGTATTGAGTTAAGACGGACAATATGACGTGTACGGTATTGTCAAGCCAAGGCAGTCTCTTATCTTGATATAGAGTAAAGAGCAGTGCCATATCTGCAGGTGCGGATATGGCACTGCTTGATACCCTTTCTTTGTCGAGTGCTAGTCGCTCACATCTGAGTCGAGGGTGATGCGCACCGTGTAGGCCGGATAAGCCTTCCTGACTTTCTCCAGCACCTCGTCGTGCACGGCCATGCGGTCGGGTGCATCGAAGTCCACCACGATATCGAAGGTGATGAGCTGGTTCTCGCAGTCGAGATGGAAGCCATGGACCTGTGTCACATGCTCCTCTGCCAGAGCCATTTCGGTCACCTGCTTCTCGATGCCTGCGGCCTGGCCAGAGGAGCTGTGGGAATAGATGCCGACCGTCGCCAGCACGACCTCGCCGCCCGTCTTATGGAAGACGGCTGCCTGGATCCTTCTTGTCATCTCGTCGATCTGGCCTGCGCTCATGGTGTCAGGGACCTCCACGTGGATGTCGCCTACGAGCATCTCGGGGCCATAGGAGTGGAGCAGCAGGTCATAGGCACCCATAACATCGGGATCCTCGCGGACGGTCTCCTTGATGGTATGGGCAAGGTCGCCGCTGATGCGCTTGCCCAGGATCTCCGAGAGGGCATCCCTCAGCATATCGATGCCAGCCTTCACGATCACGACGGAGATGATGGTGGCGACCCAGGACTCGATCGAGATGCCCCAGATGATGTAGATGAGGGCTGCTCCCAGAGTGGATGCGGAGAGGACCGCATCGAAGAGGGCGTCAGACCCCGATGCCACAAGGGCATCGGAGGATGTGCGCTCGCCCTGATGCTTCACGTATCTGCCCAGGATGAGCTTCACGGCCACAGCCGCAGCCACGAGGACGAGCGTCAGCACCGAGTAGTCGGCCACCTCGGGGGAGACGATCTTCTTGGCCGACTCCACGAAGGAGGTCACGCCGGCATAGAGCACGATGACGGAGATGATCGTGGCCGAGAGATATTCGATCCTGCCATAGCCCAGGGGGTGCTCGTGGTCAGGCTGCTTGTGGGCGAGCTTCGTGCCAACGATCGTGATGATCGAGGAGAGAGCATCCGAGAGGTTGTTCACGGCATCCATCACGATTGCGATGGAATTCGAGGCAAGCCCGACGAATGCCTTCATGGCTGCCAAGACTACATTGGCTCCGATGCCGACAGCGCTGGTGCGCACGATGGCCGCTTCGCGCTCTTCCGGTGCCAGTTTTGCTTCTGCCATATGCTATCTGCTTCCTTCCAGGAGCTTCATGAGAAGGCGCTTGAGCTCGAGCCCCTCATCGAGGCTGAGATCCGAGAATGTGCAGGCAAGGCGGAAGGGCACATCCTTTGCCTGCTCCTTGAGGGCGCGTCCCTCATCGGTCAGCTCGATCATGACCTGGCGAGAGTCCTTGCCCGAACGGGTGCGGGTCACATATCCCTTGTCCTCGAGCTTCACGAGCACCGGTGTCAGGGTGCCGGAATCGAGGAAGAGGCGTTCGCCGATCGCTCCGACGGTCTGGGTCCCATATTCCCACAGCACCATCATCGTCAGGTACTGGGTATAGGTGAGGCCCAAGGGATCGAGCAGAGGCTTGTAGCGGCGGATCACTTCCTTGGAGGCTGCATAGAGCGGAAAGCACAGCTGGTTCTCGAGCTTCAGCGCCTCGTCGGGCGTGGTCCCTTCAGGGATGTGGCCCGCCATCAGAGGAGGTCCTTCACAGCTGCTTCGACCTCTGCCATATCGTCAGTCGGCTCGAAGCGGCGGACGAGATTGCCATTGCGGTCGATCAGGAACTTCGTGAAGTTCCACATGATGTAGGCCTCATCGCCGAACTTCTTCGCATTGGCCTTTGCGAACTTCTCGAGCGCCTTGGCCTTGATGCCACGGCCGAAGCCCTTGAAGGGCGCCTCGGTCGCAAGGTCACGGAAGAGGGGATCTGCGCCCTCGCCGTTCACCTCGAGCTTCTTGAAGCGCGGGAAGGCTGTGTTGAACTTGAGGGAGCAGAAGGAGTTGATCTCCTCGTCGGACTCAGGAGCCTGGTTCGCGAACTGGTTGCACGGGAAGTCGAGGATCTCGAATCCCTGGTCGTGGTAGGCGGCGTAGATGCGCTCGAGATCCTCATACTGCGGGGTGAAGCCGCAGCCGGTGGCGGTGTTCACGACGAGGAGCACCTTGCCGGAGAAGTCCTGGAGGCTCTCTTGGGTGCCGTCCTGCTTGGTCACGGTGTAATCGTAGTAGCTCATGGAAGATCCTTTCCTTATTGGTTACAGCATCAGTATAGCCAGAAGGGAAGGAAATATTGCACTAAATATAATAGTGCACAATAAATATTCGGGGCTGCTCCGCTATGCCTTTGTGCCTGAAGCCTTCTGGGCAGCAGCTGCCTCTGCTTCCGCAATCTGCATCTTGGCAAAGGCCTTTCCGAAGAGCTTGCCGAAGAGAGCTGCGAAGAACTGGTTGAAGAGCGTTCCTGTCATGACAGGGAAGAGCGTGATGGCAGGGAAGTACTCCTGGGCGATGATGGCGCCGGCCGAGATGTTCTTCATTGCGCAGCAGAATGTCATGCTCACGCTCGGGTCGCGCTTCAGATGGAGCGCCTTTGCCATGAGGAATCCCCAGACATAGCCGGATGAGGCAAGGAAGGCGATCAGCACAAGCACGCCCATGAGCTCGGGCGTGAGATTGAAGATGAAGTCATGGAGGCTCGTGGAGTTCGTGATGATCACGATGATCGTGAGGATGCGGGCAAGCGGGGCAAGGACGGGCGAGAGCTCCTTCTTCGCCCTTCCGTGGCTCTTGTCGTTGAGCGCCGTGCCGAGAAGGGCAGGTATCGCGATCATCTTGAGCATATCGAGGATCATGCCTGCTGCATCGACGTGGACCGTGGCTCCCATCAGGAGCTACAGGGTGGCGGGGATCGTGAACGGTGCGAGGCAGGTCGAGATCAGGACCGTGCCGAGCGTGAGCGACATGTCGCCGTTGTACATCGAAACCCACATCGTCGCCGTCACGGCGATGGGCACCGAGTATTCGAGCACGATGCCGCAGATGAGGTCGGTATCCGAGAAGAAGAGATGCCCCAGCGCCCAGGCAAGGAGCGGCATGAAGACCTGGGAGACGATGAGGGCGGAGATCATCGGGAGGGGATGGCGAAAGGTGCGCTTGAGATTCCCGAAATCGTTCGAGAGCGACCCCTGGAAGGTGATCACGGCGAACATGGCCGAGATGAACGGCTTGAAGGGGATGAAGAGGCCGGGCAGGCAGATGCCTGCCACCAGGCAGAGCGGGACCACGACGATCATGTTCCGCGAGATGAAGCTTCCGAGTTTCTGACAGCTATCCATGCATTCTTCTTTAGGCGAATCTCAATTATCGGCGAGGGCAGCTCCGCACCTGGTGCAATCGGCGAAGCGACAGGGAAAACGTATAGGGGCATGAGGCTGCTTCATCATCTGGGGCTGCAGCCTGGAGGTGCATCTGCATTGCGTTCAGCGGCCTCGTTCAGGAGGAGCTGCCCAGAAAAAGGCAGCCACTGCCGAAGCGGTGGCTGCCTCTGTGCATATCTGTCGGACCAGCGTGATTACATGTGGTCGTGGCAGGTGCGGGCAATGACATCGAGCTGCTGCTCGCGGGTCAGGTCGATGAACTTGACGGCGTAGCCCGAGACGCGGATCGTGAAGTTTGCATACTCCGGCTTTTCGGGGTGCTCCATGGCATCTTTGAGCTTCTCGACGCCGAAGACGTTCACGTTCAGGTGATGTGCGCCGTGGTCGAAGTAGCCATCGAGCACATTCACGAGGTTGTTCGTGCGCTGCTCGAGATCGGTGCCCAGGGCAGACGGGTTGATCGTCTGGGTGTTGGAGATGCCGTCGAGGGCGTACTCGTACGGGAGCTTTGCCACGGAGTTGAGGGAAGCCAGAAGGCCATTCTTCTCGGCTCCGTAGGAGGGGTTGGCACCCGGCGCGAACGGAGTGAAGGCGGGACGGCCATCGGGCAGGGCACCCGTTGCCTTGCCGTAGACCACGTTCGAGGTGATGGTCAGGATCGAGGTCGTGGGCTCGGAGTTCCTGTAGGTGTGGTGCTTCTTGACCTTCGTGATGAAGGTCTTGAGCAGCCACACAGCAATGTCGTCGGCACGGTCGTCGTCGTTGCCGTAGCGCGGGAAGTCGCCCTCGACCTTGTAGTCGACAACGAGGCCGGTCTCGTCGCGGACGGTCTTCACCTTTGCGTACTTGATGGCGGAAAGGGAGTCCACGACATGGCTGAAGCCGGCGATGCCGGTCGCGAAGGTGCGGCGCACATCGGTGTCGATCAGTGCCATCTCTGCGGCCTCGTAGTAGTACTTGTCATGCATGTACTGGATGAGGTTCAGGATGTTCACGTAGAGGCCTGCGAGCCAATCCATCATCAGGTCGAACTTGTGCATGACCTCGTCGTAATCGAGATACTCCGACGTGATCGGGGCAAGCTCGGGGCCGACCTGCATGTGGTTGCCCTGCTTGTCCGTGAACTTCGCGTCCTTGCCGCCGTTGATGGCATAGTTCAGGCACTTTGCGAGGTTGGCGCGGGCACCGAAGAACTGCATCTCCTTGCCGGTCTCGGTAGCAGACACGCAGCAGCAGATGGAGTAGTCGTCTCCCCAGACCGGACGCATCACATCGTCGTTCTCATACTGGATGGAGCTGGTCGTGATGGAGATCTTGGCGGCATAGCGGCGGAAGTTCTCCGGGAGGCGCTTGGAATAGAGGACCGTGAGGTTCGGTTCGGGGGCAGGACCCATGTTCTCGAGCGTGTGGAGGAAGCGGAAGTCGTTCTTCGTGACCATGTGGCGGCCGTCCATGCCAAGCCCTGCCATCTCGAGCGTGGCCCAGACCGGATCGCCGGAGAAGAGCTCGTTGTAGGACGGGATGCGGGCGAACTTGACCATGCGGAACTTCAGCACGAGGTGGTCGATAAGCTCCTGTGCTTCCTTCTCGGTGATCTTGCCGGCCTCGAGGTCGCGCTGGATGTAGATGTCCAGGAACGTGGAGATGCGGCCTACGGACATGGCAGCGCCGTTCTGGGTCTTGATAGCGGCAAGGTAGCCGAAGTAGAGCCACTGAACAGCCTCATGGGCGTCGGTGGCAGGCTTGGAGATGTCGTAGCCGTAGATCTTGGCCATTTCCTTCATGCCCTTGAGGGCACGGATCTGGTCGGCGATCTCCTCGCGCTGGCGGATGACATCGTCGAGCATGGTGCCGTCGCCGCAGTTCAGGAGGTCAGCCTGCTTCTGCTGGATCAGGAAGTCGATGCCGTAGAGGGCAACACGGCGGTAGTCGCCGACGATGCGGCCACGGCCATAGGTGTCAGGCAGGCCGGTGATGACATGAGAGTGGCGGGCAGCACGCATCTCGGGCGTGTAGGCATCGAAGACTGCCTGGTTGTGGGTCTTGTGGTACTCGTTGAAGATCTTGTCGTACTTCTCGTTGATCTTGTAGCCATAGGACTCGGCAGCCTGCTGGGCCATCTTGATGCCGCCGTACGGCATGAATGCCCTCTTGAGGGGCTTGTCTGTCTGGAGGCCGACGACCTTTTCGAGCTCCTTGTGCTCAGGATCGATGTATCCCGGGCCATAGGCGGTAAGGCCGGAAACGACCTCGGTCTCGCAGTCGAGGACGCCGCCCTTGGCGCGCTCCTGCTTCTGGAACTCCTGGACATCTCCCCAGAGCTCGTCGGTGGCTGCGGTCGGTCCCTCGAGGAAGGACTCGTCGCCCTCATACTGGGTGTAGTTGCGTTGGATGAAGTCACGGACATTCACGTCCTTTGTCCAGTGGCCAGGGACAAATCCCTTCCATGCTTCCGTTGTTGCCATCAAGAACCTCCTATTTTCCTGTTGCCTCTTTTGGTGTGCGAAGAATATGAAGCGCGTGCTCGACCCTCTCTGGGGTGGGTGGCTCGGTGTCCCTCAGGGTGTAGGGGATGCCAAGCTCGTCCCATTTGAAGATGCCGAGCGTGTGATAGGGCAGAACCTCGATGCGCTGGACATTGTCCAGTGTCTGGATGAAGTCGCGGGTGCGCTCGAGGTAGGAATCTACGTCCGTGATGTCAGGGACGAGGACATGGCGAATCCAGACCGGGATCTTGTGGTCGGAGAGCCACCTCAGTGCTTCAAGGATGTTCTCGTTGCCGTGGCCTGTGAGCTTCTGGTGCTCGACAGGATCGATGTGCTTGATGTCGGCCAGCACAAGATCGGTCGACGCCATGAGACGCTCGAAGCCGGAATGCCAGGGCTCCTGCGTCGTGTAGGGAGCAAGAGAGGTGTCGAGGCAGGTATTGATGCCGCGCTCGTGGGCCTTCTCGAAGAGCTCCGTCACGAAGGGAACCTGCATGAGGGCTTCGCCCCCGGATACCGTGATGCCGCCTTCGGGTCCCCAGTAGGAGCGGTAGCGTTCCGCCTTGTCCAGAAGCTCGTCTGCTTCCATCAAGGTCCCGCCATCGAGCTTCCAGGTATCGGGGTTGTGGCAATAGCGGCAGCGCATCGGGCAGCCCTGAAGGAAGATGAGGAACCTGACGCCTGGACCATCTGCCGATCCGAACGATTCGACTGAATGAATGCGACCCTGCATATGCCCCTCCTGCCCAAGATTTGGTGGTGCACGTGATGTGATGGCATCAAATCTAGGGGGTCAGGCTTTACCGTTCCTTGACTCTAATCAAGTTGCAGAATTGTTTCGGGAAATTTTTCTGAGACAGAGTCCTATCTGTCAGAAACCATAACGGATGCTGGCGGAGTATGCCCGTTTGTGGCGGGAAAAGGCATCGAGCTGACAGAGACAGATTGGAATGCATTCTCCTTCATCCTTCTGGATGCCATCGATCTTTGCCGGCTCGATCTGTCTTGGTGGCACATTGCGCCAAGCATGCAGTGAAAATGCCTTCCCCAAAGAAGAAGGGGGAAGGCATTGCAATGGCTGCCTGATGTCTGGCGGGCACCTGCTCCAGCGTCTTGGCCCAGGCAATGACATGGGAGGTCAAAAGGGGATAGCAGATGCACTCGACAGCTACCTTGATGGCGCTCGCGACAACGATCATCTGGCCGATGACAAGCCAGGGAAGGACGCCTGTGAAGGCAAGGAGCGTGAATACCGTCATGTCGAGCGTCTCACCCACAATGGTGGAAGCAATGCATCGCCATGCCAGCCTCTTCTCTCCGTCATGCACATGCATGAGCTCCATGATCTTGGCATTGGAGAGGGAGCCTACGACATAGGCGGTGAAGCTTGCAGCCAGGATGCGCGGGGTAGAGCCAAACACGGCTTCGAGGGCAGACTGTGCCATGGAGGTAGAAAAGGACGGTGACACAAGCGTCAGCTGGAAGAGGATGACGCATAAGAGGTCGCAGAGGAAGGCCGTGATGGTGACGCGGCGTGCTGGGTCGAGCTTGCGGCAGCGTGGCTTGCGCTTGATGGATCGCCTGAGGCGTACGAGATCTAGTCCTCTGGAATGCTTGTGTCTGCATCCATCGCACGCAGTGGGCTCGATTCGCGGTATTCCCTGGGGCTCTGTCCTGTCATCTGCCTGAAGCGGTACGAGAAGTTGCTGTCGCTTGAAAAGCCCGTCTCGCGTGCGATGCGTGAGACGGGCTCTGTCGTCTCTACGAGAAGCTCGCGTGCCTTCGTGATGCGATAGCGCAGCAGATAGTTGTGGGGGGAGGTCCCAAGCTGGCGCTTGAAGATGCGCATGAGGTAGGAGGGGCTCACATTAGCTTCGCGTGCCATGTCCTCTACCGTGAGGTCATCAGCATATCTGAGCTCGACGAGCCTGCACGCTGCCTCGACAGGTCCTGTCCCCATCTCCTGCACCTCAGACTGCACAGCCGTCTCTGCCATCGTGGCAACGATGTCGTATATCGCCCTATCCTGGCGAAGCATCGGGGCGGCACCCTCCTTTTCGAGCTCTTGGAGGATGGTGGTGAAATGCCGCTCTGCGAAGGATGCTGCAAGGGGCACGGGAACAAGGCGGGGAAGGCCGAGCACTTCGCCCATGGCAGCGATAGCGGGACCATCCACATGCGCCCACCAGTGATACCAGTGCCCTCGGTCCTGTGCTGTGCCATAGTTCTGCGGGCTCCGGCAGTCCATAAGGAGGGCATGCCCCTTCTCGAGGCGTACACCCTGTCCTCCCTTATGCACGACGCCGGCACCGCTGAAGGTATAGAAGAGCAGATAGCTGTCCTTGCTCGTGCGCGAGGTCGAGAAATTGCCTAAGGCATAGAAGCAGCCTGCTTCCGTGCACCAGAGGGGCTGGCGGCGCTCAAGCTCGCTCGGCGTCGAGCGGATCCATTGGCTCTGGCGTTCCATGTCAAGCGTATAGGTAAGCATGGCTGACCCACCCCTCATCCGGCATGCATACGGCTCTTCCAAAGAGGATAGCTTTTCGAAAAACATGGTCACTTTGCAGCATAGATATACGCAGAATGACCATGTAATATGCCCAATAGACAAGCAGGGAAGAGCAATTCACTATTTCGAGATTGGGCAGGCAATGGGACAGAGGCATCTTGCTATCGACATCGGCGCTTCGAGCGGGCGCCACATCGTGGGCGAAGTCATCGATGGCCGCATGGTCCTCGAGGAGGTCTATCGCTTCGAGAATGGCCTCATCGAGAAGGATGGGCACCTCTGCTGGGACATGGACAAGCTTTTCAAGAACGTCGTCGAGGGCCTGCGTGTGGCAGGGGAGCGTGGCCTTGTTCCCGATACCATCGGCATCGATACCTGGGCAGTGGACTATGTCCTGCTCGATGCAGACGACCATCGCATAGGAGATGCGGTCGGCTATCGCGACTCGCGCACGCAGGGCGTGCGCGATCTTCTGGAGAAGCAGCACATCCTCTCCTTCGACGAGCAGTATATGCGTTGCGGCATCCAGTACCAGCAGTTCAATACCTGCTACCAGCTCTATGCGCAGAAGGCAGAGCATCCAGAGCAGCTTGCATCTGCCCGTACCTTCCTCATGGTTCCTGACTACCTCAACTTCCTGCTCTGCGGCGTCAAGGCCAACGAGTACACCAACGCCAGCACTACAGCGCTCGTGAATGCCAAGACCATGGACTGGGACAATGGGCTCATCGATCGCCTGGGCCTGCCACGCGAGATCTTCCAGCCCATCAGCATGCCCGGCACGGTGCTGGGCACATTCACGCCGGAAATCGCCGAGCGTGTGGGCTACTCAGCCCAGATCGTGCTTCCGGCAACCCATGACACGGGATCTGCCTGGCTCGCCGTTCCTGCCAGGGACGAGAAGGCTGTCTATCTCTCATCTGGCACCTGGTCGCTTCTGGGCTGCGAGCTGCGCTCTGCCATTACCACCCCTGCAAGCGCCCAGGCCAATTTCACGAACGAAGGCGGCTATGAAGGCCGCTTCCGCTACCTCAAGAACATCATGGGCCTCTGGATGATCCAGAACGTCCGCCGCGAGCTTGGCAAGGAGACAGGCGCGCTTCCCAGCTGGGGCGAGCTTGTCAAGGCAGCTGAGGCTGCCCGTACAGAAGGCTTTGCCGCAACTGTCGATGTAGACCAGCCGGCATTCCTGGCACCCCAGTCCATGGTCTCTGAGATCAGGCAGGCATGCAGGGAGGCAGGGAAGTCCGTGCCTGAGACGGCAGGCGAGGTTGCACTTGTGGTGTATGACTCGCTCGCCTCTGACTATGCCCGCTGCGTCCAGGAGCTCAAGGAGCTTACCGGCACGGACTATACCTCCATCAATATCGTGGGCGGCGGCTCGAACAACGCCTACCTCAACCAGGCGACAGCAGATGCCACGGGGCTTCCGGTCTTTGCCGGCCCCACCGAAGGCACTGCTCTTGGCAACCTCATGGTCCAGTTCATCGCGGAAGGCGCGTATCCAGACCTTGAGAGCGCGCGAAGAGCCCTCAAGGACAGCTTCGAAATCACCGAGTACCAGCCCAGATAGGCAGACAGGCACAGAAAGACAGGCGGGGCACAGGAGCCCTGCCGGAAAGAGAGAAAGATCATGGCAATAGAGGATCTCGAGTTCGTCCAGGGCTTCACCCGCATGTGCGACGACGGCTTTAAGCAGGGCTGGCACGAGCGCAATGGCGGAAACCTCACCTACCTCATGAGCGAAGAGGAAGTGGCAGAGGCCAGGCCCTTCTTTGCAGAGCCGCGTGAGTGGGTTTCGATGGGTGTCGAGGACGCCACCTTGGCAGGCCGCTACTTCCTCTCTACCGGCTCCGGCAAGTACATGAGGAATGTCGCAGGCGACCCTGCCCACAACATCGGCATCGTCGAGATCAATGAGAAAGGAAGCGCCTACCGCATCGTCTGGGGCCTCCTCGAGGGTGCAAAGCCCACCTCTGAGTTCCCGAGCCACTACATGAACCACTGCGTCCGCGTCCAGGCAGATCCCACGAACCGCGTCATCTACCACGCCCACACCCCTGGCGTCATCGAGATGAGCTTCATCGTGCCTCTCGAGGACCGTTCCTTCACGCGCATCCTGTGGCAGATGATGACGGAATGCGTCGTCGTCTTCCCGGCAGGCGTCGGCGTCGTCCCCTGGATGGTTCCGGGTAGCGCTGCCATCGCTCAGGCGACCTCCGAGATTATGAAGAAGTATCCTGCCGCTGTCTGGGCACACCATGGCCTCTTCGTCTCCGGGCCTGACTTCGACACTGCCTTCGGCCTGGCACACACGATCGAGAAAGCAGCAGAGCTCTACATCGCGGCTCGCGCTGCCAATGGCGGCTCTGACATGTTCCTGAATGTCATCTCCGACCAGAACCTCAAGGATACCTGCCGCGACTTCAACGTCGAGATCAATTCCGACTTCGTCGACTAGCTGCCGCACAGGAAAGGAGAGAGCCCATGCTCGTCGAAACAAAGGCGCGCGTCGCCGTATTCTCTATTGCCCTTGGGGCCTATCTGCCGCAGTTCCCGCAGCTCGTGCCTGAGTTCAAGGGACAGTACGAAGCATTCAAGAAGACCATCCCCACATCTGTCGAGCTCGTCGACGGCGGCATGGTCACCACCAAGGAGGCCGCACAAGCTGCCGGCGACAAGTTCCGTGCAGCAGACGTCGACCTCGTGATCTGCCAGCTTCTCACCTATGCGACGTCCTACAACATGCTTCCGGCCATCCGCGACCTCAATGTGCCGGTCGTGCTTGTGAACCTCCAGAAGAAGGCCCAGCCCGACTATGCAGCCACGGACATCCCGACCTGGCTCGGCGAGCTCTATGCCTGCGGCGCTGTAGGCGAGATGGTGGCAGACCTCAACCGTGCCGGCAAGCGTCACGCCGTCATCACCGGCGTCGTGGAGGGCGGAGACCCTGCTGCCCAGGCGGAGATCGAGGACTGGTGTCGTGCTGCCCAGGTCCGCCGCCGCCTGCGCAACACGAACATCGCACAAATCGGCCGCCCCTACCCGGGCATGATGGATCTCTATATCGATGAGACGAACCTCTACAACCGCCTGGGGCTCTACACCAAGCAGTTCGACTGGGAGAAGATGTGGGCCATCGCCGACGATGTAGACGATGAGGCAGCCATCGATGAGAAGGCGAAAGAGATCCTCGATACCTTCGAGGTCCAGGGCGGTGCCAGCATCCACGACAGGCCGATCCGCGAGATGGCACGCTATGTCATCGCCTTCGAGCAGTGGGTGAAGGATGAGGATCTGGGTCTTGTTGCATCCCACTACGACGGCTATGCCCAGGGCAAGGCAGGAGTCCTCGACTCCATGCTTATCCCCGCCTTCTCCATGCTCATCAAGCAGGGGACTGCCTGCGCTGTCGAGGGAGACATGAAGGTCGCCATCGCCATGAGCATCCTGAAGACCATCTCGGGCACGGGCCAGCTCTCCGAGATGTATTCGATCGACTTCCCCGAGGACATCTGCATCATCGGTCACTCCGGCTCAGGAGATGCCGACATCAGCCAGGCGCACAAGCCGACGATGAAGGTCGTGCCGGTGTTTCACGGAAAGACCGGCGGCGGCTATCTCACGCAGTTCTATCCTCCTCTGGGCACTATCACCTATCTTGCCATCACCCAGGACATGGATGGGCACTTCAAGTTCGTGGTCGCCGAGGGAGAGAACGTCGAAGGCCCCATCTTCATGTTCGGCGATACCAACATGCGCATGCGCTTCTCCATCGGTGCCCGTGAGTTCGCCAATCGCTGGGCAGAGGCCGGCCCCACGCATCACATGGCTGCCTGTGTCGGCAGCTATACTGACACGATTCTCAAGGTCGCCAAGATCCTGGATGTGCCTGTCGAGGTCATCTGCCGATAGGAAGAGAATTGAGACCTGAAAGCAGCTGGTTATAGCTAACTGTTTCCGGTTGCTTTGCAGCCCCCGCACTCCTTGCCATTCCGCGCAAGGAGTGCGGGGGGCTGCTTTACATCGGTCTTTCTTCCTGCGTGGAGAGCAATTGCCCAATATGTGAGATTTTCGCTATCGGCACAGAGCTTGATGCCATGCATGCAGAGCTGCGGAAAGCGTATCTGCATGCAAAAGGAAGCTGTGCTGGTGGGCTGCATGGACCTTGGGTGCAGAGGATGGCGGCTTATACGTGCAGGATGAAAGTTTCTTTCATCCCTTCCGCCTTCCAAGCTAGCTCTCGAGAAAGTTACCCATCAGTTCATTGCTATTGGCAGAGACAGCAGATTTCCCCTGTTAAGTTTGCAACATACGAAGCGGATGCAAGCAAGCGAGGGGGAAGCTGGATGTTCGACCATCTGTTTGCGCCAATCACGATCAACGGAATGATACTCAAGAATCGCGTCGTTGCGGCTCCTACCAGCGATCTGTACGAAGAGAAGGCACTTGGCGGTGCCGGTCTGGTCATTGCTGGCCATGCCATCGTCGAGCCGGGGCGTTCGAGCTTTTCAAGCGGTGACGAACCGTGGCCTTTTGCGAAGTATGAGCGCGAGGCAACCCATGAGCGTGTGATGGGCATCCATCGTGGCGGTGCCCGTGCCTCTGTGGAGATCTTCCATGGTGGACTGCATGCACGCGTGAAGGACTATGCCAAGGGTCCTTGCAGCTATGTGCGCGAGGACGGAGTCGAAGTGCGTGGCATGGACGAAGACATGATGCAGGAAACGCTCGACTGGTATGAAAAGACCTGCGCGGGTGCTGTGAAGGCTGGCTTCGACTCGATCTTCCTGCATTTCGGCCACGGCTGGCTGCCGGCACAGTTCCTCTCTCCGCTCTACAACCACCGCACCGATGAGTACGGCGGAAGCCTGGAGAACCGTGCAAAGTTCCCGCTGCGCATCCTGGAGGTTGTGCGCAAGACCGTGGGGCCGCGCTATCCGGTAGATATGCGCATCAGCGCATCCGAGTGGGTGCCAGGTGGCATTGCATTCGAGGATGTCGTTGAGTTCTGCAAGATGGCCAAGCCCTTTGTCGATGCTATCCAGATTTCCTCTGGCATCGATATCAACAAGGTTGCGAACGTGCATACGGTCACGACCAACCTTGAGGAGGAGATGCCCAATCTCAAGTGGGCACGCGAGGTCAAGCGTACCGTGAAGGTGCCGGTAGGAGTTGTCGGCGGTGTGCTGACGCCTCAAATGGCAGAAGATGCCATTGCGGCAGGAGACGTGGACCTGGTTGCTCTGGGCCGTGAGCTCATTGCGGATCCTGAGTGGGTGAAGAAGGCAGAGGAGAATCGCCCAGAGGATATCTCGCCCTGCCTGCGCTGCTCCAACTGCTACCACATTGCCTCCGATCACTGGAATGTGGGCTGCTCCGTGAATCCCCGCTATCATCACGAAGCATTCGTTCCGGCGAAGATCGAGCGTGTGGAGGTTTCCAAGCATGTCGTTGTCGTGGGTGCCGGCCCTGGCGGCATGAAGGCGGCAATCAGCGCCTATGACCGCGGGCACAAGGTGACGCTGATCGAGCGTGAGCAGGAGCTTGGCGGCATGCTGCGCTTCATTGCGAAGGAGCCTCATAAGGCTGAGGTGGCACGTCTTCTCGAGCACTACCGGATCCAGATTGCAGAGCGCGACATCGATGTGCGCCTGGGATGCGAAGCTACGCCCGAGCTCGTGAAGTCGCTCGATTCCGACGCGCTCTGCATCGCTATTGGTGCCACAGAGCGTGTGCCGAGAATCGAAGGCCTTGAGGGTCCCCATGTAATGGTAGGCACGCAGGCAATACTTCACGAGGACGAGCTTGGCCAGCGTGTTGTCATTCTTGGTGGTGGCTCTATCGGCTGCGAGCTTGCTCTTGCTTCTGCTGAGCGCGGACGCGACGTCACGGTGGTCGAGATGTGCGACCGTCTGGCGGGCAATGCGAACAGCCTCTATCAGGAGGCGCTCCGCCAGAAGTTCGAGCTGCATCCCAACATCAAGGTTCTCACGAGCTGCTCGTGCCAGAAGGTTGCAGACGGAGAGGCCATCTGCACGACAGCAGACGGCAATACTGTGGCGCTTCCGTTTGACAGCATGATCGTCTCGACGGGCATGGCAGCACGCTCGAAGGAGACCGAAGCGCTTTACGGCATCGTCCGCAACACGGTTGCGGTGGGGGACTGCACAAGGCCCTCAAACATCATGAACGCAGTCTTCGAGGGACATTCATTCGCACTCTGCGTGTAGCTGGCATCTGCGGGATGTAATTCATGGCTGGCAATCTGCACCAGAGGTTCTGTGGTACAGGCCTTGGAGTGCTTGCAATATCTATTGGATAGAAGGGATGGAAACGGGCATGGGAGATACAAAGAAGATGGGAGCAGATATCCTTGCCGCAGTTGGAGGCAAGGATAATGTGCAGTCAGTATTTCACTGCATGACAAGGCTTCGCTTTACTCTTAAAGATAGAGAGGGCGTCAACGACGACAAAGTCAAGGCTGTGGACGGTGTCATGGGCGTTCAGGAGCGTGGCGGTCAGTACCAGGTGATCGTCGGCCCCAAGGTTCCCGAGGTTTATGATGCTATCGTTGCAGCCGGCGTCAATGCTGGCGGGGAAATTGACGAGAATCTTGATGATGCTCCCGCCGACAAAGGTCCTCTTACTGCGAAGAAGGCTCTCAACAACGTGCTCGACTACCTGTCTGGCTCCGTTGTGCCCCTTATTCCTGTGCTCATAACGGGCGGCTTGTTCAAGACTCTCTCAGCTATCTTCGGCCCGACTCTCCTGGGAATTGCAGCAGAGGATAGCCACTTCATTTTCCTGTGCAACATGGTCTATAATGCGGCTTTCTACTTCATGCCGATTATTGCCGGCCATGCCAGCGCAAAGAAGCTTGGAGCAAATTCTTATCTCGGTGCATTCATGGGCATGATCCTTATTGAGCCCAGCTTTATTGCTCTCTCTTCGACGGATGGTGCATCTTTCTCAGTCTATGGAATCCCTGCGCCGACACTGTCATATGCTCAGACCCTGATTCCAGTGCTTCTCTCGGTTGCTGTCATGGCGCCTGTTCAGAAGTTCTTCGAGAAGAAACTTCCTGAATCTGTTCGCACTGTATTTGCTCCCTTCCTTACGTTTGTTGTCATGATGCCTCTGGCTCTTTGCCTGCTTGCTCCACTCGGCAACTACATCGGTATCGGCATCTCTGCATTCCTTAGCTGGCTTGCAGGCACTCCAGTTGGCTGGCTTGCTATCGTTATCGTTGCAGCGACCTTCCCGGCACTTGTACTTACAGGCATGCACGTTGGCCTTATGGCAATCGCACTTGCACAGTATGCTGCAGTCGGATTCGACAACATGTTCCTGATGGCTGCTACGGTTCAGGCTTTCACCGCTTCAGGTGTTGGACTTGCCGCTTGGCTCAGGCTAAAGAACCCCAAGGAAAAGACGCTTGCTCTTGGCTACTTCATCACGCAGTTTATCGGCGGCGTCGGCGAACCGCTCCTGTACGGCATCTTCATCAAGTATAGAAGGCCCTGGATTGGCGTCTTTGCCGGCGGTGCTGCAGCTGGCCTCTATGCTGCCATCACGCATGTCACCTTCTATGTCTTCGCTTCCGGTCTTCTCACTCCTCTTGCATTTCTTGGCGGCACGAACGAGAACGCAATCAATGGCTGGATTTCGATGGCAATAGGCATGGTCGTTGCTTTCATTGTCACGTGGTTCTTTGGCTTCACGAAGGAGCAGATAGAAGGCGTGAGTTCGGAATCCTAATGAGCGTCGAGGCAAGCTCGATCTCCACCGCTGCGCTTCTCAAGAGCGGACAGGTCAAGGACTTCGACTAGGCCAGGCCATCCTCCACATAGGCTTCTGGCGTCAAGGCCGCACGACTGGTATCTTGGTCGTGCGGCCTATCTGTCTTGTAAGGGCCACTTTGGGAGGAAACATGATTCTGGAGCGGCTCAAGGAATGCGAAGGCTTTTCGAAGACGGAATGCCAGGTTGCACGCTATCTCCTCAAGAATGGCGGCATGGTACGGGACGCATCGGTCGAACGTCTCTCTGAGCTCACTGAGTCTTCGCCTGCAACCATTGTCAGGCTCTGCAAGAAGCTTGGTGCACAGGGATACCGCGACTTCCGCGTGGCATTCGTGGCAGAGTGGGAGCAGTCGAGGCACAAGGTCGCAATCGATGCGAACATGCCGTTCGATCGAGACGACTCGCATGAGCAGGTAGCTTGGAAGCTTGGCAACCTTGCAGCCAATGCTATCAACAATGCAATCTCTGGCTTCGACTGGCAGCAGGTCGACCGTGTGACGAACATACTTGCTGCCTCGGACGTAGTGAATGTCTTCACAGTTGGCACATCGATCCCCGCGGCTCTGGACTTCAAGACAAAGCTTGTGCGCATCGGGCGACAGGTCAACGTGGACCAGGACGCATTCGTGCAGCGTGGCTACGCTATATCTGCTCCAGCACAATCCTGCAACATCCTGATATCGCTCTCGGGGGAGACCGAGATGATTGTCTCCTATGCAAGGATTCTCCAGGCACGTGGACGCCATACCCTCGCTATCACGGCCAACCCTGCCAGCAGACTTGCATCGGAATGCGATGAGGTTATCTGCCTGAACAGCAATGAAAGCGATTCATTCTCCCGGAAGATCGAGACCTTCTCATCCTTCGATGCAACCCATTTTGTCCTGGACTGTCTCTATTGCTGGCTGTTCCAGGCAGACTATGACAGGAATATGCGCCATGCACGCGAGTCCCAGAAGACGCTCATGGAGCTGACAAACGATTCGCGCTAGCGATCTGTGCTTGCAGGCAGAGATGCCAGCAAGTCTTCAAATGGGCCGACGACGAGGATGGCTCTTCTCTGCGCTGCTGCTCCTGCATGCAACGGCAGCAGCTATTCATTGAGTGTTGTATCGTTTCGTGGCAGCGTCCATGACATCTATTGTGAGAGATGGGTTCGTCCAGCGTGCCTGCGGATTCGTCCCTTTCCTCATCATCTCGACGTTGAGCCTGTAGCACCAATCAAGAAGCCTCTTGTTGTTCAGCATTCGCTCGAATGCAGACTTGTTCCTGAAGGTGTATGAGACGACTCCTTTGGCTGCAGTGTAGCCCTGGTGGCCAAGAAGAAAGGGATAGAACGGCTTGAACTTCTTATCGCCTTCAGGACGCTTACAGTTGATTCTTCCGTAGATGTCGGTGCCATTGGTCCAGATGACAAGCGTCTCGAGCGTGCCGCAGGTCACGCAGGTGGCACAAGCCGCATCGTCGTAGGGCTTTCTTGTACGGGGAGGGAACGCCGTGATGGACCAGCGTGTCCCGGCTAGGCGGGCGAACTCGGGGATGGTTTCTGCAACATAGCGTCCAATGTCATCTGTCAGGCTGCTCACCGCAGAAGTGCTTACAAAGCGGTGGTAGCGCTGCTCCTGTGATCTGGTAGGCGTTGGAAGCTTTGCGGGTTCGAGCATGTCTGTCCGCTTGGACCTGTCCCAGGGAAGCAGCGGTGATGCTCCGTCATCCAGGATGACTTCTACGTCAGATAATCCTCCGGGCCTGTCTACCTTCAGCTTGTTGACGAGGTCGAAACCATGGGATTCTGCCCAATGGATGGCCTCAGTCTCTATCTCGTCGAGCTGGGCGTCACTCACATCGTTACTGACTGGCGCGAAGTGGGCTTGGCGGATATCTGGCTGATGCGGATCGTGGCGGTAGTCATGGCGATGATCAGAGAGGCGGCGTGCCATATCACCCGATCTGCCTACGTAGGCTGTGCCGTCTGTGAATTCATAGAGGTAGATGCCGCGTCTTTCATCTGCTGGGAGGACGAGACTTGCTGCAGACGGAATGGATCCGTCAATCGAGCGGAACGTCAGATGGATGGACGTACCAAGCTTCATCTCTTTGCTTTCAGGCATCTCAGCACCTCCTGTGCAGCAGAAGGCTTTAATGCGCCAGCCTGCTTCCCGTTTGCCTCAGCTGCCAGAGTTCTAACGGCCGTCTGTCGTATCATAGCTCTATGTGTATGGCATTCCACAGTTCGGGAGGTGAGGCTTAAGGTGCGTTCGCATGCTCTGGACAGAGATGCTGTATGGCGTCTCTATATACCTGAGGATGCTAGGGTAGCAAGCCTCTCTGCCTTCCAGGACTTAGATTGCTTGGTTGTCGATTCTGCTGTCTGGCCTGCTTCAGGCATCAGCACGCAGAAGTATGAATCAACTTCTCTTGGCCTGCCTCTCGGAGGTGTCAGCTTTGTCTCGTAGCTACTCGCTTTCTATGAGCGGCTCTTCTGCCCGCGTACAGGAGAGCCTTCTTGCCGCACGTCTGTATCTTGATCTGCATGACTGGGCTGCAGCGAGAAAGAAAATCATCGACGACAATCTGTTCCAGCTCAATGCGGCAAGCTCCCGTGAACGCGTTTCAGGCGAGATAGTGAAGCGGCTTCGTCAGCTCACGGATGGGGAAGTGGAGTTCTTCGTCTCTGCTATAGGCGATGACCGCTATGCAATGCTCTGGGTCGCTATCTGCCGTACATACCAGTTTGTGCGGGACCTCTCCGAGCAAGTGATTGTCACGCGCTACGAGCATTCCATGCCGGATTTCCCGCAGGAAGCATATGACGTATTTTTCGAGGAGCAGGCTGAGATTCACCCTGAGCTTGGGCGCATGACAGACTTGGGCCAGAAGAAGATGAGGAACACGGTTCTCCGCCTGCTGGTGGATTGCCATCTAGTGAATTCAGATCGCAGGATCACGCCCCTGCTGCCATCTGCTTCTTTCAAAGAGGCGCTCGATCCTGAGCATGCTAGCGACCTTGCCATCTTTCCCGGGAGGGTCCTCTGATGGGTGCTGTATTCAATCACATCAATGACGCCCGCCAGTTCATCGTGGACAAGCTCTCCGATGATGCTTTGCTTGGGCGCAATGGCTATATGATGCGCGAAGGTACATACATCATCGATTACGATCCTTCGCAGCAGGCCTATGCAGCAGACCTCATCCATGTCATCTGCGAGCATGATCTTCCGGATAGAGGCGTCACGCCGATCGAGGTCAACCTTTACGATCTTGTGCTCCAGCGTCTCGATAATGATGGTGTCTGGGAGCGGATCGTGCAGGCCGAAGCGGTCGTGGAGCGTTCGGATCTCATACGGATGCTCGAGGGTGCTGCTGACGCGAAAGGCTACCTTGCTTCGAAGGTGATAGAGGCAATAGAGGCACACGGAGATGCTGATATCGCATTCGTGACCGGCATCGGAGAGACATTCCCCTATGTGCGTACAGGCAATCTCCTGAGTGGACTTTCGCCGAAGATACCGATTGTGCTCGTGTTCCCTGGCAGCTATGAGCATTTTGCTGATGGGACCACATCCGTGAACATTCTTGGTCTTAAGCAGAATCTCGGCAGTGGTTATTACCGCGCAACGCGCGTATTCGATCTCTAAGGAAGGTGCCCCATGCTTCTGAAGGACGCATTCGAGAAAGATATAGACAGACCTATCGACCCCGTCGTGAAGGCCGATGAGACAGACGATGCACACCTTGCAAACGAGCTCGATGAGTTTGTCGTTACGAACGAGGTGAAGACGCATCTCCTTACCTTCCTGGAGAGCTACAACGAGCCAGCGAGTGTCGGCAATGGTGCCTGGATTTCGGGCTTCTTCGGCTCGGGCAAGTCTCACTTGCTCAAGATCTTGGCTGTTGCGCTCGAGAACCGCAATGTCCAGGACGAGGATGGCTCTGTCAAGCCTGCGATGGATTACCTTATCCCAAAGGTGTCTGACATCCCCGCCCTTGTCAGCGCTATGGAGATGGCTCCGAAGAAGCATCCCTCGGAGAGCATCCTTTTCAACATCGATGCCTATGCACCCAACTCGGAGAGGGCAGAGGCGGGAGCCATGCTCTCTGCCTTCATCAAGGCATTCAACCACCACTGCGGCTACTTCGATGGGGAAGCGTATATAGCGAAGCTGGAGTATGACCTTGACAAGGCAGGCAAGCTCGATGCCTTCCGCGAAGCTATAGCAAGAAGGCTTCCGGGCCAGACCTGGGAAGTGGTACGAACCTATACGCTTATCTATAGTCAGCAGATATCTGCTGCATTCGATGAGGCGGTCGGCAACCCTGAAGGCTATTCCACCGATATCGTGAAGAGCTATCAGGAGAGCTACAAACCCGACATCCGAATGTTTGCGCAGCGCGTGGCAGACTACATCAAGTCAAAGAACCAGAAGGGCTTCCGCGTAAACTTCTTCGTGGACGAGGTCGGACAGTTCATTGCCCAGAACACGACTCTCATGGTGAACCTGCAGACCATTGCAGAAGAGCTGGGCCGTGTCTGCGGCGGCGATTCCTGGGTGATCGTGACATCGCAGGAAGACATGGATACCGTCGTCGGCGGCATGAAGAAGGAGTCGGCAAACGACTTCTCGAAGATTCAGGCACGCTTCCATATAAAGATGCCTCTCACTTCCTCTGATGCGAAGGAGGTCATCCAGGACCGCCTTCTGGCAAAGAAGCCTGAGGATATGCCCGAGTTTGAGGCACTCTATGAGAAGTACAAGGATGACTTCGGCGTGCTCTTCGACTTTGCGGATGGAGCAAAGGTATACAAGTGCTACCAGAATGCCGAAGAGTTCTGCAAGACGTATCCGTTCGTTCCCTATCAGTTCGTAGTTTTCGAGAGTGCCATGCGCGGCCTTTCTGACCACAACTGCTTTACAGGCAAGCACAACTCCACGGGTGCCCGCTCCATGCTCGGTGTCTTCCAGATGGTGGCAGAGCGCATCTGTGCAGAGGGTGCCAATACAGAAGAAGGCACGCTCGCTGCCTTCGACTACATGTTCGAAGGCCTCAGGAACGACCTCCGTGGCGAGGTATATGCAGATATCTCAACCGCCGAGGACCAGCTGGATGACAAGACTGCTGTGCGTCTTCTGAAGGCACTGCTGCTCGTGAAGTATGTGGATGACTTCCGTGCAACGCCTGCTAATCTCCGTGTGCTGCTTTACGGCTCCTTCAAGGAGAACACCTCTGAGCTCAATCAGAAGATCCAGAATGCTCTCGATGAGCTCGAGAGACAGGTGTATGTGCGCCGCAATGGAAATATCTACGAGTACCTTACGAATGATGAGAAGGAAGTCGAGCAGGAGATCAACAATCTCGTAGTTCCCGAAAAGGATGTGCACGACGAGATAGCCCAACTCTTCCAGGAAGTATGCGGTACCCGCAAGATCACGTACAAGAGCGAGGGCGGCTCGTTCGAGCACTCTTATGGCTATAACCTGAGGATTGATGGAGAGCTACAGGGACCGCAGAGGAACGACCTCACGCTCGATCTTGTGACCGACTTTGAATCTGACGGACTCCTCAAGGAGATTGTCGGCACTCCCAAGACTCTCAAGGTAGTACTTCATGGTGCCCGCGACTTCCTGCACAATGTAGGCATCTTCGTGAAGACAGACCGCTATGTGCGCGTTAACAGCGGCTCCTCCAAGGTACGCCAGGCCATCATCGTCGACAAACAGACTGCCAACCAGAATCTCTTCCTGCGCCTGAAGAAGGATCTGCCAGAGCTCCTCACGCATGCCACGTACAACGCAGGCGGTACCGATGTGACAGCCCAGGTGACAGGGTCGGGCAAGGATGCCGTGAACTCTGCACTTCTCGAGCTTATTCGCCGTTCCTACACTGGCCTCCAGCAGATTACCCGCAGCTATACAGATAACGATGTCTATGCACAATGCATCAACTCCCAGATGGGCCTGGATGCTGGTCTCGAGGACTACTGCCAGAGCGTCCTTGCGCGCATCCGCTTCGCACAGGGCACCGTGACGATTGGTGGCGACGGTATTGGAAGCCTTACAGCCTGGTTCTCGAAGAACGAGTTCGGCTGGCCGGAAGTCGCAGTGCGCTCTGCTGTGGCGAAGCTCTATGCACAGAACAAGGTCGAGGTGAAGAAGACAGGACAGCCACTGGAAGGGGCAAAGCTTGCAGAAGCGCTGAAGCGCAAGCAGGATCTGGACAAGCTGACTGTCACCGTCATCGAAGAGGTCACTCCCGAACAGCTGAATGCTCTCCAGCAGGCGTTCCGTGCATTTACTGGCACAAACCCGAAGATGCTCGATCCGAAGTCCATGGCAGCTGAGCTCGCCGCTGATGCGAGGCAAGCAGCTGATGCTGCCAATGCAATCAGTGCCAAGGCACAGGGCTATCCCTTTGCAGAGCGGTTTGCATCTGAACTCAAGACGATCAGAGAGTGTGCAGAAAAAGCTGGTGACAGGACGTGGTTCATCAGTTCCTTCCCAAAGAAGGCTGATGAGCTGGCTCAGACCAAAGATGACCTCTCCAAGATGACAGCATTCTGCAATGGCTCTCCCATGGAGAAGCGCTGGCTCGAGCTGAAGAGCTTCATGGACAACGACCTTTCCTTTGTGGATGAGCTGGATATTGACAGGACCGGCATCGATGTGGTGCGGGCAACGGTCGATGACCCCGGGTGTTACAGGAACGGCACCATACCTGGAGCATATAAGGCAATGAATGCCGTCAGCAAACGCGCCCAAGAGGCAATAGACGAGCTGCGCAGACAGACTCAAGAGCGGCTTGCTGATAGCAAGGCCTCCTATGAGCAGACGTACAAGGTGGATGAGCTGCCGGCAGACGTCCGCGAAGAGTTCGAGACCATCTTCCAGAATGCAGGAATCGAGCTCTCTGAGCTCAAGGCTCCGCACTCCATCAGGTCATTTGTGGACATGTTCACGGATCGGGAGGCAGGACGCCTGCTTGCTCTGCTCAATCCTCCAGTGCCAGAGCCTCAAGTCAAGCCGGATGAACCGAAAGGCAGTTCAGGTGAAGATGTTCCACCTGAGGTCGTTGTGTCTCCTTCTCCGGTAGCCCGAACGGTCTCGGTGAAGAAGCTCACGGTGCCAGGATTCGGAAAGCCCGTCATCGAGAATGCACATGATGCAGATGAGTATCTTGCAGCCCTCAAGGCTGCCATCCTGGATGCGCTTGACAAGGGCGAGAAGGTCACGGTGTAGGAGATGGACGAAAGAATCGACCTAGCGGATGTCAGAAAACGCCTCGAGGATGCCTTCCAAGGCAATGTCAGGCTTGTCTTCTGGGAAGATGAAGGGTCTGACTATGCTGAAGCAATAGAGAGCATCCAGCTTGAGGGGGCAACCATCCTGAATGCCACGCATCATGAGATGGCTGTGAAGCGGCGTGTGCTCAGGCAGGAGCCCGAAGGGCGGTTCGTGCTGTATCGTTCAGGCGGTGCTCCAGACCCCTATGCCGATCTTATCCTCGACCTCAAGCTGCAAGCAAAGCCGTTCGTGTGCTCGATGGAAGGCATGTGGGCAGAGGAGTGCGGGATACCGGTCGAGCTTGCCTCGACCATCTCCGATCATGCCGCCTTCTTCAAGAGCAAGGAACGCAGGCAGATGCTTGCAAAATCTGGACTGCCGAAGGATACAGCCGAGAGCCTGCGCTTTGCGCTTTGCGCTGTGGCGCTCCGCTCTACTGATTCCATTGTGCGCGATGCAGCGCGGTCCATGGCAGCAAGAGCCATCATCGAATGGTCAAGAGAGGATGAGTCAGCACTGAGGATCATCTCTGCAGCGGGGCTCGCCCAAACATTCTGGTCTGCCATGAGGGAGCATCTTGGCTATGCTCTTTCGGCGGGAAGCGAACCCTCAGTAGGGGATATGTCATTCCGCATGCTGGAAGGCATGTGCGGCGATATCGTCGAAGATGAGGGAAAGGCAGATTCTGCAGAGTCGTCGAAGGTTCTGGGAGATCTGGCACGTACGGCACAGACAAGACCAGCATTCGACTATGTCGTCCATGAATATAAAGATGCAGTTGCGGCTGCCATTCCCGAAGATGCAAGGACGCCAGAGCTTCTGGCTGATGTGGATGCAATTCCTCAGATAGACCAGTGGATTCTCATGTTCTTCCTCAATGCAGAAATGGAGAGCGGACTTGATCTCACGCTTCTGGAAAACGTCTGGGCACGGCGGCAGTATATGCTGTTCGCCGATCGCTACAGGCATCACTATGGCGCGCTGCTTGCGCTTGCACGGTTCGAAAGAGCGTATAACGACTACAAGGGGAGCTGCGGGAATGCAGAGGGCCTTGCAGGCCTCTTTGCTGGCTATATAGCGAGCTGGCATGAGGTAGACAGGCACTACCGCGAGTTCTTCCTGGCCTGCAAGCGCATGGGAGAGACGCGCTTCAGAAAAGCTCTCGCGCCTGCAGAAGCTAAGATAATGAAGCGCTACGACGAATTCCTCTCCGATCTTACAAACCGCTGGCAGACCCATCTCATGGATGAGGAACGCTGGCCACCTGCTTCTGTGCCATCGCAGGAATGCTTCTTCCATGACAGGGTGGAGCTCGCCTTTCCACAGGCAGACCGCAGCCATAGGCTTGCTGTCGTCATCTCTGATGCCCTTCGCTATGAGGCAGGAAAAGATCTTGCAGAACGGCTCTCTGCTTCAAGGGCTGCGGGTCTTGCTGGAAAGATCTCTGTCTCATGCGATGCTGCTGTCTGTATGCTGCCAAGCTATACGCAGCTCGGAATGGCAGCGCTCCTTCCTGCCGGCACGCTTGAGATAGACCCTGCCAGCTGCCGTGTGCTGAAGGATGGAAAGCCGACAGATGGCTTGCAGAACAGAGGATCTCTCATAGCTCCTGCTATAGAGGGGGCACGTGCCCTGAGCGCTGAGAAGATGCTTGAGAAGGGCTCAGTGGACCTCGAGGGCGTCCCTCTGGCCTTCGTATATCACAACGTGATCGACAAGACAGGTGATGCGCGTGACAGCGAAGGCCGAACTTTCGAAGCGGTCGATGATGCGTGCGATGAGATAGAGAAGCTGATCCAGATCCTCCTTCGTGCAGGTTGCGGCAAGGTGATCGTGACTGCGGATCATGGGTTCCTCTACCAGCAGCAGGAGCCGGAATCCTATGTCTACTCGGATGTGCCAGAACTTTCGAAGACCGTAGCGGGACAGGCTGATGCTGCCCGCTCGCGACGGTTCGCCGTGGGCACTGGTCTGCCGGAGGATGATTCTCTTCTGTCCTACGAGGCCAAGGAGCTCTCGCTCAAGGGAGACTATGAGGTCGTGATGCCACGCGGCATCACTCGGCTCAGGCTCCAAGGGTCGGGTGCCAGATTCGTGCATGGAGGAGCATCTGCCCAAGAGGATGTCATCCCCATCGTGACGGTAGAGACGACTGGATCTCATGAGGAGGCTACGCAGCCTACAGGTGTTGAAGGCTTCACAACAGGACGTCCTGTCATCACCGGTCCTTCTGTCTCTGTCTATGTCTATCAGACAAAGCCCTGTGGCTCAGGAGTATCACCGCTGACGGTGCGTGTGGGTGTCTACGACAAGGACAAGGAGGGGACGCTCCTCTGCACTCATGAACGCGAACTTGAGCTTTCGAGCACATCAGAAGATCCTGAGCAGCGCAAGACCCGTGTCACGTTGCGCCTGACCGACGAGGTGGACGATCATTCTTCGGCATGGCTGCGCATCTCTGCCAAGGTGGGCTCGACAACCAGGTATCAGACAGCATGGCAAAAGGAATACTCCGTCAACCGAGCATTCGGATCTGACTTCTAAGGGAAGGGACGTGGCCTCATGGACACGAGCAAGATAAAGGCTCTCGCTACAGGTGCACGCGATGAGCTGCGCCGCGATGTGGAGGGAAGGCTCGATGCAGTCCTTGCAAAGGGGAGTGCAGAGAGGCTCTCGGACCCCCGCGCAGTGAGCGAGCTTGAGGCTGCAATCTCCGAGCAGGGACGTGACCAGATTATAGATAGCGCTGCCTATACCTGGTTCAATCGCCTCTGCGCCCTGCGTTTCATGGATGCCAATGGTTATACGACCACTTCTGTCGTGACGCCGAGAGAGGGTTCGACACTGCCTGCCGTGCTGGCAGATGCTGCACAGGGCATATTCGATCCTGAATACGGCTTCGATCGCATGGTGCGCGACCGAGTCTCTGCTCTCTTGCTTGGTACGGTCACTAGTACTAATGCAACTGGAGATGCCTATGCCGTGCTTCTGAGGGCTGTCTCAAGGCACTATGCCAAGCCCATGGGATACCTCTTCTCAGAAGAATCTGCATCATCGCTGCTCATGCCATCAGGTCTTCTGGCAGAAGGCTCGATCCTGCACCGTATTGTGGAGGATATGGACGAAGAGGCCTGCTCCTCTGTCGAGGTGCTTGGCTGGCTCTATCAGTTCTATATCGCTGAACGGAAAGACCAAGTTATTGCTGGGTTTAAGGCGAAAGGCAAGAATAATGTCAAAGCCGGTCCAAATGAGATTGGTCCTGCAACGCAGCTTTTTACACCTGAATACATCGTCTGCTTCCTTACGCAGAACTCTCTGGGCCGCTTATGGATGCTGAACAATCCGGACTCTAGCCTTGCGGACCAAATGGAATACTATATCGCTCCCAAAGATGGGGAAAGCCATCTCGAGGTTGCAAGTGCCGAAGACATCCGTGTCATAGATCCGGCATGTGGCAGTGGACACATCCTTGTCTACGCCTTCGACCTGCTCTTTGCAATGTATGAGGAAGAGGGATACAACCCAGAGGATATTCCTGCCATGATTCTGCAAGATAATCTCAAGGGCTTGGAGATTGATGCCCGTGCTGCGGAGATAGCTAAGTTCGCCCTGGAGATGAAGGCAAGAGAGCATGACTCGCATTTCCTTGAGCGCAACATTGATGCAGACATTACGGTGCTTGTGCCTGTGAAGCTTGAAGCACAGGAGCTTGCCCAGACGTCGAAGTCGTTCAGAGAACGTAGCCGCCTTCTGGATGCCATGGAGCACATGGGAGAGGTGGGCAGCCTCTATGTGCCAGATTCAGAAGATGCTGCAGCTATCCGCAAAGAGCTGGAGCGTATGGGAGATTCGCACGGAGACAGTATCTTCGCTCAGTCTCTTCGCAGGAAGCTTCAGGAGATGCTTGTCAATGTCAAGGTGCTATCCGGTACCTACCATTGCGTCATTGCGAATCCACCGTATATGAATTCATCCCACATGAATTCATGGCTTGCTGCTTGGCTTAAAGAGAACTATGCAGATGTGAAGAGCGACTTCTTCTCCTCGTTCATCGTGCGCAATATCAATTTTGCAGAGCCAGGTGGCTATCTCGGTTTCAAGCCCAATTTGCATAGCTGGGCTAGCTGGCGGGGAAGTCAGCTTCCTGAGCTTGGCTTCTTCTGATAGTAGTCCCGATAGCGCAGGGTCGTCCGGCATCTCATTGCCCGGTCCAGCACCCAT
>Ga0214925_100275_pt1 | contig 34171 bp, 36 predicted proteins | sample Stichaenrichment_FD_168299 | JGI IMG/M metagenome (GOLD analysis project Ga0214925, IMG submission 168299) | Xylose enriched microbial communities from anaerobic bioreactor in Madison, Wisconsin, United States - 63SRT | ecosystem: Engineered > Bioreactor > Anaerobic > Unclassified | place: USA... | reverse complement strand
CACTTAGCAAGCGTCCTGTGCTTGGTTAGTGAAAGGCCAGTATTTGAGACGTGGTTTTTCGGCTCAAATCTGTGCCCACCACGTTCCGGCAATTGGCAGAAATGCCTGGAGGTCGGTGTAGGACGAACTAACTAAGCAAGTTTACACTAACTTGAACTATTTCCAGCGGGCTTAAGCTGGTCATTTTTGATTCTAGGAATCATCCTCTTTTAATCATAATTAATGAAAAGATACTAAAACGGGTGTGAAAAGGACTGACTTTTCACACCCGTTTATAACTACTTCATTACTTCAACATACCTGGCATCCAATCAAATTCTAAGCTTGGATCGGCATTCAGCGCCGCGTCGCCGAATTGGTGATGCTGATATTGAACATAGCCCGCAGCACCAATCATGGCACCATTATCACCGCATAACTTTAGAGGCGCTAAGATTAGTTCTGTGTCAGGAAAAGCGGTTGGTAAATCTTGTTGTAACCGTTCACGTAGCCCCTGATTAGCTGCAACGCCACCGGCTAAGACTAATTGCTTAACTGGATATTGTTTGAGGACTCGTAACGTTTTACTCATCAGAACATCAACCACGCTGGCCTGAAAGCTAGCCGCTAAATCGTTCTTATCCAGAGTCGCGCCAATTTGATCTGCGTGATGGACCGTATTGATGAACGCACTCTTCAGCCCACTAAAACTAAAATCGTAATTATCTTCATCAATCATTGCTCGCGGAAATTTGAAAGTGTCGTGACCTGCATGTGCCATCTCGTCAATGACTTTACCTGCCGGATATGGAACACCCAATACCCGACCGATTTTATCATAAGCTTCACCAGCCGCATCGTCACGTGTCTCACCAATAATCTCAAACTGCCCATCTGCTTGCATGTAGACCAATTCAGTATGACCGCCAGAAACTAATAGTGCCATTAGCGGAAATTCGAATGGCTTAACAAACCGAGCGGCATAAATGTGCCCGGCCATATGGTTAACTGGAATCAGCGGTAATTGGTGCGCGTATGCCACTGTCTTAGCTGCATTAACACCGACTAACAGTGCCCCCACTAGACCGGGGCCATACGTCACGGCAACAGCATCAAGGTCAGCATACGTCACGTGTGCCTCTTGAAGTGCGGCTTCAATACAAATTGTAATTTGTTCAATATGATGACGGCTGGCAACTTCAGGAACCACGCCACCAAACCGTTTGTGACTATTAATCTGCGTTGCAATCACGTTGGATAAAATCTCATGGCCATCTTTGATCACTGCCACACTAGTCTCGTCACAACTGGACTCAAACGCTAAAATCAAGTTTTGTTTTTCCACGGTTCCCATCCTTTTAATTAATCATTTTACGCATGATCCACGCATCTTCTTCGGGATCATGATAATATTCCTTACGCGTGGCAATCTGGTCAAAGCCGCATTGCTGATACAAGCGCTGGGCGGCGAGATTACTAGCCCGGACTTCTAGGAATACGGACCCTGCCGATAATTGTGCTAAGCAGGCTGTTAATAACCACCGCGCATGCCCTTGACGCTGATAGGCCGGATCAATTGCAATATTCGTAATTTCGGTCTCATCAAGCACTGTTGAGCGGCTGACAAACCCGATCAGTTCATCCTGCCACCGTAATAAATCATAGTGTACCGTTGGTAACGCCATGTCCGCCGCAAACGTCGCTTGCCGCCAAGGTGCGCCACCGGGATATGCTAATGTCGCTAACTGGTAACAAACTTGGACGGCCCGACCCGCGTCAAGCTGCGTACTGGCGACAAGCTGTCGTTCAGTCATCCGTAGCTACCGGAATACGATAAGTCATATCAATAGCATCTTCATGGTCGCCAAAATAGTACCGTTTCTTGATACCAGTCTTTTCAAACCCTAAATCGCGGTAAAGTTGTTGCGCAATCGTATTACTGTAACGAACCTCAAGGGTCACCGTTTGGTAATGCAACTTACGCGCCCGCTTCATCATGACTTGCATCATAAAATGGCCTAGTCCTTGGCCTTGAACATCAGGATGTACAGCAATATTGGTGATATGTGCATCTTGGCGGCGATCATCAAAGACACAACCACAAAAAGCGACGAGGCGATCTTCATGACGCATCACAATATAGAACCGACCGCTCTGTCGGCGAAGTTCCGTCTTAAACGCATTTTCATCCCACGGTGTCTGTCCCGCATATACGGCCCGTTCAATGGCTAGCATCTCGGGCACATCGGTAATCAGTGCGCGTGAGACATAGTAATTGACTTCGCCCACTTTAACGATGTGATTTTGAATGGCCAATACACGTTGGCGGCGTTGATTGCCACCGGTGGTCATTTTTTGAAAGTACTCCTTAAATTTTCTCAACATAGGGCGCATGTTCCTTTTCTGGGTGCTTGGCTTGCCAATCACGTTCAGCTTGCGTTAAACGCAAATAGTTCGGCACAAAGTTATGAATTTCACTCACGGGTGTCAGCGTTCGACCCATCAAACCTAGTACTACGGCTTGGGGCAAGTCAAGTTGTGGGGCTGCACGAACGAACTGCTTGGCTAACGATTGCTGCAAAGCATCCGCATATTGATCGACATCCGCGCCGACAAAGGTAATTGGTTCATCATAACTAGCTAATCGTTGGCCCCACTCGGTCACACTGATATGTTGATCAGCGATAACGGCAACTGGACGCTGGTTCTTAATCCGATATAACCCGGCAAAGATGTTGTCACGACGCGCATCAAATAACGGCGCCACTAATTGGCCTTCCGTCACAATGTTGCCAGCTAACACGACCAAACTCGATACACCAACTAAGGCTTTATCTAATGTAAAGGCAAGTGTTTTAGCAGTCGTCACGCCAATTCGCAACCCCGTATACGACCCTGGTCCGGCAGCAACGACGATCCGGTCTAAATCAGCTGGTGCCAATTTAGCTTGAGCCATGGCTTGTTCAATAATTGGTAATAATGTACTACTGTGGTTACGGCCAACATTAGTGGTCGTTGTGGCCAAGATCTGGGTATCTTCTAATACCGCGACACTCAATGGCCGATTCGAAGTATCAATCGCCAACAACTTCATAATTTTAAAAAACTCCTCATTTTGAATTACTTCACATATCTTATCATAATTTACTTACTTTGAAAGCTTTACGGTAGTAACCAACCAATTCAATCCAGAAACAATCAACAACTATCCTGACCAGTTTCCACTCATACTTACCAATCGCTGAATTGAAAACCGAATGTAAATATTATTTACATAACTTATACATATACTTCACTAATCCTTGTCCGCACATTTACAATACCTTGTTATGCTACACAAGTAACTAAAATTACTTGGAGGTAATTGGAAACTATGTCAAAAGTTAGTAAGTCATTATTAGGTCTTTCATTCATTTCGGTTTTAGGTTTAGGACTCGCAGGTTGCGCTAGCGGAACCAGTGCTAAATCTGGTGGTAGCAGTACGGATAGCAGCAAAACCATCACGGTGGTCTTCTATCCTAACGAATCAGCCAAGAGTTTTGCTGGTTCCCGTACGGCCATTAAGCAAGCAGTTGAAAAGGCAACGGGTAAGACGGTTAAATTACAAACCACGACCGACTATAACGTTGCGATCCAAGCAATTGCATCCGGCAAAGCTCAAGTCGCATACATGGGGGCTAACGGTTATATCCAAGCACACCACAAGAGCAAAGATGTTGTACCTTTTGCCGCACAATCTGATGCTAAAGGTACCTTGAAAGACGCTACTTATAACTCCTACTTAATGGTACAACAAAAAGATGCCAAAAAGTATGAAGAAAACGGTAAGTACAGTATTAAGAACGTCAAAGGCAAGAAGATGTCTTATGTTTCCAATAGTTCAACTTCAGGCTTCTTAGTACCAACGGCTGAAATCTCACGTGAATTCAACATCAAAACCGCTGACCAAGATAAATTAACTCAAAGCGGATCATTCTTTAGTAAAGTGCTCTATGGTGGCTCTCATCAGGGTTCCGCGGTCAACTTACTCAAGGGGGATGCGGATGTCGCTGCCTTTGATGATGCTGATTTAATGCCATACTTAAACGTTACCAAGGGATCATGGGACAAGGTCGGCTCAACTTTCACTGTTAAGGATAACGCCGAAGCGCCATTTACAAGTTTAGCCGGCAAGTCGGTCGTTAACATTGCCATGATGCCTGTTCAACAAGGCCCATGGGTATACAATACCAAGTCCCTCAGCAAGGATGATCAAAAGAAGATCGCCACTGAGTTCACGTCGAAGTCCTTTGCCCAAAACAAAAAGATCTTCTCTGAACCAAATGCGAAGACACCAATGATGTTCCCTAAGAAATCAGAAAAGTCCAAATTAGTTAATGTTACCGACAAGTGGTACGCGCCAACGCATAAGTTAGTAGGTTACTAAACCACGTACCATTAGTTCACAATGAAAGGATTTGCCAATGCTCAAGGTTATTCAGCTAGATAAAACATATGGTTCCAATAAGCATTCGCTCAAAGCAGTCAACTTCACAGCTAAACCGGGCGAAGTAACTGCCATCATCGGCCCGTCTGGTGCTGGTAAAACAACTATTTTACGGAGTATCAATCAGTTGATCCGCGATGATAGTGGTCAAATTTTGCTCGATGACACTGACATTCGTCAAGCGAACAAAGCTGAATTACGCAAAGTTCGTCATCATATCGGCATGATTTTCCAAAACTACAATCTGATCAGTCCGTTAACGGCCCTTGAAAATGTTCTGCATGGCCGCTTAGGCGCTAAATCAACAGTTGCTGGCATGCTCGGCCTTTACAGTAGCGCCGAAAAACAAGAGGCGCTACAACTACTCGACGAAGTAGGGTTAAAAGAATACGCCTACCAACGTTGCGATCAATTAAGTGGTGGCCAACAACAACGGGTCGGGATCGCACGGGCATTAATGCAACATCCTAAGATGATTTTATGTGATGAACCGATTGCTTCCCTAGATCCCAAATCAACGACCATTGTCATGGACATTCTACGGCGATTGGCAAAGGAAAAACAACTGATTATCCTCATTAATCTACATCAGGTCGATATCGCAATGGCGTACACCGACCATATCGTCGGCATTAACAGCGGGGCCATCGTTTTCGAAGGCGCCACTAATGAAGTTGACGACGCGGTCTTACAGCACATTTATCGCCAACCTGACCAATCAACGGCGGTGGCTGCCAATGAAAACTAATCCAATGACACCGCAACGCTTTTTTCGGCAACGTCGGTTGCGATTATCAGTTGTTTTGCTCATTTTAATTGGCATCTACGTCTTATCCATGGCCCTCGTTAATTTTCAGGCGTGGGCTTCGATCAGTAAGATTCCAGCGGGCTTAATGTGGTTGTTTACCAACTTTATTCCGACAAGTCGTTCGATTTCTTATCTGGGACCGATTCTTTATCAGCTGTGGCGGACCTTGCTCGTGGCAATTTCATCAACCATGGTCGCTAGTCTCTTCGCCCTGATCTTTGCGATTCTCGGTGCTAAGACAACCACCCCAACGCCTGTCCTCCGCTGGATTATTCGTTTTGGTGCTTCACTCTTACGTAATATTCCGGTGGTCGCTTGGGCGATGATTCTTCTGTTTTCTTTTAAACAGAGTGACTTTACGGGCTTCTTGGCACTGTTCTTTATGACGCTAGGCTATCTGACACGGGCCTTTACTGAAACTATTGAGGACCTCGATGCCGAAAAGCTTCAAGCACTGCAAGCCGTTGGCGCCAACTATTTCCAATGTGTCTTCTGTGGGGTGTTACCCGAAGCCGCTAGTACCTTGACTAGTTGGATTCTCTACATGATTGAAAACAACTTACGGGACGCAACCTTGGTCGGACTCTTGACGGGTACGGGTGTTGGTTTTCTCTTTGACTACTATTTTAAGGCGTTCCGCTATGACGCTGCTGGTCTAATTGTTTTGTTAATTGCGATTTTAGTCATTGTTTTAGAATTGACATCTAATCGAATTCGGAGGGCAATTGCATGATTGAAAACAGTCAACCCAAAACACAAGTACTTCAACCGTCAGCACCACCAACCCGGTCGATTTCGTTGGTGACTCGGCCCCGCAAAATCCTGCGAGCCGTTATGATTGGCCTAACGCTTATCAGTGTCTATTCATTAGTCACACTCAATAATGCCAACCTGAACATCATTGACGCTTTGCATAGCTTAGGTCTCAACCTGAATGCTATGTTCTTACACCCTAGCGTTGGTCAAGACACACTGGGGCAACTCTTACGGGCCCTAATGACTAGTGTTTCATTAGCGATGTTGACGACTTTGTTAGGAGCGCTAATCGCCTTCTTCATTGCCGTCGGTGCTGCCCGTAACTTAGCACCCAGTTGGTTAGCTACTAGTATTAAAGCAGTCATGGCCTTTATTCGTGCCATTCCAACGATTTTATGGGTGTTAATTTACTCCGTAGTCATGGGATTAGGTGCTAGTGCCGCCGTGGTCGGCTTGACCTTCCACAGTGTAGCGTACTTGGTTAAGGCTTATTCTGAAAGTATTGAAGAAACCTCGCAAGATACGATTTAAGCGTTAAAGGCGAGTGGCGTGGGTTTTTGGCCAATTGTTTTTCAGGCCATTCTCCCGTCAATCATTCCAGCACTTCTTAGCTGGACGTTCATCCGGTTTGAAATTAACTTTGCCAATGCGGTCGCCGTTGGTGCTGCAGCTGGTGCTGACGATATCGGTTACTACCTCTTCATGGCTGGCAGTTTCTACTTCGATTTCCATGAAGTTGGTTTGATTGTCTACCTACTCTTGGGTGTCGCAATCGTGCTCGAACTGGTTTCTATGCGGTTACGTGGCCACTACTTAAAGAACAACTAAGTAAATTCAAAGGAGTTTTCATCAATGACAATTAAAGCAGTAATTTTTGACTGGGCCGGCACGACCATTGACTATGGCAGCCGGGCGCCCATCGTGGCTTTCCAAAAAGCCTTTGCCAACGTTGGTATTCAAATCTCTGAAGCTGAGATTCGCCAAGATATGGGACTAGATAAGTACACCCATATCCATAAAATCATGGATTTACCGGCCGTTCAAAACGACTGGCAGGCGCGTTTCCAAGTCTTACCGACTGAAGACGACTGCAATCAAATCTTTAGCAACTTCAAGGCAATCTTGCTTAGCTCCCTGACTGAATTCGGACAATTAAAGCCCGGCATGTCAGCTGTAATTGACTATTTGACCGCTCACAATATCAGCTATGGCACGACCACCGGCTATGACGCTGAAATGTTAGCTCTGGTCTTACCGATTGCAGCTAAGCAAGGCTATCGTCCCGCCGTCAACATCACTTCAGAACAAACTGGTGGTGTTGGTCGACCAGCGCCGGCAATGCTTGCGTTAGCAGCTGAACAGCTCACAATCATCGATCCAACAACCGTCATGAAAATTGGGGATTCCGTTAATGATATCTTAGAAGGCAACAACGCCGACGCAGTCTCTGTAGGGATTATTGATGGTAGCAACATCATGGGACTTTCTGAGTTAGCCTTCAACGCCCTTAGCCCCGCCGAACAAGCTGAACGACGAGCCCACGTCACTGCCGCTTATCAACGCGCTGGTGCCGATTACATTTTACAATCGATGGCTGAATTACCGGCATTGCTTGATCAAATCAATCAACCGGTTGCCACTGATCATTAGCAGACAAGGAGCCCGATTTTTATGAAACAACCTTATTTACTCCTAACACCCGGTCCACTCAGTACGACTGCCAGTGTTAAGGACGCAATGCAAATTGATTATTGTACTTGGGATAGTGACTATCGGCACGTCACCGAAACCATTCGGCAACAAATCTTAGCTATGGCCCAAGCCAATCCAGAAAACTATACGACCGTCCTACTACAAGGAAGCGGCAGTTTTGGTGTTGAGGCCACCATTGGCACAGCAGTACCACGGACCGATGCAACTTTAATGATTGCCATTAACGGCGCATATGGGCATCGGATCAGTCAAATTGCAGAATATTACGATATTCCACATATCGACGTTGTGTTCAACGAAGATGAAGCCGTCGATCCGGTTCGGATTGAAGCAACCTTAGCTGATCATCCGGAGATTACCCACTTCGCAACCGTTCATAGCGAAACGACAACTGGGATTCTCAACCCAATCGAAGCCTTAATGCCTATCATGCATGAACACGGGATCGTAACGATCATCGATGCCATGTCCAGTTTAGGTGGCGTCCCGATTAGCATTGATGAATTGGATTGTGACTACTTGATTAGTAGTGCCAACAAGTGTGTGCAAGGCGTGCCCGGTTTTGCGTTCATCATTGCAAAACAAGCGACCTTGGCCCACACTGCTGACAACGCTCGTTCACTTTGTCTAGATCTCTACGACCAATGGCAAGCCATGACCAAGCAACCAGGAAAATGGCGCTTCACTTCGCCAACCCACGTGGTACATGCCTTTGCGCAAGCACTCATTGAATTGCAAGCAGAAGGCGGCGTGACACCACGCTACCAACGTTACCATGCTAGTCAACAACTCCTTAGCGACGGCTTACAAGCGCTAGGTTTTGAATTAGTGATTGATCCAGCCATTCAAGGGCCCATCATTACGTCATTCAAATACCCGAACGTCGACTTTGATTTTGCTGACTTCTATCAGTTCATCAAGCAACGCGGCTTCGTCATTTATCCTGGGAAGGTTTCAAATATCCCTAGCTTCAGAATTGGTACCATCGGTGATGTTGATACAACTGATATTCAACGACTCTTAACAATTATCGGTGATTATCAACAACTTCACCGCTAACTGCATTGATCAATCTAAAAGGTGCGTGCCAAGGACTCAATCCTGACATGCACCTTTTTTGACGACCACAAAAGCGGCTTTGAAATCTATTGACGAGATTTCAAAGCCGCTTTCAATTATCAGCTAACCGATACTAGTCACGATCATCGTAGCCATTGGGATGCTTCTGCGTCCAAGCCCACGCTGTTTCAATAATATCGTTAACATTGTCATAATTTGGTTGCCAACCTAGCACGTCACGCGCCTTATCACTCGCCGCAACCAATGAGTCTGGATCACCAGGCCGCCGTGGTGCTAGCTTAGCTGGAATTGGTTGCCCGGTAACTTCACGAGCAGCCGCTAACATTTGTTTGTTAGAGAAACCAGTTGAAGAACCCAGGTTAAAGGCATTACTGTCATTTCCTGCAGCCAAGTACTTCAAAGCCAAGATATGTGCATCAGCTAAGTCGACAACATGCACATAGTCACGCACATTCGTCCCATCCGGCGTATTATAGTCATCGCCGAAGATTTTAAGTTCATCGCGTTTTCCTTGCGCAACTTGTAAAATGATTGGAACCAGATGTGTTTCGGGGCCATGATCTTCGCCAATACTGCCATCTGGCTTGGCACCCGCAACGTTAAAGTAACGTAACGCGACAAACTTAATACCATAGGCAACGTCCGCCCAGTGCATAATTTGTTCCATCATTAACTTGCTGGCGCCATACGGGTTGATTGGTAACTGTGGATCAGTTTCTTTAATTGGAATCTGCTTAGGTGTCCCATAAGTAGCGGCCGTTGATGAGAAGACGATTTGCTTCACATCATGGGCCTGCATCGTTTCAAGTAACGTGATCATCCCACCAGTATTGTTATCAAAGTACTTCAGTGGCTTACTCATTGATTCTGGTACGATTGAAAAGGCGGCAAAATGCACGACAGCTTCAATGTCCTCAGTATCAAAAACGTGATTCAAAAAATCCGCATCCCGCAAATCACCCTGATAAAACTTGGCCGCCGAATTAACAGCAGCACGGTGTCCCGTGACCAAATTATCAACGACCACGACGTCCGTACCGTGTTCTACTAACCGATCGACCATGTGAGAACCAATGTAGCCAGCTCCCCCTAAAACTAAAATTGACATAATGAACCTCCCCTGTATGGATGTATTAATCATAGCATACTGAATCGCCAGCGACTCTAATAAAAACGTGCGTTCTAATCGACCAAGTCGCTCACGATCACATCATTAACACACTAGTGTAAATACCAACCCAGCAAATTACTGAATCGGCTCTGGTAAAGTCCGCCATTGAATCGTGACCTCACAACACTTCTCATCATCAACTTCGATCAAATGACTCGTCGTGACCTGATCGGCCACTTCGCTCGGTAAGATGTTCGCATGAGCAGTCACCGTTTGCCCGTACTTGACTTCATTTTCATAGCGAACGTCAACGTGAACTAAATCATGTTGAAGCAAGAACGTCGCGGGTAGCGTATCTACGAGCCAATCAAAATAGTGTGCATTATTAACATGCCGGTTGGGATCAATGTCAAAGAAGCGGACATGGTACGGCTTCGTAATCGTTGTATCGGTCGCTTCAAAACTAATCGGTCGTGGCAAGCGCGGAATGCGCTTGACGACTTCCGACTGATACGGCGCGACCAGTTCTGGTAAAATTTTTACGATTCGCCGGGTCGTTTGACTCATCATGACCCAGATACTCGTAATATAGGCCAACTGTTGACCATCTGCGTCCCGAATCCAAAATTCACGGTAAGCAAAATATGGATTATAAGCACTACCCCGAACGGCAATCGTAACGACTTCGTCTTGGCGGGGCATCCGTGTAATATCAATGGCATATTGCGTGACGACCCAACCGACACCATGGCTTTGCACCATTTCCGTCGTTAAACCAAGGGCGTCGCTTTGATCCTCTGATGCCAGTACGGCAATATCAATTAATGTCGTTAAGGTTGCGCGACCAGTGCGGTCACATTCATAATACGTAATCCGGTGCTGTTCACTGTAAAGACTCGCATTTGCGCCTAAAGTTGCCATTCATCAAGACTCCTCATCGTTGGTATTTAGTTCATGAAATTGATTATAAACGCTTTGCCGGGGAATATTTCGTCGCTTCGCAATCGTCTTAATGGCCACGTTGGGCTTATCTCCGGCTGCAATCAACGCTTCGACTTGGGCTTTGACTGGCAACTGTGCCAATTCATCCGTTGTTTCTGGTTCATCCTTATCCGGATTACCACCGATCAAAAGGACAAATTCGCCCTTTAACTGATGATCCTGCGCCCACGTCACCATTTCAGCCAAGGTTCCACGCGCGAATTCCTCGTAACGCTTAGTCAATTCCCGGCACGCCACAATTGGCCGCGTCCCTTCACAGACGGTCGCTAGGAGGGTCAAGGTCTTGGCAACACGGAATGGCGATTCGTACAAGACCACTGTTTCATGTCGCCGAGCCAATTTAGCTAAATCAGCTTTTTGTTCATTCTTCTTACGCGGTAAAAAGCCGTAGAAATAAAATGGCTGTGGCACTAGGCCAGAAGCAATCAGCGCAGTCAGGCCGGCATTGGCACCTGGTAGTGGCACGACTGGAATATTCGCGGCAATGCAGGCTGCCACAAGTTCTTTGCCGGGATCACTGATTGACGGCATCCCCGCATCGCTAACTTGTGCTAAGTTAACGCCCGTCTGTAATTTTTCAATTAACTGGGGAATCCGTTCTTGGGTGTTATGTTCATGAAAGCTAATTTGTTTCGTTGTAATTTCAAAATGATTCAATAACTTTTGGGTATTCCGGGTATCTTCTGCGGCAATTAGGTCAACCGTTTTAAGCGTCGCCACTGCCCGATAAGTCATATCCTGTAAGTTGCCAATTGGCGTCGGTACTAAGTACAAGGTCCCGATACCCGCATGATCTGCAAAACTTTGTTGTGTTTCCAAAACGTCCTCCTAACAATCCTCTCGACCGTGACTTGTTCCTATGAGTGACTCGTGGTGAAAAGCACAAAAAGTCTGGGACTACTCCCAGACTTTTTCGACTATGCGCGTTCACGTTCACCATAAATGACTTCCAAACAAAAAACGCAGGATTCGTCATCGTCACGCCGTTTGCCGTAAAACTGGTTGCAGACGTGGAAGCCCTCATCATAGAGTTTTTCCAAGTTTTGCCGTGACTTTGAGAGCGTGGTCGTGCTAGCCGCTTTTTTCGGCAATTCATTTTCAATTTCGACCATGTGTTCACGTAAATGTTCATTTTCAATGACCAATTCCGCGTTTTTCTCTAACACCGTTGTCATATCGGCGCGTAACTTGGCCATTTTGTCTAGCATTTGTTGCATCTGTTGTTCCATCTCACCGAAACTATCGTATAAATCACGCTTATCCACGCGCTCACCCTCGTTTTCCTTTATTTAAGCGTTTGTTTGAAAAATCGGCCATAACTTTAACGTTAAGCCTTCTAAGACATTTTGAAAACTAATATTGCTAGCTAGCTGGCGCTTGGCCGTTAAAGCTAGTTCTGTCGCCGCAATCAACTGCTCATCGCTGACTTCAGCCGTTAACCCGGCCAATTCTTTTTGGTACTGACCAAAGGTTAACGCTGTCGTTGCCACCTCAAAATGTAATTGCAATAGATCTTGGAACAAGGCCGCAATTAAATCCAACATAACCAGCTGATGATCAGCGTCCTTAGCCAAACCAACTAAATTGACCTGCACAGCCACAAAACTCCGTGGGTCACCCTTAACAGCCTGGTCAAACCACCGCCACAATGCTTGCGCAGCTTGTGGTAACCAATCATCCGCTAGCAACGCCTGCGCCTGGGTCACGCTATTTGTCAGGCCCCGTAACATCTGTGCTTGGTTTGGCGCAATCCCGGCCTGTTCAAACGTCTGCTGTAACGCCTGCGCATTTAATGGTGGGAATTCGATCACCTGGGTTCGTGAAATAATCGTTGGTAGCATCAGTTGCTTATTAGTCGTTAATAACAAGGCCGTGACGTTACCACTTGGCTCCTCAATAAACTTCAATAAGCTATTGGCAGCACTCGCTGTCATCTTCTCCGCATCATTAATGATGAACAGTTTCCGGTTACCTTCGACCGCACTCTTAGAGAATTCAGCTTTTAAGTAACGAACCTGATCAACGTGAATTCGCTGACCCTCGGGAGCCACTGTCACAATATCAGGGTGCGACCCATTAGCAATCCGGACGCACTCCTCACAAGTGCCATCTGGTTCACCATCATTAATATGCAGGCAGAACAACCGTTGCGCAATCCAATGGGCCAGTTCTGGTTGTCCAGCGCCTTCCATCCCCGCGAATAAGTACGCGTGGGCCAGATGGTTCTGGGCGATGATGTGTTTAAATGCCGCTAATAAGCGGGGCTGTTTCGCCGCTAACGTTTGCGCAAATGACTCGGTTGTTGCCATTAATAATCATCCTTCATTAAAATTGGTGAAATTGTTCAATTGGTAGAACAAAGACCGTGGCACCACCGACTTGAACTTCAACTGGATAGGCAGCTGCGCCATCCATCGTCACGTCTAGATTGACTGGTGGTGTCATAAACTGTTCCCGCGCATGACTCGTTTCTTTAATCATGGCTAAAACTTCATCCACACGGTCATCATCAATACCGATCATAAAAGTGGTATTACCTGAACGTAGGAAGCCCCCCGTCGTTGAGAGCTTCGTGGCCCGAACATTGGCTTCAATGAACTGGCTGCTCAACCGGTTACTGTCCTTATCTTGAACGATTGCAATAATTAATTTCATTGGTCTTCCCCTCCCTTGGATGCCACATAAGCCGGTAACTGTGACGCCATAATCTCTAAGGCCTGCGTCACAACTTGGTCCAATGGCTGACTTGCATCGACGCGCTTGATACGGTCAGGATGATCAGCCAGTAATCTCAAATACGCTGCTTGCACCCGGTGATGGAAACTTAAGGCTTCCACGTCCAAGCGATTAATTTCATTTTGGCGATGTTGTTGAATGCGGTTTAATCCAACGGCAGCATCTACGTCAAAATACAACGTTAAATCTGCGGTTAGCCCCGCGGTCGCGAACTGATTCATATCATAAACCGCTTGTTCCCCAATACCACGACCGGCCCCCTGATAAGCGACCGAGCTATCGATGTAGCGATCACACAAGACAAGTTGGTCGTTCTGCAATGCTGGTTGAATGGTTTGGACGATATGTTGTCGCCGTGCTGCCGCATAGAGTAACGCTTCCGTACGGTCGTCCATCGCTGTATTATGACGGTCTAAAATGATTTTTCGAATTGCTTCTGAGATTTGATTCCCGCCCGGTTCACGCGTCACAACTAAGCGATCCCCTAATTGTGGCTGTAATTTGGCCACAATCGCGTTTAAAGCTGACGTTTTGCCGGCACCGTCTGGCCCTTCAAAAGTAACTAATTTTCCTGTCAACATTCCCAATCCCATCTATTTTCTTATATGTAGCAATTGTACTTGATTTTTGAGTACCTGTCTAATACGGTTACCACTAGTGAGGGTACTTTTTCACGATTTTTACGTGGGTCGGCTACTACCAATTGTGGTTTTGATGATTTATTCGGTGAATTGCTAAAAAGTTATTAGATAGTACTACCCACGATTGATAAATACCGATTTTAGTTTGTTATTCATTAGTGGATGCTCCATACCTACTTTTGATATCATATAAGACTGTCGTTGAACCAGTATTTAGTAAAATAATGACTACTGGGCGTTCAGTCAATTTCCAGTAAGAGCATTGAAAAGGTTACCCAGAAAATCTGAATCATTCTATCAGAAAAACTCCCACATAGGTGGACAAGCTTTAGTTGTCTGCTTGTCCACCTATGTGGGAGTATTCAAAACTAAAATTCAGTTTTTCACCCTATTTACTTGTATAGAGGCTACATCATGTCACGGACGCTTTGCTTAGTTTAATATTAAGCTTTGTTCTTTCTGTAAGCCTCTAACTGTTCAGTTAATTTATGAGCGTTACTTTCAATCTGTTGAAGACTCCCATTAGCTAACAAGCCACCAAATGCCACACAGTCAGCGCCAGCATCGAGAAAATCATTAAAATTATCAAAATTTCCACCGCCAGAAGCAAGGATTGGCATGTTGGGAATAGGCGTTTTAACAGTATTAATCCACTTTGGACCGTCAATCGCTGAGCCTGGGAAGACTTTAATAAAAGCTGCACCATAGGTCATTGCTTCTACAGCCTCAGTAACCGTATTGCACCCTGGTAAGTAGGGAACTTGATAGCGGTTGCAAATCAACGCAACATCTTTATCAAATTCAGGGGATAAGATAAAGTCCGTCCCACTTAAGATGGCTATTCTAGCAGTGACCGCGTCTAAAACAGTCCCTGCCCCGATAATGATCTCCGGAAAATTTTTTTTGACTTGTTTTATTGATTCCTGCGCCGTTGGAACCGTAAAGCTTAATTCAATTAGCTTTACACCACCTTTTAACCCCGCCTCAGCAATATTTAGTGAAGTTTGAACGTCTGCACGAACAACTGACATAATGCCATAATCGCGAATTTCTTTTGTAATTTCTGCCTTTTGCATATCCATATGAATACCTCATTTTAAAAAATACTAAATACTTGTTTGAGTAAAATACCAATAACATTGTAATCAACATTAGGAAATGTTGAGCCTTGAATCCCCATTTGTTGGAGTACTGGTAATAGTAAGAGTGGTAAGAAGGATAGCATTAGTCCCATGACAAAGGAGCCTGCTAACGCACCACGCCAACCACCAGTTGAATTGCCAAACACTCCCGCTGCACCACCAGAGAAGAAACAAATATGTGCTGCAGGTATAATAACTGTTGAAAAATGAAATACGGTCATAATGACAATGCCCAATAACCCGGCCGCGTAAGAACCAATAAAGCCAACAAGGACAGCCGTTGGAGCGTATGGAAAAATAGTTGGTACATCAAGTGCAGGGCGGGATCCTGGAATGTATTTAGTCGAGATTGCAACGAAAGCATTCGTAATTTCTTCAAGAAACATCCCAACACCATACATCAGAACACTCATCGCCGCAGTAAAAGTTAAAGCCTGAATCAACGGGAACACTAGCCAATGAACGCCACCAGAAATTTTAGCAGTTGCAACTTGACCCGCGGCAAACGTTGCTATATAGAACATAATCAACATCACGATTGCCACACCGATAATGAAATCTTTAAATAGAGACAAAAACTTTGGAAATTTAATATTTTCAGTGGTTTCATCTGCGTGTTTTTTAAAGAGCGTCCCAACCAAACCAGAAGTTGCATAACCAATCATGTTAAAATGACCAATCGCTTGTGCATCACCGCCTGTGATTTTTCGCATAAACGGCTGACAAAGAGCTGGTAGCGCCGTAGAACAAAATCCTAAAATCGCACCACCAAATATGATTGCCCAAAGATCATTTAATCCTTCAAATTTGAGAATTAAAGCTAATACACAAGCAAAAAACAAACTATGACCACCTGTGAAAAAGATGTTTTTAAATGGTGTAATTCGTGCAAAAACTAAATTCATTGCAAAGCCTAATATCAATGTTAACGCAACAACAAACCCATACTTACCTTGCGCCATTGCAGTTGCAGCTTCTGGCGCTGCAATAACACCATGAATATGGAATCCTTCTTTGAACAAAACATTAAATGATTGTAGCGTAGTCGTGATTGTGCTGGCACCAATCTGGAAAATTAAGAAACCAACAATTGTTTTAATAGTTCCTTTAGTAACATCCGTTGCGTCTTTCCCTTTTTGACTAACCAAACCGATGAATGCAACAGCACCTAGTAAAATTGCTGGACTACTGAATAGACTGATTAAGAACTTAAGCATGGATTATAACCTACTTTCCAATATACGGTGTCATCTTTCGTTCAATTTCATTAGAATCCATTAAGCTGTCAATACCAATAATTGGTGTTTTTACGCCTTCATCCTCCAACTCTTTAGCAACATCACTTAATGAAATAATTAAGTCCCCACGAAAACTACCAACTGCATCTAAACTGGCATGTTCACAATCAACATCCCAACCATTTTTACTAGCAACATTCCTAACCTGAACTGTTAACATAGTACTGGTACCCATTCCGTTGCGACACGTTACTAAAACTTTCATAATTAATCACCTTTCATTAAATAAATCTATAACCTCGTTAACATCGTTAGATCGAGTTACTTTTTCAATTACTCTTGTTTTTTGGAGCACATTAACTAAAGCAGCCATTTGACTTAAGTGAATATCATCGCCAACTGAACTAAGTGTAAAAACAAGACTTACTGGATCATTAACCTTATTTCCAAACTTAACCGGCTCAGTTAAGACAGTAAGTCCAAGACCATTTTTTAAGGCCCCATCAGATACAGCAGCGTGTGATAACGCTATGTGTGGTGCAATTACAATATAGGGACCATCCTTTTCAGCAATTTCAATGACACGCTCAGGATACTCTTTAGTCACAAACTTATTCTTGACTAATGGCTCCGCTGCACATCTAATCGCAGATTGCCAACTGTCAACCGTTACATCCAATTGAACTAAACTTGAATCAAGTAATTGCATCTTTTCACCTCCTACTTCATTTCATTTAACAAAGTTAAGTCTACTCTTGATAAAAGCGCTTACAAGTGCAATAATTGCAGGTAAATTAGTGCAATCGTTACACTACTAGATGTTAAGGGGGTATATAGCCTATGGAAGTTAATGATATTAAGCACGGAGAAGATATTTTAGAACTCTTACTTCAACCAAGTTCCTACGTAGATTTCAATCGAATTCATGAAGTATTACATATCTCACGAAGAACCTTCTTTTACGCTTTAAAAAAAATAAATCATTATCTAGACGATAATGATTTAGACACTATTCAAAACGTAAAGGGGGTTGGTTATCATCTTTCTGATGACACAAAGCACACTTTATTGAAAGAATTCTCAGATTCAAAAACAATCAGTCAGGTTTTCTCCCAGCGTGATCGGAAACTTCTAACCATGCTATCCTTGATTAATCACGAATATGTTTCATTAGAAAATAATCAACGACGCTTTCACATTACACATCATACTGCTGTCTCAGATTTAAAAGCTTTGAAAGTAACTGCTCTAAACTATGGTCTTACGATAATTTCAGGAACAAATGGTACTTCTCTAACAGGTACGGAACGCAATCAACGAAATTGGTTTTTAACAGTTCTAGGCGAGAACGGCCCATTAATAAATAGCGCCTTAAAAATTGATCCCAATACGTCTCTCGAAATTACACATTTTCTGCGTACACTAGAAACGGACACTGGAAATTATTTTAGTGATGATACTTTAACAATCCTAATAACCTTCTTTTCTTGGTATCTGAACCGACTTCTCACAAATCATAGTTTTGAATTAAAACAAAACGATGCTAATATGTCTGAACAAGTTGGCATCATTAATAACTGGGCAAAAGCATTTTTATGCCATTATCAGATTTATAACGTAAACGAGCAGCTGTTCATCACCTACTTAGTAAAAAGCGGTCAGTTTATTCACATTAATCCCGATAATAAGCTAGCTCATAAATTAGCGCCTATTGTTAGACAAATCATTCGTCGATTTAATGATGTTTCTGGCTCTCAAATCTCTGTAGAATCTTTAGAGGTACCCTTGTTAACACATCTTTTATCTACTTACTATCGTGTTAAGTATCAAATTACGTTTAAACAACCTAGCTTAAGCATAATTATGAAGCAGTACAATGAATTGATTTTTTTTACACGTCTTTCTCTAAAACCCTTTGAAGACCTAATTGACCAGAGACTATCAGATGAAGAAGTTACACTCGTCGCAATTTATTTCGGAGGCATATTACGAAAAGAAAACAAACCAGATTACGCGGTTGACGTAGTTTGTTCTAGTGGCATTGGAACCTCGAAAGTTCTACACGAAGAATTACGTCAACGATACCCTAATGTTAAATTTTCGGAGCCTATGAGCGTTTTCAAACTTAAAAACAGTCATTCCAGAAACATTAAACTAATTATTAGCACTATTAAATTAACAGATAGTTACCCTGTACCAACAATTGTCGTTGCACCAATTCCCACAAAGATACAATGGCAACAAATTAACCAAGCACTGATATCACTAAAAATCATTAAAAGATCCTCTCACAATGCACTGACCGTTACCAATCTAATGGATATAATCGGTGATTATGCTCGTATTAGTAATCCAGTAGCTCTTGAATCTGCGTTATCAAATTTACTCGCCAAAAACCAACCAACTCCAGAAACTGCATTAACAAATAGCATTGGCCTACAAGAACTACTCTCACTTGATAACATACTGATTAGCCAACGGGACGATCTTAGTTGGAAAGATGCAATTATTAATGCCTTTACTCCCTTATTTAAGAAAGGCTATATTAATCGACACTACATTGACACAATTATTGCATCAACTGTAGAACATGGCCCTTACATGGTCATTGGTAATGGTGTAATGCTAGCCCATGCACGACCAGCGGATGGGGTTCGAAAAGTTGGTATGTCTCTATTGGTCTTAAAAAAACCAATTAAAATTTACGATGAAAATACTAAGCACGCTAAAAGAATAAATGTCATTATCGGACTCGCTCCAATAGATGCTGCAGAACATGTTTTAGCGTTATCACAGTTGGTAAAGCTACTTCAACAGCCACATTGGTTAGCAAATATTGAGAACGCAACCAATGCACAAATGGTTTATGATTCTTGCTTTCCAAATTAAGACTCAATAGAGTTCCGTAAAAGCCCAGCTTTTTGATAATTCAGTTACACCTTGTCCCATGCTCTACAAAGAATCACACAAAGAGCAACTGCCTAAAGAGCAGAAAAGGATGCAGTGTTCCTCGACTTACATCATGTCCTACATTATTGAACAACGTGCTACCATTAAAGAATCATCTGTTATTGCAAGACTCTAAACTTCGTAAAAAGCCCTTTAAAGATGCAAGTTGATAAATAAATAGGACGAACAACAAAATCCGGTTGCTCGTCCTATTTATTTGCCTAGAGGCTATTATGCAAAAGCCTCACACATTTTTATTTTGAAACAAGTTATCTCTTAAATCACTAACAGTCTATTTATCAATGACCGAGCGCTGAATCGTCTGCCCATGAACTTGACGTAAACGTGCTTCACGATACAGATATAAATACTTAGCACGCGCTAAGGCGGTCTGCGTAACTAGTTCACTCGTATTATTATCATAGACCGCTTCTTGGTTCTGCTTCGCACGGTCCCAGTCCAACTTAGCGGCATTCAGGGTCGACAATAACTGTTCATCAAAAACTTCCTTGGGATGCTTGATCTTCTGTTTACGTTTAAACATGGTGGCACCTCCAATTACATTTCTTGGCGACCTTCAACTGCTTTGAATAAGGTCATTTCATCCGCATATTGAATATCACTACCAACCGACAAGCCGTGCGCCAATCGGGTCACTTTGATCCCCGCCGGCTTAACTAACCGCGAGATGTACATCGCTGTTGCTTCACCTTCAGGCGTGGCATTTGTGGCAATAATGACTTCCTTGATGGCTTCATTTTGCTGTAGCCGTTTCAATAAACTGGCAATGTTGATATCTTCCGGACCTTTGCCATCAATGGGTGACAATACCCCATGTAAGACGTGATACAGCCCGTTGTATTCCTTAATCTTTTCCATTGCCATGACATCCTTGGCCTCTTCAACAACCAGAACGGTGCTTTGATCACGCGACTTATCCTTACAAATCACACACGGATCATCTTCGGTGATATTACCGCAAATACTACAAAAATGCAGGTCCCGTTTGGCCGCAATCAGCGACTTAGCGAACTCGGTGACGTCATCACCGTTCATATCAATTGTATAAAACGCCAGCCGCGTCGCAGTCTTGCCACCAATGCCGGGCAACTTCATATAACTATCAATCAACTTAGCAATTGGTTCTGGATACTGCATGTACTTACCTCGTTTTTACTGTAATCCCTTAGTATATTTTCCCATCGTACTTTGTGTCTGTTCATCGACCTTAGTCAACGCGTCGTTCACCGCAGCAACGACTAAGTCCTGTAACATATCCACATCATCAGGATCAACAGCATCAGGGTTAATCGTAATATCCTTCATCTTCTTATCACCAGTAAAAGTGACTTTGACCATGTCGTCTGGCGCCGCACCCGTGAAGGTTTGTTCATTTAAAGCCGCTTGTTCGGCTGTCATTTGCGCCTGCATCTTCTTCATTTGTTTCATCATACTTTGCATATTGCCCATTCCACGCATCATAATTATCAGTTCCTTTCGTCTTTAGTCCGGCTGTACTTCAACTAAATCACCGAACATGTTCTTAGCTTCTTCAACGACCGGTTCTTTGGCCGGTGCTTGTTGCTCTGATGTTGCACCTCCTGGCTGGTGAGTGGCCAAATAATCCTTACGAATTTGTGGCCACTGTTCTTTAGGCACACAGACAATCTTGGGTGCCTGTCCCATCAGCCGATCCAAACCATTTCCGAGTGCATCGATCAAGGTCTGGTCATCAATCGCTTTTTGATAAACAAACGCATAGTCAAACGCAACCACAACACCTTCTGAACTGGCCGCAACTGGTTGGGCCACGTGCATTAGGGCCCGCTGCGTCACACTCAAAATGTTCATCAAATCAGTCCAAACATCGCGCACCTTAATGAGATCATTCTTCGTTGCCGCTCCCAGAATAGGATAAATCTGACTGACATTAACCTTCTTAACAACCGGGCCATTACTCGACCGCGGCTTAGCCGGTACGGGTTTAGTGACACTACCACCTTGAGAACGTAACGTTTTGACCTCGCTTTGCAACTGTTCAACTTGTTGTGCCAGTTTATGCACAGTGGGATCTTCAGGATTGACCGTTGCCGCAGCTACCGGTTGAACGGCCGGTTGAACGGCCGCTTGACCATCCAACTGAGCTAACTTGACCGTCAACACTTCTAAATAAACGTCGGGGTGCGTCGTGAACCGCATTTGTTGTTGAATATCGTTCAACGTCTTGACCATTTGGTACAGGACTTCAGCATCGATTTGCTTGGCAAATGCTTCAAATTGTTGATCATCCTCGCCCATCGCCACACTATCGACCATTTCAGGGGCCTGTTGATAGAGTAACACGTCACGCGTATAACTGATCAAATCTTCAATGAAACGGTTCGCATCTTTACCTTCTTGTAAGATTTGTCGCATCGTCTCTAGTGCCGGCTTCGTATCATGGTCGGTGACCTCACTGACATAGTTAGCCAGCAACTGCTTGGTCACACTTCCCGTCACCATTAACGCATCATCCAACGTAACCGTGTTATCCCCAAACGAAATTACTTGATCCAGAATACTTAAAGCATCCCGCATTCCACCTTCAGCAGCCGCTGCAATGACGCGTAGCGCTTTTTCATCATAGGTCACATCCTTCTCATTGAGGATGTACACCATCCGATCGTAGCTATCCTTAGCTGTAATCCGCCGAAAATCAAACCGTTGCGTCCGTGAAATAATCGTTAATGGAATCTTATGGGGCTCCGTTGTCGCTAAGATAAATATAACGTTAGCCGGGGGTTCTTCTAGCGTTTTGAGCAACGCATTAAACGCGCCAGTCGATAACATATGAACTTCATCAATAATGTAGACTTTATAGTCCGCTTGCGTTGGAGCATACTTCGCTTTGTCCCGAATATCACGAATCTCTTCCACGCCATTATTAGAAGCCGCATCAATTTCGATGACATCATTTAGTTGCCCCTTGGTAATCGCCGTACAAGTCTCACATTCATTGCAAGGTTCCCCATCAACAAGATGGTGACAGTTAATTGCCTTGGCAAAAATCTTTGCTGCCGACGTTTTCCCAGTTCCCCGGGGACCGGTAAACAGATACGCATGACTCGTCTGGTGGGTCATAATGGCATTTTTTAGTGTCTGGGTAATCATCTGTTGCCCGACAATCTCATCAAAGCGTTGGGGACGCCAAACCCGATATAGTGCCCGATACATGCGATTCTTCCTTTCTTACATCAGTCATACTTTGGTTATCATTACTTATTATAAGCCATTGTTTAAACGTCCTGAACAGTTAGCTTCCTGGTTGTGCTGCTTCCACTAACAATCAGTGTCGGTTATACAAATTAAGCATCTAAGCGCACTTGCCAACGAGTCGATGCCCAGGCCTTTAACCACCTTTGTTAGGCGTTTAGTTATTCCTTCAACAAGCAGTGGCTTTAACTATCAGCCTGAAAAGCATCACCCAAATAACGTATTACTACTATGGATAATAGGTAAATAAAAATAAACCAACCTATCAGCACGTTCAAAACTAGCACTCAATATTTAATTTAAATAAAAAGCTCTCAACCGAATGGCTAAGAGCTGTTACATTTCATAAAAACAAAAGGCACAAGATGAAGCAAACTTAGTGCTGCTTCCTTCCGGACCTGACACGATTCGTAAATCCACCCTTGCCTTTTGGCCTTGCGGCAAATACTATAATACATGATTTGCGCCACAATTACCAGCCATCGGCCTAATTTTTTTCAGCAGCTTCACGTCGTGCTTTTTTAGCCGCCTTTTTCCGTTTACGAATCCCACGGAAGAAGTTTTCCAACATCTCGCCGGCCGGACGTGCCAAGATGCGTTCATGAACCGTTACTTGATGATTTAACCGGGTATCATCCATCACCTGATACAAACTACGAACGGCGCCAGCCTTGGGATCACGGGCACCAAAGTAGAGTTCAGGTAGCCGTGCATTAATAATAGCCCCACTACACATCAAACATGGTTCCAAGGTGACATATAGCTGACAATCGGCTAATCGCCAACTATGCAAATATTCGCAAGCTTCCTGAATCGCAATAATTTCCGCGTGCATCGTTGCATCCTGACCATGCTCCCGTAAATTGTGACCACGGCCAATAATTTCACCCTGGTGAACGATCACGGCCCCAATCGGCACTTCGCCAATTAAGTAGGCCATCCGCGCTTCATGTAATGCTTCTTGCATCCAGTCTTCCGCTGTTGGTTCCGTCACGACTATCCCTCCTTTACACTTTGTAGGATGTAATACCCTTTGTCCTTCTTAATCACCTGACAATTACCAAAGGTCGTTTGCATCAATTTCTTCGCAGATGGTGCGCCCTGCTTTTTCTGTAAAACGACGGTGAGTGTTCCACCAACGACTAGCCGTGAAACGGCCCCCGTTAACATCGCATCCACCACTGCCTTACCTGCGCGCACCGGTGGGTTGGTGACAATCGCCGCGTAATTAGTCGCGGTCACTTGTTGATAGACATCAGACGTAAAAATATTGGTATTCGTAATTTGGTTCAAAGCAACATTTTTACGCGCTAAGCTTAGCGCTAACTCGTTCACATCGACCATATCAACCGTTCGTTCGGGTGATTGATACGCGAGCGCCATCCCAATGGGACCATATCCGGTTCCCAAATCTAGCATTGGGCCCGCTGGCAAATCAGTTGGATCAAACGCTGCAAGTAGTGTTCGTGAGCCGTAATCCACGGTACGCTTGGAGAAGACACCGTTGTCCGTCGTAAATTTAAACGAGTGATTAAAAATTTCAAAATTCCATTGCTTTTCATCATGCACAATATCCGGATTGTGTGTATAATAATAGTTGGTCATATTTATTTTCCTCTAAATTTCTGGTCTATATCTATGATAACTGATTCAGCGAGTGAACCACAAATAATTTAAAAAACTTTTTAGTCGGTTAAAAGCTGACACTAACACAACATCTAGGGCTTGTGATTTTTACCGCACCCTAGATGTTGTGTTTTTTGATTGTTTTTTTCACCACATGTTGTATACTAAATTTATCAGAAAAACGAGTTAGGATGATGAAAAATGAAAAAAGTTACTGTATTTACTAAAAACAACTGCATGCAATGCAAGATGACTAAGAAGTTCCTCACGGCGCACAATATTGCCTTTGAAGAGAAGAACATCAATACGAATCCTGAATACGTCGATTACCTGAAGAATCAAGGTTTCCATGCTGTTCCGGTCGTTGAAATCAATGGCGAAGACAGCATTGCCGGCTTCCGTCCGGATGCTTTAAAACAATTAGCTGTTTAGTTTGTTCACGCTTTTTTGCGTGGTTACATAGCTGGTTTACCCTTTAAAATATGATAAACGACCCACAATCATCAACCTACTGATTGTGGGTCGTCGATTTTGCCAGCCACAATTATACTGATAGAAAGAGGATTCCTTATGACCTTAAAAGATTTAAAAGACGTCACGTATTACGACTTAAATAATGAGATCAATATTCCCGTTAACAATCAGATTCCGCTCAACAAGGATCAGGAGGCACTTGCCGCTTTCCTTGAACAAAATGTTGAACCGAACACGATGAAATTTGATAGTCTTAAGGCGCGCTTTGACTACCTACGTGAACACGACTATTTGGAAACCCCTGCCATTGATAAGTATGATTTTAGCTTTATCGAAAAACTTTACGATTACTTGCGGTCGCAAGACTTCCACTTCAAGACGTTTATGGCGGCTTACAAATTTTATGCCCAATACGCCTTAAAGACGGATGATGGCGACTATTACTTGGAAAACTTTATTGACCGTGTGGCAATGAACGCCCTCTACTTTGCTGATGGTAATGAAGACTTGGCGATGGACCTGGCCGACGAAATCGTTCACCAACGTTATCAACCAGCCACCCCCAGTTTTCTCAATGCTGGCCGGGCCCGGCGTGGTGAATTGATTTCTTGCTTCTTGATTCAATCGACCGATGATATGAACTCAATCGGCCGGACGATTAACTCCGCGTTACAACTTTCTCGGATCGGTGGCGGGGTCGGTATTAACCTCAGCAACTTACGGGGTGCCGGTGATCCAATCAAGCATATCGATGGCGCTGCTAGTGGGGTCGTACCCGTCATGAAATTATTAGAAGACAGTTTCTCCTACTCTAACCAATTAGGTCAACGTCAAGGTGCCGGGGTCGTTTACCTTAGTGTCTTTCATCCAGATATTATTGCCTTTCTTTCTGCTAAGAAGGAAAACGCCGACGAAAAGATTCGGCTCAAGACGCTTTCACTCGGTGTCACCGTACCCGACAAGTTTTACGAGTTGATCAAGGCTGACGCTGATATGTATCTCTTCAGTCCTTACGGCGTTGAACGCGAATACGGGGTACCGTTCTCATATGTCGATGTCACCAAAGAATACGACAATATGGTTAAGAACCCGAACATCCGTAAAACTAAGATCAAGGCGCGTGACCTTGAAAATGAAATCAGCAAGTTACAACAAGAATCTGGCTACCCATACGTCGTCAACATTGATACCGCGAACCGCGAAAATCCTATCGACGGTAAAATTGTGATGAGTAATTTGTGCTCAGAAGTGATGCAAGTGCAAACCCCATCATTAATTGATGACCAACAACAGTATGAGAAGTTGGGAACTGATATTAGTTGTAACCTTGGTTCGACTAACATTGTTAACTTAATGACCTCTCCAGACTTTGGACATTCTGTTGAAGCCATGGTGCGCGCGTTAACTTTTGTTACTGACCACTCTAACGTCGACGTCGTTCCTTCCATCCAAAAAGGGAACCGTCAAGCCCATACCATTGGGTTAGGTGCCATGGGGCTCCATGCCTTTTTCGCGAAGAATCAGATGGAATACGGCAGTAAAGAAGCCGTTGACTTTACCAATATCTACTTCTTACTCTTAAACTACTGGACCTTAAAAGCTTCTAACGAAATTGCGCGTGAACGTCACGAAACCTTCGTTAATTTTGAAAAATCCAAGTATGCCGATGGTTCTTACTTTGACAAGTACACCACCCAAGATTGGCAACCAAAATATGACAAGACCGCTGCACTGTTTGACAGTATCTTCATTCCAACCAAAGCTGATTGGGAAGCCCTCAAAGAAGCCGTTATGCGTGATGGTCTCTATCATCAAAACCGGATGGCTGTCGCCCCAAATGGGTCAATCTCGTACATCAACGATACGACTGCCAGCCTACACCCAATCATCAACCGGGTCGAAGAACGACAAGAAAAGAAAATTGGTAAGATTTATTATCCCGCTCCTTACCTATCTAATGATACAATTAACTATTATAAGTCAGCATACGATACTGATATGCGTAAAGTTATCGATGTCTATGCGGCTGCTCAACAACACGTTGACCAAGGAATGAGCTTGACCCTCTTCATGCGGTCAACTATTCCAGCTGGCTTATACGAATGGAAAGATGGTCGCACTGATAAGATGACCACGCGGGACTTAAACATTTTACGGAACTACGCCTACCGCAAAGGGATCAAATCGATTTATTATATTCGGACCTTTACGGACGACGATGGCGAAGTCGGTGTTAACGAATGTGAAAGCTGCGTAATTTAGTATCTTAGATCTCTAGGAGGATAACAAATGGCAACAGACTTGGCTTACTACCAAAAACTGCTCAGTAATGGCAACTATAAGGCAATTAACTGGGATCGAGTTTCAGATGCAATTGATAAAAGTACTTGGGAAAAGTTAACCGAACAATTTTGGTTAGACACCCGGATTCCAGTTTCCAACGACATGGCAGACTGGCGTGAATTAGATGATGATCACCGGTGGGTCGTGGGACACGTTTTCGGCGGTTTGACGCTGCTAGATACGTTACAATCACAAGACGGTCTGCAAGCACTTCGCCGCAACGTCTTAACCTCACATGAAACGGCCGTACTAAATAACATCCAATTCATGGAATCTGTTCATGCAAAGAGTTATTCAACAATTTTTGAAACATTAAATACGCCGGACGAAATTAATGAAATTTTTGACTGGAGTGACAGTGAAGAATTCTTGCAAGCAAAAGCCCAATGGATCTACAAGCTTTACGATAACATCGACGAAGATCCATTGAAGCAAAAAGTTGCAAACGTCTTTTTGGAAACTTTCCTGTTCTATTCTGGTTTCTATACGCCACTGTACTACTTGGGGCACAATCAATTGCCAAACGTTGCCGAAATCATTAAATTGATTTTGCGGGACGAAAGTGTCCATGGCACTTACATTGGTTATAAGTTCCAATTAGGCTTCAAAGACCGTTCTGAAAAGCAGCAGGCAGAATTTAAAGACTGGATGTTCGATTTCTTATACAAACTCTATGAGAATGAAGAAAACTACATTCATTTAGTTTACGATCAAATTGGTTGGTCTGATGAAGTCTTGACTTTTAGTCGTTATAACGCCAACAAAGCCTTGATGAATCTCGGCCAAGATGCCCTCTTCCCAGATACTGCGGAAGACGTTAACCCGGTCGTCATGAACGGGATTTCAACGGGGACTTCTAACCATGACTTCTTCTCACAAGTTGGGAATGGTTACCGCTTGGGTCAAGTTGAAGCAATGCAAGACACCGACTACGATATTGGTAATCCAGACGATTAATCAACACGTTAGTTCACAAAAATGCGGCGCCTATCCGGGCCGCATTTTTGCTAGAAAATTTTATCTTGGGGGTAGTTTAGAATGGCAATTCATAATATCTGTGTTTTTTGTGGGTCTAATTCTGGTTTAGATCCCGCATTTAGTGACAAAACGGTGGCACTCGGTCAATACTTGGCCGCTAATGATTACCAACTCGTCTATGGCGGTGGCGACCATGGTTTAATGGGGAAAGTCGCCAAAGCAACTATGGATGCTGGTGGCCGCGTTATCGGGATTATCCCGCATTTTCTGGTCGCAAGAGAACTTGCATTTAAGGACGTCACGACTTTTATCGAAACGCGCACGATGACCGAACGCAAGGAAAAGATGCTTCACCTCGCTGACGCCTTTATCGTTTTACCTGGCGGGTTTGGCACCTTTGAAGAATTCTTACAAATGCTATCTTGGAGTCAAATGGATATTCACCAAAAGCCGATTGCGCTCTACAACATCGACGGCTTCTACGACGATCTAGTCGCCATGCTACAAAAGACCGCCGATTTAGGGTTTGCCCCCGAGGCTAACCTCGACCTATTCATTAATGGGCATGATCTTGATGAAATTTTCGCTGGTTTCCATGATTTCAAACATGTGTTACCGCCTAAGTATACGAACTAAATAATCTAGCCTACGCAAAACAGCTCTAGTGCTTCTGCCACAATTAGTTCAGCCCTCATCATATTAGTCGGCTGAATTCTAAAGTCATCATAAAATGCCCCATCATTGCTTCTCGCAGTGATGGGGCATTTTGCTATGTCATTAACGATACTTACTTTATGACATACTATTCAGTTATTTCAATCGTTTCAACAACCATACTGGCCGGTGCCGCTCAGACTTGTGTACCCGGGTATTAACGACTTGTAGCAATTGTAAAATGGTGAAGATTAGTGAATTACGTTTTCGGTACGCAATGTACTTCGGTTCCCACTCGGTCACATACTTCTCTTTGTACGACCGTAATCCCTGAAAACCATATAACTGGTAGCCATATTCGTAAATTAAATGAGCAATTTTTTCTTGAATAAAACTGTAGCGTGAAACCCCTACACCGGATAACGGTGCCATTCCCATATTGAAATAAGCATAGCCATCGTCACGCGCCTGTTCAAATAGGTGCACAAAGACCGTGTCCATAATGCCGGATGGCGCCGATTTGCTCGACCGCATTAAGTCAATTGAAGTCGTCTGATGATTTCCCTGCGGCATAATATTCGCAAACGCGACAATTCGGTGGTCAGGATCATAAACGACCGCTACGGGTGCCTGATTGAGATACTGCTCATCAAAAAATCCGAGCGAGAATCCTTTTTCCGTCTCACCTGCTAACCAACTATCCGAAACGGCTCGTAATTCAGCCATAACGTCGGCACTGAACGGTGGCTGCAAGATGGCAAACTCATAGTGATCACGGGTAAACTTATTCATTAGGGCCCGCTCACCCCGTAGCCGTTTACCAGCCAAACTAAAGTCTGCCAATTTAACGTGCCCTTCTTCACCAGTTTTGATAAAGTCAAAGCCCATTTCGTGTAGGCGCATCGTCAGCATCTCACTAATTTCGTAAAAGACTAGCGAGCACCCGTCACTATCTGCGTCATCCAATAACTGTTCCAAGGCAGCTTGTAATACCGCTTGATTACCGAATGGCTCTCCCATAATAATCAGTTTATCAGCCTTCTGCTGGTATAAGAAGATCAGTTGATCGACCCCATCGACTTGATAGTAATATGCTAACTTATCATTCAAATAAGCCAAGTGTGAGATTTCATTGCCGCCATAAGTTTCAATCACTTGTTTGACCCGAGCCGCATCCATCTTTTGACGCAATCGGGCGTTATAGCCACTCGCAAAGTAGCGGTACATAATAATCAAAATCATTGCCGCTAAGACTAACCCAATCACCCCAAATAACCAGAGCTTTTGTGATGGGAAGAACAGAGCTTCAGGAACCGCATGCCGATGATGAATTTGGGGCGCGTTATAGACCCCCACAATCGTATACAAGATAAAGGTCACCACATACACGCAGCTAACCCACAACGTTTGCCCCCACGAAAAAGCCAACCGATCACGATAATAAGCATGCCGCGACAAAGCCACTAGCGCTAGAATCACAATCAAGAAAATCACAAATTTCATCGAAATTGCATCATAAACGACGAGCCAGCGAATCGTATTCAAAATTGCAATCAGCAGGACAATCACCGTTGGCCAAAAAGCTTTTTTGACCCGGCCAGCAGTTCCCAACGCCACCCCAATCAGTAAGAAGGCCATAATAATACTGCTGGCCTGATTAATAAAGAAAAAGGTGTACGGATAAAACTGTAAGAAGAGTTTATTGTTATATGCAAAGTTAGGGACCGTTGACATCAACAACATCAGAAAACCAGAAAAATAGAGAAAAACCGTCAGTACCATCTGAGCAACACGTTGTAATGCCTGCTTAGGAATACCCGCTAAGCGCACGTTTAAGCGATGGCCGGTGTCATGGATGAATAAGACCAACCCGATGGCAAACGGGATAATATAGTAGAATAACCGGTAAAATAAGAGCCATGCGACTGCGTCTGGTCGAGAAACTCCGACCGCACCGAGGCCAAAAATCATGAAAACGTCGAATGACCCAATACCACCGGGTACCATTGACACTTCACCGACAACCGAAGCAATCACGAATAACGGCACGACCGCTGCAAAATCAATGGGTAATCCCATAAAGTTTCCAATTAATAAGAAGAACAGCACACAGCCAGTCCATTCACCAAACGACCCACTCAATAACCGAACGACGTTGCCGAGCGTAAGGCCATCGAAGAATTCCGAATCGTTGACTCGTGTAAAAATAAAGATGGCTGGAAAATACAGTGCACCACCGACGAGCCAGATCCAGTAACTGCCATACATGTTCCCAATGCCAAAGCCATAGACTAGCACGAGTGAAATCATACAATATAATGACAATCCCGAAACTAAAAACAAAGCGATCTTGGAAATGGCAAACACGATTTGTTTCTTAGTGGCTTCGCGATTATAAAAGTTAGCACGCAGTGAGGCGCCCAGCACGCCCCCAAAACCACCGATATTCGTAAATGTATTGGTGATCCATCCAGCTTTTAAGATATAGCCAAGTGAATAGTGGTTGGGTAAAAACTTTGTAATCATGACGTCATACGTCAGCATTGGTGTCACTGCGATAATACCAATCACGACCATGCTCAACAGATGCCACCAGCTTTGCGAAGCAAGCGCATTCGCCAACTGCGCGCCACTGACTTCCTTCGCAATTTTGCCGACTTCCGTAATCACAAATAACAGGACAGAGAATACAAATAATGCTTTGATGATCCCCATGCGTTTATTGAGTGCCGTCCCGATTTTCTGTAACGTTGCCTTCAAAAAAATTCCCCCATTGGTGTGTTTGTTCTATTATCGCAATCTTAGCCTGTTTATACAACCGTTATAGGTCGTTAATAACCCCCACAGGTCTGATTTGTCGCCGTATGAACATTTTAAATACCTGCTACTAAATTATTCCGAATGGGTGTTAGTAGTTAGCACTAATTATGATTAATTGTAAAAATTAATACCAGCATAAACCAATATTAATTGATTTTTAGTTACCAAACTTGCTTTACCAACATTTACCGTTTATGTATAATTAAAGTGATACATAAACAAGGAGGAATTTCTTATGCACCATGCAAAAAAACTCGTCGTTGCACTAACGAGTCTACTCATCTTAACCGGCTGTACCACTGGTAATCAACAAGCCGCCAACCATACCAGTGTCAAAACCAAGACGGTTCGGGTTGAGAAACGGACTGCTGCTAATAAAGCCGCCTGGGCAAAAGCAAGGGCCGCTAGTCGGGCTAACGCGGCCTCAGCCAAAGCTCTTAGTTCAAACACGACCCAACTCGCAATTGCAACTAGTCAGGCTAAGCGTCAATCCGAACAACTAAAAGCAAAACATGACGACGCAATGGCATCATCAAAATCAGCGTCACAGGCTGCCGCCAAATCAGCTGCTAGTGAAGCGGCCGCACAATCACGCTCCCAGTCAGAAGCCCAGTCCGCTTCGGCCGTCGCAGCCGCTAGCCAATCTAAGCAAGCGGTCAAGGCCAGCAGTCAAGCAGCTGCTCAAAGTCAACAAACTCAAACTAGTACCGCAACCACGAGTCGGCAGAATAATTTTTCTGGCGATACCGATACCGCCCAAACTGGACGCATCGTGGGTAACCGTAATTCCAAAATTTATCACGTTGAAACGGGTCAAAACTACCGGATGGCCGGTAAAAATGCCGTTTACTTTAGTACGGAAGACGCGGCGCGGGCCGCTGGTTTCCGTAAGTCATTTCGATAGGAGGATCACTTCATGGCATTGATCGGCACCATCTTATTATTTGCAACCCTGTACTGGTTCTGGCGCTTACATCGGCGCTACCGTGGGCGCCAATGGTGGCGGCATAGTTGGCCGGCCATTATCGCATTGCTCGTCAGCTTTAGTATTCTCGGCACATCTGATGAATCCACTCAGCCAACTGTGAAGACAAAGACCGTTACTAAGACCCACTTAGTAACGGCTAATAATGACAAGCAACTGACGGCACTTCAAGCTGCCAATCGTGCTTCTGCTAGCAGCTTAAAGCAGGCTGCGAAAAAACTTTCGAGTAGTCAACAACATATTGACAAGCTCAAGGCTACGAACAAGCAAGCTGGCGCAACTTCGACAACAGCACCAACCAAGGTCAATTCTGACCATAACCCAAGTAACAATGCGTTGGCTAGTAAAACTTACAACGGTCAACAAACGATCACGATTAATCAGAATCAGCCCGCATTTACCGCTAAGGAGCTCAGTACGAGTCAGGGTGCCTGGCAACAATATGGCAATTTAGACTCACTTAACCGGGTGACGGCTGCTAATGCCCTCTTAAATCAGTCACTGATGCCCAAAGCTGAACGTGAGGCCTTGAATGTTCGACCAACTGGTTGGCATAACAAACGCATCAGTAGCGGTTGGCTTTACAACCGCAGTCATCTGATTGGCTATCAATTAACGGGGCAGAACAACAATATCAAGAACCTCATGACCGGAACCCGTTCTTTGAATGACCCTGAAATGACGACCTATGAAAACCAAGTTGCGGCCTATTTGAAAGAAAGTCCGAAAAACTACGTCCGCTACCAAGTGACCCCCATTTTCAAAGGTAACGAATTGTTAGCCCGCGGTGTTCAAATGCGTGGTCAGTCAGTTGGTAGCAATACTGTTAGTTTTAATGTCTATATTTTCAATATCCAGCCCGGTATGACCTTGAACTATACTGATGGCACTAGTCAGGTCAGTCACTAACGATCATTGATCATCGTATTCAGCCTATCACGCAGCAGCCACAAAAGTGATAGTGCCCTGTCGACCAAAAGTTCAACCCAAGTGAAATTTTAAAACAAGCCCAACAGACGTACTATGCGACGTTCTGTTGGGCTTGTTTTGACTTGCTTAATCCAATACGGTTACGCCTCTAACGCCAAGTCACCGTAATCATACGGTGGTTGATATCAAATTGCACTAACACTTAGCCTAAGTATAAATTCTCAGTAATCGTTATATGCGTGGTCATGCACGTGATTCGCACCAACGCCACATCCAGAGATAAAAAAAGACCACACCCCATAGTAGGGTGTGGTCTGATGACGTTCCGTTAAGTAAACAATTACTTAAGGGTAACAGTATTATTTACTTCTATGACAGTAGTTTAACAGGGACTGTACCAGAACCGTACCAGAATACAGTTAAAATCAATTTTTATTATATTGCCGGTACTTCATTTTTCCAGTTTTA
>Ga0214925_100274_pt1 | contig 34224 bp, 32 predicted proteins | sample Stichaenrichment_FD_168299 | JGI IMG/M metagenome (GOLD analysis project Ga0214925, IMG submission 168299) | Xylose enriched microbial communities from anaerobic bioreactor in Madison, Wisconsin, United States - 63SRT | ecosystem: Engineered > Bioreactor > Anaerobic > Unclassified | place: USA... | reverse complement strand
ATGATTGTTTGTGACTCATTAATATTACTAGCGAAATTGACTTCGCAAATTACATTTGATATCAACCGAAATTGATATACCCTGCACATTTGTGAAACAAAACTTTGTTCAGTTTTCAAAGGTCTACCAAGCAAATTCTTTTACGAATCAGCTTCTATATTGTATCTCATCGATTTGAGAAAGTCAACAAAAACTTTCATATCAACATTTCTCGTAGAAACGTCTTTCGCTGAGGCAACTTATTAAGAATACCATCATCGTTTTGAAATGTCAACACATAACTTTTGAAATATTCAATCGGTATATATGTTTCAAATCTCTCGCGACAACAAATAACATCATACCAAGTATTACCCAGTTGGTCAATTACTTTTTCAAATAAATACGTAAAAACTTTGTCAGTGCCTTCAAACCGTTATTGATTAACTTATACGACCCCAAATTCTACATATGAAAACACAAAAACCGATTCATTTTTGATGAACCGGCCTTTAACTACCTATTAACTATTTAACTCTTGCTAAGAAATAACGTTTCTTACCACGGCGAACGATGACAAACTTACCATCAAAGTGGGTGCTTGGATCAATTTCAGCATTAACGTCCGTTACTTTTTCACCGTTAATCCGAATCGCACCATTATTAACGTCCTCACGTGCCTGACGCCGAGATGGTTCAATCGACGTCACATCTACTAACCATTCCACAATATTACGCTTCTCGTTAGAAACTTCAACGGAAGGCATGTTCTTAAAGCCCTGTTCAATTTCGTTGGCAGATAAATCAGCAACATCGCCCGAGAAAAGTGCTTTAGAAATATTTTCTGCCTCAGTCACTGCTTCCTTACCATGAACGAAAGCCGTCACTTCTTCAGCCAAACGACGCTGGGCCTCACGCTTTTCTGGTTGTGTTGCAACCTTCTTTTCTAAATCAGCGATCTCATCTTGACTTAGGAAAGTAAAGTATTTCAGATATTTAACAACATCACGATCATCTTGGTTTAACCAGAATTGATAGAACTCATACGGACTTGTCTTTTCTGGATCAAGCCAAACAGCACCGCCAGCAGTTTTACCAAACTTGGTGCCGTCTGCTTTCAGCATTAGCGGAATAGTTAACCCATAGGCTTTAGCATCTGCACCCTCAATTTTATGAATCAAATCAATTCCAGCCGTAATATTGCCCCACTGGTCGGCACCTCCAACCTGTAGTTGTACATCTTCGGCTTGGTATAGATGAAGAAAATCGACTGATTGTAAAATTTGGTAGGTAAATTCAGTAAATGAAATACCAACTTCCAGCCTAGACGCAACGACTTCCTTAGCCAGCATGTTGTTAACGTTAAACAGTTTGCCGTAATCACGAAGAAAATCAAGCAGCGACATTTTTGATAACCAGTCGTAATTGTTCACAATGTTAAAGCTGCCATCTTGACCAAATAAGTGTTCCATTTGAGCAGTAATTGCCGCTTCATTATGGTGAACTTGTTCCATTGACTGCAAAACTCGCTCAGACTTTTTCCCACTTGGATCTCCAATAGAACCAGTACCACCGCCAATCACAATGTAAGGCCGGTGTCCGGCCAACTGAAACCGTTTCAAGATCATAAAGGGAATCAAATGTCCAACGTGCATTGAGTCACCAGTAGGGTCAATCCCTACATACAATCCGACAGACTTGTTTTTAACAAGGTCGGTCAGCCCCTCTTCATCGGTTTGCTGATTGATAGCACCACGCCATTTAAGCTCATCTAAAATTGTCACAAAGAAACCTCCTTAAAATATAAAAAGTCCCCACTAGTCAATGACTAATAGGGACGAAATTTAATTCCGCGTTACCACCCAAGTTACGTTGTATTATGACAACGTCGCTCGACATCAATATCGGAATGACCCGCTAGCTGCTCACTAGACCGCTCCACACTGTAATTCGGTCATCCGGGACGCTTGACTCACAGCAGCCGTCAAGTTTCTATACCGTTGCCCATCACCTACTTCGGTGCTTCTTAGCTGTCACTAATACTACAAATACTACCGGTAAAAGTCAAGCTGCGGTCAAAATGAACTTTAAACTATACTATAATAGAAGAAACGTAGGAGGTGGTTACCCTGCTCATTGTCCTAATCATAGTGACTCTGCTGAATTTGGTTGCCATAGCACCACTAGTTAAAGGGCAAACCAACCAACGGCTTGTCTGGATTCCCTTACTCGCTTTACTAATTGCAATCAGCCTACTGATCATCCTACCAATCACTATCTGGCCTGCTCACCTCATTTCTAACGCTATCAGTATGGGGTTCGTTACTTGGTACACGGTTGCCACACTCTACTTGTGGCTGACCAACTGGTACAAACGGCAGCCTCATCAATCCACAAAGCCTGATTATTTAGTTGTGTTAGGTGCCAAAGTGACTTCTAGTGGGCCCTCTAAAACCTTAACCAGGCGCTTGCAAACTGCAATTGCAATTTACACCGACCAATCTGTCCCACCCAAACTCGTGTTAACCGGCGGACAAGGCAGCGACGAACCACAAAGTGAAGCCGCTGCGATGGCTGGTTATTTAGTTCGACACCAAATTCAACCACACCAACTACTGCTAGAACAGGCTGCTACTTCAACTGCGACTAACATCAAATTCTCCAAGCAGGTAATTGAAAACGACTGGCAAGCATCACGAAAACCAACTATTTTAATCGTTACCAGTGATTATCACTTGGTACGTAGTAAATTGTTGGCTCTGCAGCAACATCTACCAGTCAGTCTAGCAGGCTCCTGGACCACCACTGAAGCATTAATTCCCGCCATGTTGAGAGAAATTGCAGCACTATTGCTACAATTAAAATGGCCTTTAGTCATTTTTTGGATTGGGCTGACCTTTCTAGCCCAATCTATTAGTCATTAGACCGTTTAAAGCATTTTCATTTCTGAAAATAAAACTGTAATTTTTTTTACATTTGCTCTTGCGAAAGTTGAGATAATCTTATATACTGATTCTGTTGTAAATTCCCTGAAAAAAGAAATGAGGAGTTTTTCTAATGAAATTAGGTTTAATTGGATTAGGTAAGATGGGTATTAACTTAGCCCAAAACATGATTCGTAACGATAATGAAGTAGTCGGTTTCGACTTGAACTCTGACTTAGTTGACGAAGCAGCTACTTATGGTGCTGCCAAAGCAACTAGTTTGGAAGACATGGTCAGCCAATTACCATCACCAAAGATCGTTTGGGTAATGGTTCCTGCTGGCAAGCCAACTGATGCTACGATTGATTCTTTAGCTGAAGCTTTAAACGAAGGCGATATCCTAATTGATGGTGGTAACACTTTCTGGAAAGACTCACTCCGTCACAACCGTCTTCTTGGCGAAAAAGGGATTCACTACTTTGACTGCGGTTCTTCAGGCGGTTGGCGTGGTGCCCTTAACGGTGGTAACTTCATGATCGGTGGCGACGATGCCGCTACTTTCGAAGTTATTCGTCCATTATTTGACGACATTTCGTTACCAGATGGTTACCTTTACACTGGTAAGGCCGGTTCAGGTCACTACTTGAAGATGGTCCACAACGGTATCGAATACGGTATGATGGCTGCTATGGGTGAAGGTTTTGAAGTTCTTGACGCTTCAGACTTTGATTACGACTACGAAGCCGTTGCTAAGGTTTGGAACCACGGTTCAGTTATCCGTAGCTGGCTCATGGAATTGATCCAAGACGCCTTCAGCAAAGATCCTAAGCTTGATGCTATCAAGGGTCGTATGCACTCTAACGGCGAAGGTCAATGGACTGTTGAAGATGCCATGGCTCATGGTGTCCCAACTCCTGTTATTGCTGACGCTGTTATGACTCGTTTCCGTTCACTACAAGACGATACCTTTAACGGTAAAGTCGTTGCTGCCCTTCGTAACGAATTCGGTGGCCACGCAATGGACAAGAACTAATTTTAAATCACTAACTAGAAAGGCTGCGCATCCGCGTGGCCTTTTTTATTTGTCCCAACATATGCGATAATGAATTATCACGACAAACAGGGAGAATTCATCTTGAAACGTAAAACCTACCAAATGCAAGTGTGGTTGGCTTACTCGCTAGCATTTATGATTATTACAGCCGTTACTTTTGGCACCCTGCGTGCTACTGGCCACTCGACAATCTGGAATTTGGACGGTATCGCCCAGCATTACCCCATTTTAAAAGAATTCTATCGCATCCTTCATGGTACCGGCCATCAATCACTCTTTAGCTGGTCTTGGAATCTGGGCCTGGGTGCGGATCAAATGACAACTTTTGCCTACTACCTCGTTGGTGATCCCTTTAGTTACTTAATCGCACTATTTCCAGTCCATCAAATTGAATTTGGCTATACGTTATTGACAATTCTTCGACTATACGTTGTTGGTCTATCGTTCATCGCACTGGCAAAACACTTTCATTTCAAACCCGCTGGCCAAGTTTTTGGTGCCCTTATTTATACCTTTAACGGGTTTGCCTTTTACGTTAGTTACCACCATCCGTTCTTTTTGCTGCCAATGATTTTCTTCCCCCTGCTTTGTCTGAGTATTGATCGGGTACTACAGGGTAAATCTTGGTGGTGGCTGAGTATCATTACCGCCGTTATTTTAATCTGCAACGTTTATTTCGCTTATCTCATGGTATTTGGTGCACTAATTTTCTTGATCATTAGATACTTTGACTTGAAGCAAAAAAAAGTGCTGTTACCCAAATTATGGCAGCTACTGCTACGCCTGATGCTGGCCATGATTATCGCTTTACTCGTATCGGCCGTCATCCTATTGCCGAACGTTATTTCTATGATGAATAGTTCGCGGATGGGTGGATCGATTTTTGCGAATAATCTGCGTTGGTATCCAGAGGTTTATTACCGCACACTGCCCGACAATCTGCTAACGTCTAACGGTAATATCTATTATTGGGTATTGATTGCAACCAGCGGTCTTTCACTAATTGCCATGGTTTGGACATTACGTCGTTTTAAACGCTACTTGGCACTCAACCTGACCCTGATTTTAATTGCCATTGGTCTGCTGTTCCCAGCTGTAGCGGCTACGCTGAACGTCATGAGTACCCCTTCCAACCGTTGGCTGATGATGGCGCAACTGGTCTTTGCTTTAACAGCTGCCACCCTGGTTGATCATTTAACTCACTATACGACACGGGACTTCATCTGGCTGACGGGTGTTATTGCTGGTCTGATCATCATCATTTGGATTGCCAACGGCTACCTATTCAAATTCCGTCAGATTCAATTGCTGACCTACTTGATCTTTATGCTGTTCATCTGGCTCTTTAGCTTACTGCTACTAAGGCCCCAGTTTTACCGACCGTTAAAAGTTGGCTTATTAGGTTTAGTCATGCTCAATGCCATTACCACTGGTCTAAGCTTTTACGATGATAATTACAGTGGGTCACCCGAAAATGAACTTCCTGCTAACACAGCTAGTCAGTGGTCTAAGTGGTACTTTGACGGTGCTGATCAGTACCTGAGCAAACATGATAAAAGTTTCTACCGAACATCCACCACCAACGACTACTACACGATGACAACCGTGGGTAATAATCTTCCCATGCTGTTAAATACGCATACCATCAGTTCGTACTATTCAGTTCAAAACGGGGACGTCAACCACTTTAATCAGCAACTGGCGAATGTCCAAAATAGCATGAATAACCCTACTAGTGAAGCTGATACACGCGGTGCAATGCTGTCCTTACTCAACGTCAAATACTTGTTTGCTCGCGAAGACGACACGCTAAATCAAAAAGCCGTTCCTTATGGCTTTAAACCGTTAAAAACGAAGGGTGGCAAACCAGCTGTTATCGAAGATCACCCGGTTTACTCGGTAGGTAACGGTACGGGGACTACAATTTTAAAAAACCGCTATGCGTTACCGTTGGTCTACACGCAAGATTCACAAATTACGCCAAACATTTTTAAAAAACTCACTGCCCTCCAACGTCAAGAAGCTTTGCTGGAAGGTGTTAGCGTTAAAAAGAAAATTGCTGGCATACCAACGTCTCAACCTAAAACAGCCACTAAACACGTAGGATACAATGTTCAATTAACTAGTGAGCCAATTCTAAAAATACCTGATCTAATTAACTATCGCCTGCAACATAATACTAAGCATTCTCAGTCAGCCGCTATTGGTAAACAGCCCCTATCACCAAAGGATGCCGCTAATTACGCCGCAACTACCGGTTTGGATAAGCCTTCAACCAAGGTCAACAACTTGTTAGCTCAAAACCAAATGATAATTGAAAATAATACACAGGCTAACCAAAATGGATTGCATGAAATGACCAGTGATGCGCTTGGTCAGCAGCAAACTTATGTGTTGAAATTAAAACATCCCAAGCAAGTTCAGGGTACTGAGCTCTATTTAGACCTCTCGGGTATTTCAACCAGTTTCCCGGATACCGCAAAACGATTAAACTACTATGCCACGCGATCACAATTTGCGGGCACACCGTTGCCAAAGGGACAGCAAAAAAACAATTGGCGCTCGATCATCAATCATCCGCTATTTAACGCCTATACCATGAACATTAAAACCAGTCGCGGTCAAACCGTCTATAACCAATTTGGTATCAATAACCTTTCTGATTATGAACCTAAGGATCACTTGCTGATCAACCTGGGCTATTCCACGAAGCTCCGAAAAACGATCAATTTATCGTTTACTACCGCAGAAAAGATTCATTTTAAACACGTCAAAGTGATTGCTGTCCCGTACGGTGCTAAATACCGTCAGCAAACCACCAAACTACAGAAAACTGGTTTAGTTCATCAACGAGTCACCAATAATCAGGTTAAAGGGACTTCCGTTGGCAATCGTAAACGTATCCTAACTACCAGTATTCCCTACAGCAAGGGTTGGCAATTAAGTGTGGACGGTAAACCGCAACAAACACAACTCGTTAACGCTGGCTTTATTGGCGCTACACTTCCCAGTGGTACCCACCACATTAAACTGACTTATCGTACACCTGGTCTCAAAGTTGGCATCTGGAGTTCCATCGTTGGTGTGCTGTTGGCACTCATGGCCGGTGTCTGGTCCCTAGCCTCTCATAAACCAACTAAAAATAACTAGACGAAGTGACTAAAACAGTTGTACTTTGGAAATTAATTGGTAACTTGCTATAATGAATGTGAATTAAATTCGCTTTTCATCCTAGGAGGGCTTAACTGTGAAAACTTTTACTGCATACTTCGTTCGGCACGGTCAAACAATGCTGAACCACTATAATAAGATTCAGGGCTGGATCGATTCCCCGTTAACTGATAAGGGAATTGCTGATGCAAAACGTGCTGGACAGCAGCTGAAGGCGATTAATTTCAACGCCGCGTACAGCAGTGATTCAGGCCGCGCAATTGAAACGGCTTCTTACATCTTGAAGGCTAATCCTGAAAACATCAATATCATCAGTTATCAATATTCTGAATTTCGCGAGCAGTGCCACGGTTACTTCGAAGGCAACGATGCTAATCAGATGTGGCAGTTCGTTGGCGAACAGGTGCAGCTAACTTCCGAATCAGCCGTGTTAGGTAAATACGGTTTGGAAAAGGCCCGGGACCTTATTCATAAAGCCGACCTCTATGGTGAAGCAGAAAGTAACGACATGTTTTGGAAACGGCTGGATCGTGGTTTTAATAAACTGCGTGATAACACCAACGATGGTGATCAAGTTCTGGTGGTCTCTCACGGTATGACGATTCGTTCAATCATTGACCGTTACGCGCCGGAACTCGATGTGGGCGTACCTACCATTAATGGCAGTATTTCAAAATTGACCATTACAGACGATGATATCAAAGTGGATTTCTTTAACAAAACCGACTTTGTTGCTAAATAGTTAAGCTCAGCATCATAAAAAGGATCTGCGGATCAGTTTTTAAAACTGATTTTGCAGATCCTTTTTATTATATTTTCGCTACTTTACGTAGCTGAGCCGTTTCCGCCTGAGTTTTAACCTTGGTTTTAGCAACAATCACTCGGCCCATTAATTCAGCTACTTTAAACCGGTCACAAGGTTGATGATCCAACACAGTCACCATCACCGTCCGTTCATAAATATGTTCTACTCGGCCTACAAAGGCACACGTCAGATTACCATTAGGTTCGCACGTTACGATATCGTTGATTTTAATCATGTTGATCATCCTTTCCTTCGTTGGCATTGGACAATTGCCATGGTCTTAGCGTCGTTAGCCTCAACGACTAACTTATATCGATTTTCTTCAACTATTCGGCGATCATGAAAGTGAAAGTTCATCACCTCAACGACTAGCCGATTTCCAAATACCTGGCATACTCGCGCAATAAACGGTCTACTCATTTGCGCATGGTGACATCGAACTAGTCGACCTACCACAATTTCCGGTGCTTCACTCATTCACGCCGCCTCCTTTTTTCTTATGTGTATAAATTATCAAATCAATAAGAAATAGTTACGACCAAATGATGAACATTTCTTGAAATCGGTTTACAATTCAGTAACAAACAAGACACAAATAAAAAAGTGCCTGATTTCGGCTATAAAAACCGAAAAAATCAGGCACTTTTATTATTATGTTTTATTTATGTTAAAAATTATTTTTTTCTTACTGCTTGATCAAAAGTCTTCAAGCGCTTTAAAGCATCCGTTAAAACGGCACGATCCACCGCAAAGTTAAGACGCATAAAGCCACTGCCCGTCTTGCCATAATCAATGCCAGGATTAAGACAGATGTGACCAAGTTCACGCAATTTCTGATCCAGCTCAGTATCTGTTAACCCATAAGCCATGAAATCAAGCCACATGAGATAAGTTCCTTCAGGATACATTGGCCGAATCATTGGCACTTCTTCACGCAGATATTCATAAGCAAAGTTACGGTTGGCTTCCAAATAAGCATTCACTTCCGCTAACCAGTCAGCACCCTGTTCGTAAGCGACTCGAGTGGCAACTAGTCCTAACGTATTTACTTCTTCAATCGCTTCAGCAGCGGCCGCCTGCTTTAATATTGACAGCAGTTTAGGGTTCTTAACCGCCAAGAAGGCACATTTGATCCCCGCTAAATTAAACGCTTTAGTTGCTGACTTCAGTAAAATCGTTTGATCAGAAGCCTCTTCACCCATCAAATCAGACATCATCGAAACCGGCAGATTGTCAGAAAAAGCAACGTCATCATGAATCTCATCTGCCAACACTAAGACGTTGTGCGCGTTTGCGATATCTTGAATCCGCTGTAATTCGGATGTGGTCCAGACACAGCCACCAGGGTTATGCGGGTTACAAACAATTATTGCTTTGGCATTGGATTCAGCCATCACTTGATCCAAGCGATCAAGATCGATGACGTATTGCCCCTCTCGTTGAACCAACGGAAATTCAATAAACTGACGTTGATTGTCAATCACTAACTGCCGATACGGCGGATAATATGGCGACATAACAATAATACCGTCGTCGACCTGGGTTAAATGACGAATAACGAACGATAAGCCAACGGCCACGCTGGGAACGATGATCAGCTGATCTCGTTTGAGACTAACATTGTGGTACGTCTTTTGCCAGTGAATAATAGCGTTATAAAAAGCCGTACTAGGCATTGTGTAGCCCAGTACTTTTTTGTCTAGCACGCGTTGCATCGCTTCTCTAATAAACTGAGGTGTCGCAATATCCATGTCAGCCACAGTCATGGGCAACAGTTGGTCGTCATCCTTCGTAACTGACCACTTCACGTTATTGTCTTGACGCCGATTTACGTTAGTATCAATCATGTCCAGTTCCCCTTCTCCGATGAGTATTGGTTTAAGCCTAGTTTGAACCAATTATCGGGACGAATCAAGACTTGGGATTACCTCTTGGGTCAGCCACTTCAATAGCTCGCTCATCTGCATGCCAAATCGACGCTGATAACCAGCCTCTGAAGTCTGATCCAGACAGATTGCATCCCCTTTTACCGCAATTTTCACCGCCGTTTCAAAGTTTACATCACGCATCAGTGCAGCACCAAGTAGCGCCGAAAAAACATCGCCGCTGCCATAAAAATGGCCATCGCGCAATTTTGTAGAAACCATTTGCAGCCCACGATTGTCTTGATAAGCCGTTAACACAGCATCATCACTTGGAATACCAGTGATAACAATGCGTGTTTGTTCCCCACAGGCAACTGACAATTTGGCAAATAAAGTAGTCACAACGGCTTTACTAGGCCGCTGATCAGTCAATGGCACGTCAGCTAATAAATGTGCTTCCGTCCAATTAGGCGTAATCACATCCGCATCAGCAATCAGTTCCCGCATGGCCGATACATAATCCGCCGGTAATCCCGGATAAAGGGCACCATCATCGCCCATAACGGGATCAACGATTAATGGATGCAACTGCTGAGATGTTGCTAACTGAATTAAACGATTGAGCAGCGCCACTTGACCAACATAGCCGATCAAACCACCAGAAAGCTGAATATCTTCATTTTGCCAATGATCTATCGTCTGACTAAGCCATTTTGCTGAAAATTGTTTGGCTGGTGTACCAAAGCCCTCCGTTTGAGTAGACAACACCTGCGTCGGCAGAATAGCTGCTGGAACACCAAAGACTGCTAAGATCGGCACGGCAACACCCAGGGACATGGTTCCAATAGCGGAAAGATCTTCCGCAACTAAAAAGGGCTGGTTATGCAAAGTTTTTACCATGTCTTAACCAATTAATCTGGGTAACCGGTTTTCCAGCGGAACGGAAACCACGTAAGCCACAACACCGCCAACAATTCCCTGAATAAAGTTGGTAGGTACACCGATCAGACCGACTTTGAAACCATAGAGCAAACTGTCAGTTGCCCAATAACCAGCTACCATGACTAAAACACCAATGCTCATGGCAACGATCTTGGCAGATTTAGTCTTCTTACCACCAATCCAGCCAGCAACAAAACCTTCTAAGCCGTGGACAATAAACGAGAAAATCATGTACTGGGTGTATCCTGAAATTAAATCAAGCAGTAAACCACTGAAGGCACCAACAACTGCACCCTGCGTTCTGCCTAGTAAAATGGCTGCAATAAATATCCCAGCATCACAAAGATTAATGTTCCCATGGGTCATTGGAACAGGAATTAAGAAAAACCTTGAAATGACAACGGTAACTGCGATCAACATCGCCAAGTAAACCACTTCTCGGGTTGAAATATGTCGTTTATTTTCCATTCTGCTTCGCTCTCTTCTCTTAACAAATTTTAATCTACTTATCATATTACAACACGCTTATCGTGAAAATACAAGCCTGCGTCTCTAGAATACCTGAATAGTATACCAAGTAGAAGCGAACGTGTGTACCCTTTTATTGGAAAGCGGCCCTTATTTCTAGCTTACACCACAAAAAAGCCGTAACGTCACTATCTCTGTAGTGATCATTACGGCTTTTTAGTCAACGCTTATTGCGCGTCAGTTGCACCTTTAGCATCTTTTTCGGCTTTTTCAGCTTTCAACTTGCTTTCAAGTTCTTTAACAATTTGTTCGTGTCGAGATTCACTCAACTTAACCTTGGTGTAGTAGACAATAGCGGCAACTGCAACCAAAATCATTGGTCCATAGAACATGTACATCTTAAAGTTTGACAATTGAGCTGCACTGATACTGCTTGGAGCAGCATTGCCAGTCATACCAGAGTGAACGGCAGCGATACCAACAACACCGTTAGCAACCGCACCAGCCAACTTATCGATCAATGGTCGGATAGAAAGGGTAACGGATTCGTTCCGGGTACCGTTCTTCCATTGACCATATTCAACACTATCAGTAATGGTCATCAACGCGGCCAAGAAGATCATTGGGTATGGGAAGAAGAAGACAGCGACAGAAACCAAGACACCGAGTAAACTGTGTCCCGCAAACAAGAACAAAACATAACCAACTAACATCATGCAAATACCACCGACATAAATCGCTTTACGGTGAACTTTTGCAACAATCACTGGGAAGAGAGAAACTGAGATGACACCCAAGATGGCCATGATCCAGCCGGCAAAGGTGAACTTGTTTGACTGACCCAATACATAAGTGAAGTAGTAAGCTAACAATGAGTTAGTAACAACGTAACCTAAAGCAAATAGGAAGTATGAAGCTGCCAACCACATTAACTGGTCGTTCTTACCTAACGCTTTGAAAATACCGATAACACCAGTACGCTCAGTGTTTTGACGAATCAAACTGGTATTTTCATGAGTTCCCAATGCCGTGCATAAAGCACCACCGAATGAGAATATTGCGATAACAACGGCAAAGCCAATCCACCCAGCTTGAGTCTTAGTCTGACCACTTGTTCCTGAGAACACGTGTGAGAAGAACACAATCAGAGGGAAAATGATAATTGGAACCGCTTGAGCACCAATGGTTGAACCTAAACGACCAGTGGTACCAAAGTTATTACGAACCTTTTCGTCAACACTCAAAGCAGGGAGCATTGACCAAAGTGCAATATCTTTAAACGAGTAGAAAATATCCATAATGACATAACAGATACCAAACAAAACAACGTAAAGCATTGGATTGGAATTAGTTAAGCCACCAAAATCCGTAAAAATCAAAACTAAGAAAATAGCACTGACACCGGCACCAACTAGCAACCATGGCTTAAACTTACCATATTTAGTCTCGGTGTTATCGATAATACCACCAATGATTGGGTCAAATACAATTTCAACTAACCGAATAATCATCATCATCGTGGTGATTGTCAAAATCATATGTGACTTGACACCTTTTGCAGCGCCGTTAAATAATTCACTGGTAATGAACAACATCAAATAAGTACTTAATGTTGCGTAGAACGCATCATGCCCAAAGGCCCCTAATGCGTATGATGTATACTGTTTAACATGACTCTCTGTTTTTTCTTTCATGATTATTCGCCACTTCCTGAACCTTCGTAACGATGCTCAATGATCTTTGAAAGGATCTTACTACGCTGTTCTGACTTAGCAACGTCAAAACGAGTTTCCTCAAGATCATTAAAGTCTTGTGCCAACAACAATGATTCCAGATAAAGCGTTAACTGACGTTTGATATAAACTTTATCTTCTTCGTCATCGCGCTTAGGATTACCACCAAGGACCGCCTCTGCAAACGATTCAGGATTCAGTGTAATCTTGTCACTGTTCTTACTTGCCATGACTCATGCCTCCCGTATTTTGGGAGCCACTCGCTAAAGCAAACGATAAAATCAATAATCAGGATAAATTTCAAATACGACAATCGTCATTCGTTTTAGCAAGCGCTTCCAATATTCATTTTGCTACCCTTCCTCGATAGCCTAGGAACATTCTAGCACAATTGTGCAAACTTTGTAAACGCTTACTTTAATTTCAATAAAATTTTACCCAATTTTTAGTCAATTAAAGGAAAAAAATTGTTTACTACCAGCATACTGGTGTTTTATCACTCGTAAACATTTTAAGCTGGTGTTGAAAGTACACTATGAAAAACAATGAAAACACGAAAAGAAGCTGCGCCAAAACTCGGCAGATTCCATTATTTACGCTAAATGGCTGGAATCTGAGTTTTGGTGCGGCCTCTTCCCACTAAAATCAATTCAATTAAATTTTAACTGCTACCAGCCAATCTCGTCCGCATTATCAGGCAATGAAAGTTTGCCCGCTGCCAGTTCGCTAAAGGCCTGGTCAAGAGTATCAAACACCGACTGCAACTGTTCCTCAGTGATGACCAACGGTGGCTGGAACCTAAGCACATTGGTCTTCAAACTGATAATGATTGCACCCAGTTCAAACACCCGGTAAATAATCTTAGTTGTGGCGTCAGCGTCTGGTTTACCCGTCTCAGGATCAATAATATCGATACCACCGTCTAATCCATACATCCGAACATCGCCAATAAAGTTAAACTTCTTTTTCTCATCTTCAAAGAAGGCTTTAGCTTTTTTACCAAGCTTGGTGCTGCGTTCCAGTAAGTGTTCGTCTTCGATCACGTCAATGGTGGCCATAGCTGCTGCCGTGGTCACAGGGTTGCCTGCCGTAGTGTAAACGTTGGCTGGTGATCCTAACGAGTTCATGATCTCCTGACGGCCGATAACCGCACTTAATGGCAGTCCAGAAGCCAGCGATTTACCGACCGACATGAGATCTGGTTCCAAATCAAAGTGCTGAATGGACCACCACTTACCGGTTCGACCCATGCCTTGGTTAACTTCATCAACTGCAAATAAAATGCCGTTAGCCTTGGCAAAATCATAAATCTTGTGCATATAAGCATCCGGTGTTTTAACGATCCCGCCGTCACCTTGAATCGGTTCAATCAAAATAGCAGCCACTTCTTCAGCTGGTAAATAAGTTTCAAAGGGCAACTTAAAGGCGTCAAACATCCGGTCAACAAAAGCGGCTTCGGATTCACCATCTAGGCGTTTCCAAGGATCTGGGAACGGCACCTTAACGATATCCGGCAGTAGCGGTCCAATCTTTCTGCTCATATTCAAGCTCACCGATGACACACTGATTGAACCATACGTTGAGCCATGATAAGCCCCCGTAAAGCTCACAATGTAAGGTCGTCCGGTATAAGCCCGGGCAAATTTAATGATGGCATCGTTGGCATCGGAACCAGAATTGCCCCAGCCTAAAGTTGTCGGACCGCTGATAGGTGCCAAAGCTGCCAATCGCGGGGCTAATTTAGCAGCCGCATCGTTGGCAAAGTACGCCGGTGTATACTGCAATAATTTAGCTGCTTGATCCTGAACCGCTTTAACCACGTGAGGATGTGAATGACCGGTGTTGGTTGCTGAAGCACTTGCCAGCAAATCAATGTAAGTTTTGCCATCAGCATCTGTAACCGTGGCGCCCTTACCCGATTCGATCACAATATTGAAATACTTTACTCGCGCAGCATTAGAAAGTGCCGGCGCTTCGTTTTTTAAGATTCGTTCATTTTCACTCATGATATTTCCTCCATCAATCCTGATTTAAACGAAAACCCCAAAACACAGTGCTTTGGGGTCCTCATTAAACTATTTTTGTTTAGTATTTGGTCTTGTATTTAACGAAGAATGCTTAGCACCGTATAGCAGGTAAACAAGCAATCCAAAAATAAACCAGACTAAGGCATAGATTTTTGCGTCTTTATCCAATCCCCAGAAAACACCGAGTGCCCCTAAGAAGGCAACGAATGGCAGTACTGGGTAAAACGGCATCTTAAACGAAGGATCAGGAATATCTTTTCCTTCACGTGGACGCAGTTTGTAGATTCCTAGAGAAACAAACATAAAGGCAATCAAAGTCCCTGCAGAAATCAGTTGTGACAAGAAGGCAAATGGGAACAATGAACCGATAACCACACCAACAATGGTAATAGTTGACAGCGCATGGTTAGGTAGTTGTTTGTCGTTCAACACACCCAGCCATTTTGGCAGTAAACCGTCACGGCCGAATGAGTAAACGAGACGTGAACCAGCCAGCATCATCCCAATTAACGCGGTAAACATCCCCACAACAGCAATCGCCTGAACGATCGTTGCAACTAAGGTATGACCACTTTGACGCAGTGCCCAGCCAACGGGTTCAGCGTTGTTAGCGTAGTCACTGTAATGGAACATTCCTACAAGTACCAGGGAAACGGCAACGAACAAAACAACCGCAATGACCAATGACCCCATGATCCCACGAGGCATGGTCTTTTGTGGATCCTTCGCTTCAGCAGAGTTGGCAGCAACGGAATCAAACCCGATGTAAGACAGGAAAATCATCGAAACACCAGCGTAAATTCCTTGCCAGCCACCAAACTGGTTACCGTTAACAACTTTGTGAGCTGGAATGAACGGCACGTAATTTTGTGGATGAAGTGCCGTAGCACCAACCACGATAAATAGCAAAATAGCTAAAACTTTTAAAACAACCAATGTATTTTGGACACGTGCAGCTGTAGAAGCGCCTCGCGACAGAAGAAAGGCAACCATCAAAACAACGACAACCGAAGTGATGTCAATGATACCGCCATCAGTTCCCAACGGGTTAGCTAACGCCTTTGGAAACGTAATCCCCAAAGGCTGTATCAACCCACGGAAGTTCGCTGAAAGCCCAGACCCAACGAAAGCCACCGCAATAAAGTATTCGGCTAACAGTGCCCAGCCGGCAATCCAGCCAAAGCCTTCACCGAAAACCACGTTAATCCAAGAATAAGCTGAACCGGCGAATGGCATTGCCGCAGCCATTTCAGCATAGGCAAAGGCCACTAATCCGGCAACTACGGCTGCAGCTAAGAACGATAAAGCTACGGCTGGACCAGCATGCTGTGCAGCAACAACACCGGGCAAAGTAAAAATAGAAGTCGAAACAATCGTGCCGACCCCTAAGGCTAAGATATCCTTTACGCCTAATACACGAGCCAAATGCGAATCCTTGTCTTGATAGACAGCCGGATCTTCCTGGCGTAAGAATGTACTCTTAAAACTCATAAGATTCCTCCTGTAGCGGTAACTAACCGCTTATGTATTCGAAACAATAAATCTTGTTCTCAAAAGAACATTAGAAATAAATGAGTATATTTTAACAACTATTTTAATATAGTGCAAGGCTTTCCGGTTGTATAATCAACCATAAAACCTAATAAAACGCTTTAATTATCACCGTCTATCACGCATAATGAAATTAATGAAGAAGTTATTATTAATGAGGTGATCCTATGGGATACATTCTAAATTTAAGGAAAAAGGTTGGTCACCAACCATTAATTTCAACCGGTGCCGCCGGTCTTGTCTATAACGCTAGTGCGCAGCTACTGTTTGTTCACCGCAGTGACACTCATTTATGGGGGCTGCCTTCTGGTTCGAAGGAAATTGGAGAATCGCTCGCCGAAACTGCTAACCGTGAAGTCACAGAAGAAACCGGGGTTCACGCAGTTAACTTTAAATTTAAGACCCTTTTAAGTGGCCCATCCATGCAATTCAGTTACCCCAATGGCGATCAAATCGATGCTGTGATTGCGGTCTATCAAGCCTTCACTCAGGATAACCAACTAACTCCACAAGCCGGTGAGACGGATAAAGTGGCCTTTTTCGATTTGGACAACTTACCTGAGCAGATGACTGATTTTTCACAGCAAATTTTAGAGGCATCTGAGTTGGTATAATACTGTCAAAAATTCTACAATAGACATTATATGTATATTTCTAAAACATTAAGGAGACGATTGTATGCAAACAGTTACCATCGCTGGCAATCAAGTTCCAGCTATTGGCCTGGGTACCTGGCATATGGGGGACGACCCGTCGCTGCAAACACAGGAAATTAACGCCATTCACGCCGGCTTAGCTGCTGGTGCAAAGGTAATCGACACCGCTGAAATGTATGGTTCGGGCCGTGCAGAAACGTTGGTTGGTAAAGCCATTAAGGATATTCCCCGTGACCAGTTGTACCTCATTTCAAAAGTTCTGCCAACGAATGCTTCGAAACAGCACATGGAACGCAGTCTAGACGCTAGTTTAAAGCGATTAAGCGTTGATGAAGTCGACCTTTACCTTTATCATTGGCGCGGAACCACCCCACTGGCCGAAACAATCGATGAATTGCAACGGCTCACAACGATGGGGAAAACCAAAGCTTGGGGGATTTCAAACTTTGATGTTAGCGACCTCGAAGAACTCTGGCAGCTGCAAAATGGTCCTAAAGCTGCTGCTAATGAAGATTTATTTAACTTAGGCAGCCGTGGTGTCGAATATAGCCTGCTAGATTGGCAAGCCAAGCACGAGTTACCCTTTATCGCCTACAGTCCCGTTGGTGCGCCTGATCAATTGAACGCTCACTTAGACCGCAACCCGAACGTCCTCAAGGTTGCCCAACGACACAACGCTTCTGCTTATCAGATTTTATTAGCTTGGGTTGTCTCTCACCAGTAAGTTTTAGCCATTCCGCAAAGTAGCAATCCTGACCACGCAAAGGAAAACGTGTTAGCTGGCGACATTCAGCTAACCGCTGATGACCTGAAGCTTTTGGATGAAGCTTACCCAGCACCTACTGAAAAATTACCATTAGATGTTCTCTAACAATTAAAAGGCTATGTCACAAGTCTGATCACGGTCATATAACACCCAAAAACGCCATTCCGATAAGAATCCCACCGGAATGGCGTTTTAGTATGATATTTTGTACTCTACCGAGCTTTGTCACACCTGCTTACTTAGTATCACTTGTACTGATAACCGGTTGCGTCCCCCGCTCAGAAATAATCGTGACCATTACGTTATTAATTAATTGAAGCTTTCTGTCATCAGTAAGCTTTAGATCCGTATCCTTTTCTAACTTTGCGATGGCATCTTCCGTGATTGAAACGGCACCATCCACAATAATTTTCCGAGCTGACAAAATAGCTGACGATTGTTGTCGCTGCAACATGGCACTAGCAATTTCAGTTGCGTAAGCCAAGTGGGTCAACCGCGTTTCAATCACCTTAACACCGGCAATCTGGAGACGCGATTGAAGTTCTGCAGTTAGTTTATTAGAAACTTCAGTGGGATTACTGCGCAACGTGAGTGTTTCCTGTTCATTAAAAGCGTCATAGGGAAATTCCGAAGCAACGTGCCGAATAGCAGATTCACTTTGGATCTCAACAAATTGTTCATAATCGTCAACATCAAATAAAGCTTTGCTGGTATCGACAACCTTGAACACGATGACTGCCGCAATTTCAACCGGATTACCACGAGAGTCGTTAACTTTTAACAAATTACTGTTAAAGTTTCGCACTCGCAACGAGATTGACTGCTTATTAGTCAGTGGCACGGTCATGAACAGACCAGCCGTTCGAATAGTCCCAATATATTTACCGAAGAAAGTCATCGCCTTTGCTTCATTGGGTGCAATAATCGTTAAAGAACTGCTTCCAATGAGAGCAATGAAAATTAAAATCACGCCTAAAGTAATGCTAAATACTGACCGTAAAAGAAATAGCCAGCCACCACCTAGTACTAACAAAATGGCAACGATGAGTCCGAGATACCCGTTAACGTGAAAAACGTTTTTTTCAGTCATGGTAAACCTCCTCTAATTTGTTAATTTCATTATACGTCACTAAAATGATTTTAAAAAACATGGCTTTTTGGAGTGTAAATTCTTTGATTTTTCTCATTTTCTATTATAATCCTAAATAGAGTTAACGTATTGAGTACTGCTCCCCCTACCCTTCAACTTAAAAGTTGCGCAGTGACTCCCGCTTGGTACGCGAACTCACCTACTCATATTAAGATTGAGTAGTTACTCGTCCGGCGAAATCTCTCCGTTTCGCTGGTTTTTTAATTATAAAATTAATACAGAATTAGTGAAACACAAATAACCCTTCAACTTAATCTCCAAGATGGAAATGAAGTTGAGGGGTTATTGCAAATAGTTACCTCTAATTTTGATACATCTCGACTACAATGCAGTCATCTATTAAATCAAATGCGTGCCCTTATCCACATAAATCGTGTCTCCGACTAGGCCACTACTCAAGTCGCTCATCAAAAAGGCTGCCGTGTTTCCAACTTCTTGAATGGTCACACCGACTCCGTTAACTGCGCGTTCGTTTGAAAGCTTGATTAAAGTGCTGTAATCCTTGACACCGGTAACTGCCAGCGTCTTAACGGCCCCAGCAGAAATTGCGTTGACCCGGATATTTTGGCTGGCTAAGTCTCTGGCAAGGTAACGCACTGAAGCCTCCAACCCAGCTTTAGCAATCCCCATAATATTATAGTTAGGGATTGCTCTTTCAGAACCCATGTAGGTTAGCGTAACGATTGAACCGCCCTCGTTCATGATTTGGCGGCCATACTTAGCCACTGAGATCAACGAGTAGACACTGATACTCTGTGCCTTATTAAAACTCTCTAGACTGGCATCCGTCGTTTCACCCTTTAGATCCTCAGGGTCAGCATACGCAATTGCGTGAATAATACCATCAATCTGACCAACTTGTTCGTGAATCGTCTTAAAGGCACTTTCAACGTTCTCAGGATCACTGACATCACAAGGAACTTTGGTCACGTTCTCATCGATGAACCGGTTCAGACTTTTTAGCATCCGGTCATTTTGATAAGTTAGGATGATTTCAGCACCTTGTGATTCTAATGCTTGAAAACAGCCATAAGCTAAACTGCGCTTATTAGCGACCCCCATAATTACAATTTTTTTACCCGTTAAAATGCCACTCATGATAATACCTCTTTTGTTAAGATTTTGAATATAAGTCATGCCATTAACTACCTGGACTATAACACTTATTTTACCTTATCTAACCGTTCAAACACAAGTGGCGGACAAAGGTCTAGTATCTGTCCGTTCAATTTTAACCATAGTAGTCCTATAATAAACTCGTAAATCAGATAGGAGTGAATGTGAAATGACTAATGTATTAATTTTAGGTGCCAACGGTAAAATTGCCAAATTAGCAGAAGCACAGCTATTGGCGCAAACCGATCACCAACTGACACTATTCCTGCGTCATGCTAGTCGATTAAGCGTTTCAGATGCGACCCGAGAAACGATTGTTGAAGGTGATGCTACAGATCAAGCTAGCCTGAAAAAAGCCATGGAAGGTCAAGACATCGTGTACGCCAACCTTGGTAACCACGACATTGAAAACCAGGCAAAAACAGTCGTTGCGGCTATGAAAGCAATGGGTCTAAAACGTTTGATCTGGATTTCAACACTGGGCATTTACGATGAAGTCCCTGGTAACTACGGTAAGTGGAACCATCAAATGCTTGATGGCGGTTATTTGGAAACCTATGCTGCAGCAGCAAAAGTTATCGAAGCTTCTGGTTTGGACTACACTATTGTCCGTCCTGCATGGCTTTCAAATAAGGACATTGTTAGTTACGAAACCACGCAGAAAGGTGAACCGTTTAAGGGCACCGAAGTTTCTCGTAAGAGTATTGCCGACTTCATTGTATCTCTGATCAATGAACCAACCAAGGAAATCGGTCATTCAGTTGGGGTTGATCAACCGGGTACGGATGGCGATAAACCTTCATTTTACTAATAACGCTAAATTAAAATAGGGGCTGGAAACGAGTGATTGTTTCCGGTCCCTATTCATGTCTAACGGTAATCTGAAATTAATTTGGTTTTACTCCACCGTTCAAATAACAGCGCATGCTGTGGTCGAAAAGCATCAATCATCATATCTAGTCCCAGCAGAATCACAATGACTGCTAATATTAGAACCATTACGATACTTGCGTACATATAAAACTGACTGCCAGGGCTCACAAAAGCTAAGCCACCACCAATCAAGATTGGTACCAAAAACAAACTATAACCTGCAATCCAGCGTTGACAAACATGCTTAGCAGTTGTTTTTCCTTCACTACTAGCCACCACTTTCAAATGTACCATGCGCATTCCTAACGTTTTTCGCCAAACAAGCTGCGGCAGTAAAACCACTACCATCAAACTCACTAACGAAACTGGCTGCACTAACACCTTTACATTTCCCAATAAGCCGTTACCAATCATCGATACGATGGAAAAGCTGAACCAATCAACTACAAACGCGGTTGCATGGCGAAATACTGACACCTGTCGGGATTGAATCCGTAGTTTTTCTTTAATATGTTGAGACGTAGGTAACACGGGTAGAATAAATCTGGTCAAACCAAATCCAACTAACCCACCAATCGTATTTAAAAGCAGATCATCCACGTCAAATAATCGGTACGAACGCGGATAGATACCATAATCTCCGGTCAACTGAGTCAGTTCAAAGAATAATGATAAGCAAAATGAGAGCAATATTGTCTGCCACCACGATTTATGAAAATAACTACGTAGGTAAAAACCAAACGGAATCGTCAGCACAACGTTAAACAACGGCTGAATCACCGTTGGCGCTTTAACTGCAGCCACCCAAGTATGCGGGTTAGAAAGCTGTAACGGATTTTGATCAACAAATTCCCGAATAAACAAAAGTGGCTGCAAGTTATACCTGGGTGTTGTCAGTTTAGCCACCGAAGCAACGCTGGGTAGTGGCAACATAATTAGAAAATACGCACAAAGTAAATAAAAAACGAAACTGTATAGCATCAATATTGACCACCGTGAGATCGCCCCAAAACGATGATAATGCCATAGTAAAATTGGAAAGGTAATTAATAACGCCACTAACGGGAAAGTTAGCATTGCCATACGAATATCGAACCAGTAAACCATTGAAGTATCCTCCAAAATAAGTTGTGATGTTCATAATGTACGACTTAAGGCTTATTGGTGTCAATAATTGCAAACCGAGCTATTTTAACCGTACTAAAAACCTGATTGCCACGATGAGCAATCAGGTTTTTGGTCTTCATATCAAGAAAATCATTTGATAATCTCGTGAATCAACGTGAGCGGTTCTGCCGCATCCGCTATCTCAATGTTGTTGTACAATAATTCTTTCACGTCATCAATATCTTCACGGTCAGCATAAATCGTCAGTAAGGGCTCTCCTTCACTAACCGAGTCGCCAACCTTCTTCTTAAGTTCGATACCCACCGCGTAGTCCAGCTGATCATCCGCCTTTTGACGACCGCCACCAAGCAGCATGCTAGCAACGCCAATCTCATCAGCGGTCATTTTAGCCACAACGCCGCTCGACTTAGCAGGTAAATCAACCTTATATTTCGCTTGTGGTATGATGGTTGGATCATCAATAACGCGTTCGTCACCGCCCTGCGCAATCACCATTTGTCGGAAACTTTCCAAGGCCTTCCCATCAGCGATGACTTCTTCAAGCATCTGGCGCGCCTCATCCAGGGTCTTAGCCTTCTTCGCTAACACCACCATCTGACTGCCAAGGGTTAATACCAAATTAGTGATGTCATCCGGCCCTTCACCCTTCAAAATATCAATGGTCTCCTGAATTTCCAACGCATTACCAATCATCCGTCCCAGCGGTTGATTCATATCAGAAATCAGTGCCATACAATCCATGCCGGCATTCTTACCAATTGAAACCAAGGCTTTAGCTAATGCACGGGCTTGATCTTCCGTTTTCATGAAGGCACCTGATCCGGTTTTAACGTCAAGAACTAACGCATCCGTCCCCGAGGCAATTTTTTTACTCATAATCGAACCAGCAATCAACGGAATCGAATCAACGGTGTCGGTCACATCTCGCAGAGCATAAATCTTCTTATCAGCAGGTGCAATATTACCCGTTGCGCCAACAATGGCCAGATGGATGTCCTTCACTTGTTGCTTAAACGCTTCTTCAGAAAGTTCCACTTTAAACCCCGGAATGGCCTCTAACTTATCCAACGTACCGCCAGTATGCCCCAGGCCACGGCCAGAAATCATTGGAATCGGAATTCCTAAAGCCGCAATCATCGGTGCCAGCGGCAGACTAGTTTTATCACCCACACCGCCAGTGGAATGCTTATCGACTTTAATACCCGGAATATCTGACAAATCAAGCTGATCCCCTGACTTCAACATCTGTAGGGCAAGTTCAGCTTGTTCACCATCTGCCATCCCATTGAAGTAGATAGCCATGAGTAGCGCACTGGTCTGATAGTCGGGAAGGCTGCCATCCACTACCCCATCAACAAAGAACTTAATCTCTTCGTTGGTCAAGACCCCACCATTTCGCTTATGATCGATTACGTCTACCATTCTCATCGTCAAATTCCTCCTGACTAAAAAATATAAAAGGGGTGGCGACTGAAATTCGTTGTTATTCCAGTCGCTACCCCCTCTTTGTTTGTGATTAGTGATTTATTCTATAACTTAATCGCAGTCTCTAACGCCACGGTCATCATTTCACTGAATGAATTCTGACGGTCTTCAGCTGATAGTGCTTCGCCAGTAGTGAGGTTATCGCTAACCGTGTTGATCGATAATGCTTGCACACCATACTTAGCAGCCAGCATGTATAACGCAGCGGTTTCCATTTCTGTTCCTAATACGCCATAGTCAATCAACTGCTGATAATCAATTTCATCATTATAGAAGCGATCCGCACTGAAGATATTACCGACTTTCACCGAAACACCGGCTTCTTTAGCCGACTCATAAGCTTTTAACAGCATATCAAAATCAGCGGTTGGTGCGTAGATCACACCCGCTTTAAAGGTGTTTTGAATGATTGCCGAGTCGGTGCTGGCAGATTCAGCGATGAGAATATCACGAATTTTCACTGACTCACCGAAGCCACCAATACTGCCGATCCGCATCAAGTGTTTCACACCAAAGAAACGAATTAGCTCGTTGGTATAGATTGAAATCGAGGGAATCCCCATACCCGTGCCTTGAACAGAAACTTTATGTCCCTTATAGGTCCCGGTATAGCCAAAAGCGTTTCTCACCGAATTATACTGAACAACGTCATCTAAAAAGTTATCTGCCACGTACTTTGCCCGTAATGGATCCCCGGGTAGTAAAACCGTTTCAGCAATACCGCCCATTTCAGCGCCAATGTGTGTACTCATCGCATTTTCCTCCTATTTCAATGACTTTAGGAATGAAGTTCCCGTTGAATTACCGCTAACGTTAAAGTTATCCAGAATGGTTGCACCAAAATCAGCGTACGTGCGCCGAATTCCCAGCGAACCATCTTGCTTAAACTGTGGTGAATATACTAGTAACGGTACGTATTCACGGGTGTGATCAGTCCCTTTATAACCGGGATCATTCCCATGATCAGCAGTAATCATCAGTAAATCGCTATCGCTCAAAGAGGCTAATAAATCACCTAACTGTTCATCAAAGGCCATCAATGCCTTGCCATAGCCCTCTGGATTGCGCCGATGACCATACATCGCGTCAAAATCAACGAGGTTGGTAAAGCTAAACCCATGGAAATCTTTGCCGGCGTTTTCTAACGTCCGCTTCATGCCATCATCGTTACTAACGGTGTGAACACCGTCCGTAATGCCCTGACCAGAAAAAATATCGTTGATTTTACCAACCGCTAAAACATCCAGCCCAGCAGCTTTTAACCGATCTAAGTCGGTTTCACCAGTTGGTGCCAAGGTAAAGTCGTGCCGATCAGAAGTCCGGGTAAAGTGGTCCTTATCCGGTCCAACGTATGGTCGCGCAATAATTCGCCCGATTCGGTAAGGTTTATCGATGGTAATGGATCGAGCAAATTCACAGATCTTATAGAGTTCTTTCAGCGGGATCACATCCGTGTGAGCGGCAATCTGCAAGACGGAATCACCAGAAGTGTAAACGATCAAATCGCCCGTCTTCATTTGCTGTTCACCATAATCATGGATGACATCAGTACCTGAATAAGGCTTGTTAACGATCACGTGACGGCCACTAAAGTCTTCAATTTGTTTGATTAATTCTGCTGGAAACCCTTCAGGAAAGAAGCCCAGCGGTTCCGTAACAGGCAGACCCATCATTTCCCAATGACCGTCCATACTGTCTTTACCCACCGAAACTTCGTGCATTTTGCCAAAATACCCAATCGGGTTGTTCACTATGGGTACTCCTTCAATAGGATTGCTAGGGCGAATGTTTGATAACCCCATTTTGGCAAGATTAGGAAGCTTTAAATCACCTTTATAAAACTCACCGATGTGACCCAATGTGTCGGCTCCCACATCACCAAATTTATTGGCATCACTTGCTTCACCGATCCCAACGGAATCAATGACGATACCAAATACACGTTTAAAAGTCATTGCTGACCCCTCCTTACTCTTCTGTCACAATTTTGACACTAGCACTGGCACCGATTCGGGTAGCTCCGGCTTCAATCATGGCCTCCGCTTCTGCCTTAGAGTGCACACCGCCAGAAGCTTTCACACCCAAACGGTCGCCAACGGTCTCACGCATTAATTTAACGTCTGCCACCTTGGCGCCAGCAGTTGAGAAACCTGTGGAGGTTTTGACAAAATCAGCACCTGCTTTTTCAGCTAACTGGCAAGCACGGACCTTTTCTTCGTCAGTTAGTAACGCTGTTTCAATAATGACTTTAAGTAGTTTGTTTTCTGCATGAATGGCATCTGCCAATGCTTTGATATCCGCTAAAACGGCATCATCATGATTGGCCTTGAGTTCACCAATATTAATCACCATATCTAACTCATCGGCACCATCCTTCATCGCCTGTTTGGCTTCAAAGACTTTGCTCTGTGTTGACGTTGCACCCAGAGGGAACCCAATGACGGTACAAGTATTCACATCTGACGCTTGTAATTTAGCGGCAGTATGCTTGACCCAGTACGGATTGATACATACTGAGGCGAAATCATATTTAATGGCCTCTGCGATAACTTTATCGACATCTGTCTCCGTGGCATCAGCGTTTAAAATGGTGTGATCGATGTACTTGGCTAATTTCATGGTAAATACCCCTTTACATTAATTATTAGTTCGATTAGTTTACTGTAACCGCTTCCATAATATCATGTAGCAATTGCCCTGTATATAAATATGCTAAATTACAGCAAACTTTGTGCATTTTCTCATTTGTGGTTAATAAATGAGACAAAATAACCGTACAGTTTGACTGCACGGTTTACTTTTAATTATGACTGTTTTTGTTTAAACAAACTATTAATTTCAAGTATGGCTGCTTCTAATTGCTTATGGTCGATTTTAGCCGTCCCCTCAACCACGTAGCGCTCTAAAATTCCCATTAGCATCCCTTCAATAGCACTAATCATGACGTCTTTATTGTGCGATTGCTGAATCGTCTCAATGACTGGATCATTTTTTGAACCAGCAACGACACGGCGCTGAATGAGTTCCCATAGGATCTGATTCAATATTTCGTGAAGGTCTGAGCGACTTTGACGGGTCGGTGTTAGATTTCTTAATACTGTCCAGTAGGACTCAACATACTCAACAAATTGAACTAGCAATGGCTGATCTGGTGTATGTCTTTGAACTGTATCTTCAATTTCAGCCATCAGCAAACTTTTTTTATCAGAAAAATAACGGTAAAAAGTACTACGAGTAATCACACTCGCTGCAGAAATCTCTGATACGCTAATCATGTCGTATGGTTTTTCACCAAGCAAATCTAAAAAGGCACTTAAAATTTGGCGCCGGGTTCTTTCTTGTGCTTTACCCATGGTCAATTCTCCAATTCTCTCTTAATATTGATTGCCATTATCAATCAATTCTAGAAGAATTGTACTAATTTCGTTACCGTTAAGCAAGCAAAAAGCCCTTGTTATCGGGTTTCTTTAACCGTTTTATAATCAGCTTTATAAGCCCACATCACGATTCCAAGGTTAATAAGGACTAGACCAGTTGTCATCAAAAAGACGTATCGATAATCCAAAACCCCAGCTACTCCTGCAGCCAGCATTGGACCGATAACTGAACCAATTGCTTGAGCGGATTGATTATAACTAAAAATTCGACTAATCGATTCTTTAGGTGTAGCCAGCGTCATCACGGTCTGAGTTATCGGCAATAAGGCAGCGTCCGAAATTCCCACTAGGAACCGAAAAATACCTAAACTAGTAACGCTTTGGACAAAGAACATGGGTAAAAACATCACTGCACAAAAAATCAAACCCGCAACCAGTACTTTCCGTGGCCCAATATGGTCCCCTAAGGCGCCTAATTGCGGGGCAGCAATCAGGGTAGCGATTCCTGGTAGCGCTGCGATAACCCCACTGACCATGGCAATGTTACCGTGGTTATGCATCAATTCCTTCACAAACAGACTAATAATGGGGTTAATGGACGTGGTAGCCGCCTGAATAAGCATAGAAGAAATAATCATTGCCCAAACTACCCTCACGTGTTTAATTCCCGTAAAAGCACTCCGCTCCGCATACTTTGGGTCATCTGCCGGGTGAAAGTTTTCTTTCACGAACACCAAGGTCGTAATCGACGCGATCAGCATCATGCCACCAAACATAAAGAACGGAATCCGATAACCAAATATCCCCGCCATATAGCCACCTATAATAGGACCAATCAGCGTGCCACCGACATTACCAGTCGTTAAAGTGCCCATAGTTCGACCACTTTTATCAGCTGGAACTTCACTGGCCATCAATGCGTATGCGTTATTAATGTAGCCAGAGAAACCACCTTGAATCACACGTAATGCAATCAAGACCCAAACATTTGGTGAAAATCCCGTTAACGTTGCCGTAATGGTCATCCCAAGAGCCGCTCGCATCAGCATAGGCTTCCGTCCAGTCCTATCAGCTAGTTTCCCCCAAAATGGTGACACGATTGCTTGGCTTAAAAACGTACCAGAAAACGCTAAACCAGCATACAGCGTCAGTTCCCATTTAGGAAAGTTACCCATTTCACTAATAAATAGTGGTAAAAACGGTAAACTCATACTTGCACCGGCACCCGTAATGAAGTTACCCAGCCACAAAGCATAAAGATTTCGCTGCCACTGTGGCGCTTTTTCTATTTTTGACATTCAACCATCCTCAATATGTATTTATTGATATGAATTCATTTTATCATTTAGGTCAACCAAAAAAGGCGCCCCAATTGGCACCTTCATTCAATACTATCTTACTGGTCATTATGTGAAGAATCATCTGACTTTGATTTCGAGTCCGGATAAAAAGTCTCAGTGGGTGCTGCTTCAGAGTTCTTATCGGACGTGACCAACGTTGGCTTTTCATCCTCTTCATCAGTACCCTGAACATCTTCAGCCGCTAATTTAACGTAAAAGTTAGCAAGCGTTTGGTTCATATACGGATAAACCCAGATGATTGGAATAATAATGATACATGCTAAGCCCCAACCAATAAAGCTTAAGCCAATCACGAAATATTCCCATTTATGACCATCCATCATTTTTCGGCTTAAAGTAATGGCTTCTAAGAAACCAATTTTCTTACCTTGATCCAAGTAATCACGATAAATAAAGATTGCCTGCGAATAGGAAAGCGTCTTGATGATTCCGGGCACGATCAATAACAGACTCCAGAGAAAGGTAAAAATACCAACCAGAATAATCAGTGCTAACGAACCAAGAAAATAACTACCGCGGTTAAAAATCGTAAAGGACTTGCTGACGGGTTCGGTAAACTCACCGACACCCCGCTGCAGATCGATCATAACAAAGGAAACACCAATTGATAGCAACGATGAAACAATACTCAGTAAGCTCAACCAGTCACCACCAGCAAGGTTACCGTTTAAATTAAAAGCAAAATTACCAAAACCAACTGCTAAACCAAGAATATAAATTGGTAAGAATAAGAGCAAATAAAAGGTAAAGTTTTTGTCTAAGAACCCCCGAGCATCACGTTTTAACTGTTGACGCCGACTTGCCATTGTTTCCTCATTCATCATAAAATACTCCTCTCATATTAGCCAACTGTTCCAAATAGGTTCAATCGGACCGAACACTCCTACGAGAGTATACTAATATTACAGAAATGTGTCAATTTACTGATGATGGAAGTATAAGCAAATTAATGGTTTTAAACTAATAGATTAACGACAGCTAGTGACAGCACACCGACAATGACAATAATCAGTAGATTCTTACTAATCATGGCACTGATCAGCGTTGGAATACTAGCTAACGCATTGGGCACATTAAGACTTGGAAACTGACCTAAATGTTGATTAAACAGGCTCTCCATCCAGAGTGCCGTCATAATACAAATTGGAACAAACCCCAGAAAGTTGACCACCACTTTAGGCAACTTAAACTGTTTTAATAGAATAAATGGCACCACCCGGGATAACCAAGTCACTAAACCACTCCCTAAAATTACGAATAAGACATAACTACTTAGTGCCATGTTTTAACACCACCCCAAATCCGCAACCTAGTAACGTCACGATTAATAATAGCCCGTTTTGCGGGAGCCATTTCATTCCTAAAAACATCAAAACAGCAACGAAAAGAACAACTATAAACTGAATCATCAACTTGATGGTTCGATCTGAAATCATTTGCAAATAAAGAAGACCGATAAACATGGCAACTAACGCAAAACTGAAACCATATCTCTCGGGGTTATTAATTAAATTACCCAGCATTCCGCCGACTGCAGAAGCAACTCCCCAAACGGTATAAGCAAAGAGGTTTGCGGTATCAAGCCACCTAAAATTAAGCTTATGGCTCGTATAATTTAACTTGTTCATACTTAAGGCAAACGTTTCATCCGTTAGTAAGGTGCCCGCCCAAATGTTTTTTGCCATACTTTCATGTGACAGATATGGTGCTACTACCGTGCTCATTAGAATCATCCGCGCGTTCACCAAAAAGACAGACATCACAATGGAACCAATACCTGCATGTAAGGCAAGCAGACTCACAATCACGAATTCCGCTGATCCTGCATATGTAATTAATGACATCAAAAAAATTTCTAAAACACTCAATCCATTAGCTCGGGCAGTAATCCCAAAAGCTAAGGCAATTCCTATGTAACCAAAAACGGTGGGTAAGGTTTCTTTCAGTGCCGACTTCGTATCTAAGTCACCCGTCAATCTCATCATCTCCTCATTTTGCACTGATGTATTTATTCTACGAGTTCACTATAATTGTGTCAATAACTGCTTCCGTGGGCTCAACTGGATTCTCATTCAACTTTTAGTTTTACGTGATAAGTGCGTTATAATGAAATCGTTTACTTATTTAATTAGGAGGTAGTTCAATGTATGAAGCAAATCCTAACCGCTATGACAACATGGTCTATAATCGACTAGGTGACAGCGGTTTGAAATTATCAGCCATTGGTTTAGGCTTCTGGCATAACTTTGGCAGCGTAGATGCATACGAAAATCAGCGTGCCATTGTCCAGCAAGCATTTGACCTTGGCATCACGTATTTTGATTTGGCTAATAATTACGGTCCTGAACCCGGCAGTGCCGAGGAAAACTTTGGCCGGATCATGGCCACTGATATGAAACCATACCGTGATGAAATGGTTATCGCAAGCAAAGCTGGTTACGAAATGTGGGATGGCCCTTATGGTAACTGGGGTTCCCGTAAGAGCATCATTGCCAGTGCGGATCAAAGCCTCAAACGCATGGGTTTAGACTACGTAGATATCTTCTACAGTCACCGTGCTGATCCGGAAACTAACGTCTATGAAACGGCTCAAGCACTAGACAGCTTAGTCCGCGAAGGCAAGGCACTGTACGTTGGTATTTCCAACTATAGTGGTGCCCAGACCGAAGCCATTATTAAGTGTTTCGAAGACATGCATACGCCTTTCGTGGTTCACCAACCGCGTTATAATATGTTCAACCGCGGCGTGGAAAGTGACCTCTTCCCGGTTTTAAAGAAGTACCATAAAGCAGCCGCTGGATTCAGTTCACTATGCCAGGGCCTGCTCACCGATAAGTACCTGAACGGGATTCCTAAAGACTCACGGGCAGCAAAGTCTACCAGTCCCTTCCTTGAACCCAGCCAAGTGGAACAAACACTAAAAACGGTGAAGGCGCTCAATGAAGTTGCTGAATCACGTCACCAGACCTTAGCCGAAATGGCGCTGGCCTGGAACCTGCGTAAACCTGAACTGGCTTGCGTGTTAGTTGGTGCCAGCCGACCACAGCAATTGGTCGATAACGTTAAAGCCTTAGACAACTTGGTATTCTCTGACGAGGAACTTTCAGCCATTGATGATATTTTGAGTAAACAACCTGCAGTTGATTGGGCTTAGTGTTGAGTTAAAAACGACAATAAAAATCCGCTTATCAGTCAAATGATTGATAAACGGATTTTTTATTATTCAACAACATCAATTATAAATCTACGAGAACTAAAATCCGCCGACTGCTTGACCGTCGCAGAATCATCAAACTCACTGCCGATAAAAATACCAGCATTCATGAGTTCATCACCGTAGTAAGTCTCCTTACCATCATTGATGCGATACTGCTTGTCAGGATTTAATCCTCGCAAATACAGTCGATCATACGGTGCGTTGGGATGATTCAACAGCTGATAACGGGTTGCGATAGCGTGATCCTGATGCTCATCAACCACGATCCAGCTCATCACGTTGCCCTCACCTTCAAAGGGACTGTCTAAGCGGTACAGTTTACCGAATTGATATAACGACCGATGCTGCTTATAGAAGGCTACCTGTTTCTTAACTTGTTCAGCCTCTTCATCCGACATCTTCGAAATATCTAATTCGTAGCCAAACGCACCATAGAAGGCAACGTTAGCTCGCGTCTCTAAGGAAGTAATCCGACCGGTCTGCTCGTTTGGCACCGCCGAAACGTGTGCCCCCATCATAGATTGCGGATAACCATAACTGGTTCCAAACTGAATCTTCATCCGTTCCACTGCGTCCGTATCGTCGCTGGTCCAAGCCTGTGGTGCGTAATACATCATGCCCAAATCGAAACGGCCACCGCCCGAAGCACAGGACTCAAACAGCACATCGGGATAAGTTTCGGTTAATCGCGCATAGAGGTTATAAACACCAAGAATATAGCGGTGTGGCATCTCTAACTGCCGATCTGCTGGTAAAGCTGCACTGAACATCTCCGTGATGTAACGGTTCATGTCCCACTTAATGTAATCCAGCTTGGTATCCTGAATGACTTGACTCATCATATTGTAAATATAATCCACAACTTCCGAACGGCTAAAATCCAGTACATATTGATTACGACCGGGCGTTTTCCGGCGCTTTGGCACGTGGATCAGCCACTCTGGATGTTTTTGATAGAGTTCACTATCAATTGAAATCATTTCTGGTTCGAACCAAAGGCCAAACTTCAATCCCAGATCGTGCACTTCATCGGCAAAAGCACCAATGCCATTTGGCAACTTCTTCGGATCAACGAACCAATCGCCTAACGACGTGTGATCATCATTTCGATGACCAAACCAGCCATCATCCAGCACAAACATTTCAATTCCAAGATGCTTAGCTTGTTTAGCAATGTTCAGTAATTTTTCATCGTTAAAATCGAAGTAGGTGGCTTCCCAGTTATTCACTAAAATTGGCCGTTCCATCCGCCGGTACTTGGTATTAACCAAGTGTTTGCCATAGAAGTCCGCCAACTGTTGACTCAGCTGATTCATCCCATCAGCCGTGTAGCTTAAAATAGCTTCGGGTGTTTGGAATTCCTTATCAGGTGTCAGCTGCCATTCAAATTTCGATGGATTGATGCCCACAAGCACTCGGCTAACATCCCATTGATCAACTTCAATTTGATCTAGAAAATCACCAGAATAAACCAGATTAAAACCGAAAGCCTCGCCGTCATCATCCGTGGTGTTAGGCCGAGCCAGCATCATAAACGGATTTTGCTGTGGACTAGACGTTGTCCGCACTGAGTCAATCGCCTGAAGTCCAGACCGTAATGGTGTCCGAATCAAGTGTCGTTCACGCGCCCAGGTACCTGAGAACTGAATCAAATCGTAGTGTTTATCTGGCAGATCCAGCTGTGCACTTAGAGCAGCTTCCAAGGTCACTGGTTCAACGCCGTGATTCTTGAAGTTAGCACTTCGGACAATCACATCCTGATGTGGAAAAACGGTATAACTTAACTCAAGATCCAGTTGAATCAACTGGTCAGTCAGGTGGATGATCAGCGTCTCAGCACCATCATCCGTGTCATCAAAGGTTGATGGCATCCCCGTTAACCGTTTCTTCCCCTGAACAACTTCATAATGATCATACTTAAAATCAGTAATGCGACTCCCGTTAGCCTGCAAGACTCGGTAGGCTGGCCGACGAAAATCACCAGTCCCCGTATCCGAATATTCCTGTTTCAGATCCCCAATTTGGAAAGTAGGCTCGTCTAGTGAGTAAGCCGGTGTATCCGTTTTCATTTCCCGCTGTAACAACTCAGGATACTGCGGTTTAACGTGAATTTTCTTTCCATAGTATACCTGGCCTAAAATACCGTGGGACAGCACTTGGAAAATATAGCTCGTATGATCCGTTTGTAAATGAAATGTTTTGTTGGTTTCGTCAACGTGAATTGCCAATGTTTTTACTCCTTTCGGGTGTAATTTATGGTGGTTCAACTGGGATTGAGCGCCAAGTAAATTTATGATAGACGTTTTTATTTTCTCTAGCCTAAACGTGTTCTTCAGGGCAGAAATCTGCATGTAAGGAGTCAATGACATAAACCCAAGACCGGGGTTTACGTCACTGCCCCCTTACACTCCGATTTCTAAGCGCCCTGAGTCTCACTCTTTTTCTAAACGTGTTCTCCAAGGCAGAGACCTGCATGTAAGGGGACTAGGGCCACAAACCCCAAAGGCCAGGGTTTATGTGCTTTCCTTTTCTCTAGCCTAAATGTGTTCTCCAAGGCAGAGACCTGCATGTAAGGG
>Ga0214925_100273_pt1 | contig 34533 bp, 25 predicted proteins | sample Stichaenrichment_FD_168299 | JGI IMG/M metagenome (GOLD analysis project Ga0214925, IMG submission 168299) | Xylose enriched microbial communities from anaerobic bioreactor in Madison, Wisconsin, United States - 63SRT | ecosystem: Engineered > Bioreactor > Anaerobic > Unclassified | place: USA... | reverse complement strand
GGGACGGCCCTTTTCAGCTAAGACAGTATTTGCCTAACGTGCTCGCGACCTTTTGTCCCATCCTTAATGTATCAAAAAAGGAGCCAAAATACCGTCGTATTTTGACTCTCTTATCTTAGTATATTTCGGCTATGTAGCAGGAGGGCAAGCTGCCCCGAACTTGGGAACGTGCCTTATTCTTGTTATACGGCCGGGGTCAGTGTTGTAGAGCGCGTTTCGGCTATGTAGCAGGGGCGACAGGTTTCCCGAACTTGACTACCCAGACGTTCCACTAACCACTCAAATGATATTATTTTCGCGAAAAAACTTTATGTTGTCCTCAAAAGTGTAGTATTCTAAAACAGGATTAAACTCGGGAGGAATTAAATTTGAGTAAATATCGGTTACAAGCAATTGTGTTTGTGCTAGTGGCTTTTATGCTTGGCTGTAATGAATTCATGGTTGTGGGGATTTTGTCAGACATTGCCAGTCATCTACACGTTTCGATTGCATCAGTCGGATATCTCGTTACCGTTTTTGCCACGGTTTATGCGATTAGTACGCCATTTATTACTATTTTAACGAGTAAATACAGTCGGTATAAGACGCTATTGGTTTTAATGGGGATCTTTTTGATTGGGAATACGCTGAGTGGCTTTGCTACGAACTACTGGTCCATGTTGGTATCGCGGGTCATCGCGGCTTCTGTTGCGGGCTCAATTATTTCATTGATCATGACGTTCACCACCACTGTTGCGCCACAAGAAAAACGGGCAAACCTGGTTTCCTGGGTGTTCGCTGGTTTCAGCATTGCGTCAGTCATTGGGGTGCCAATCGGGACAACAATCAGTACGAACTACAGTTGGCGGTACGCTTTTTTTGCGGTCTCGGTTGTTACCGTGATTACGTTCTTCTTATTAGTATGGCTACTACCCAAACACGTTAAACAAGTTCAAGGATCAGTCATGGATCAATTAAGTTTATTAAAGGATCCACGCATTTACACCGGCATCTTACTGGTTTTGTTCACTGCTGCAACGATGTATGGTTACTACACTTATATCCGACCGTTACTCACCACTGCGTTAGGGTTCAGTAATGCTAGCTTAAATATTTTGCTGTTTATTCTTGGTATCATGAGTATTGTAAGTAATCGATGGTCAGGTCGAATCGCTGAAAAGAGCGGTTTAAGTGGGATGCCTAAATACTACGTTGCTGATATTATTTTTCTGGTGCTGCTACCTTTAGCGCTGGTAACTAAGATTTCTGGATTCGCAGTGTTGCTCATTTTGACGTTGATTGTGACACTGATCAATTCGCCCATTCAAGTTCATTTTCTAAACACAGCTGAACGGGAATACCCGCAATCACTGGTATTAGCGTCTTCGCTCAATTCAATTTTCTTTAATTTTGGCATTTCACTAGGATCAGCCACTTCGTCGGTTTTAGTTGGTGCGATTGGACTGAAGAATATTAGCTTAGCCTCTGCAGCATACGCCGTTATTTCATTGGTACTAATTATTGTACTGAATCGGACAATTAAAGCTAACAAGCAGGCTGGACAAGTTCGTCAGCCAGAATAGGCATTTTCTGTGTTAGATTCTGGAATCTATCGAGTTACATCATATTTTCCAAAACGTGCTTAAACAAGCAGAGAGTTGCAAATAAGGCACAGGCAACAGAAATCCAAAACCAGGATTTCCGTTGCCTGTGCCTTATTTGCAACTCTCTAAACGCTTGTTCGCACACTCTTAATTTTATGAGATTCCATCAAGATTACTAGGTTCTTCTAGGTAAGGAACATAGAATGCTTGCGAAGATTTCTTATTAGTAGCGGTAATTGTATAGGTTAATTTAGGTTTATACTGCTTTAACGATAATTTGAAAACTGCTTGTGTGCCGCTACCTGTATTTTGACTCTGAAGCTGCTTCTTACCGCTGAAGAGTCGCACGGTACGATGAGGGCCTAACGTATGAATGGTTACGGTGGCATCCGACTTAGTTCGAACTTCTCCGAAATTGACAATATCGGTTGTGGCATACGCAGAACTGGATAGTTTCTTGATCTGAGTGACACGCTGATGCTTACTGGTAGTGCCATATAGTTCGAAGGTTTTGTAACCAGAGAATCTGTAGTTTAAGTTGTAAGTGCTTTTCTTTAATTTGTAATAACTCGAGTGATGATCGTATTTAACCGCCAGCAACTTGGCTGACTTTGGTGCTTTGACTTTAACGTTCAACTTAGAAGACGAGTACGTGACTTTCTGAGTACTTAGGCTAGGCAAGGACTTTGCAGAAGCCGATGTCGTTGTGGCAAAGGCCCCTCCAAGCAGGGTCAGAAACAGGCCGGAAACAAATAAAAATTTTCGCATGAAATCTCCTTACTATAACGATTAAAATAGCAGACAATGATGATAGTATCATAATTACGATACATCGTAAAGGTGATTTTATATACTTTTGGCATATAATAAGTAGAGCCATTATGACAGGTTAGACTTAAAAATGCAAGGATTTACTTCGCAAATAATTGCTTGGGAAAATGACCGAGATTGTTGCGGTGATTAATCAGTTTACCATTGTCATTAAAAATTCTATAATTGAGTAAATGACTTGCGGAGGGGGGTGCAGTAATGGGGATGATAGCAGCAACATTCCTACTAAGCTTTTTAACGATAGGGTTTATTGGATCCTTGCAGCAGTTAATGCATATACTAGATCATGATATCGAAGGTAAGAACCCTTCCCCGTGGCGAACTGAGCTAGTTTACACGCTTTATTTTGCAGCGGTAACGACCTTCGTATTCGTGATGTCCATGCATGCGGCATCCACGGATCAACTCTTGTGGATCAACGGTGCGCTGGTACTGATGATGAGCTATACGGATGCCGTCAAGACACGGTTGAATATTATTTTACCGCTGATGCTTACCGTGGGGCTGTTTTTCCTCATTACGCAAACCTTCAGTTATTGGCTTATTTTGACATTAACGATTGGGATACTCTTATTGTTAATAGAACGTCAGTGGTTTTTCCCGTTTGATAAACATCCGCTAGTTATCCTCAGTGTCAAAGCCGTTGTTGGGGCAATCTCATGGGCAGGACTAAAAGCAGCGCTCAATTTAAAAACGCAGCAGTCAATCATGATGTACGTTGTTTATCTGTTGGTAACCGCACTCGTTTATTGGTTTATGGTCTTGCTTCGGCGTGAACACATTACTAATATTGATACGGCTCGTAGCCTGCTTTATGATAATTTAACAAACGCTCATAGCTGGTTGAGCTTTAAACGGGATGCCGATGATTATTTTGATAATTATCATGAACTCAGTATGATTGCGATGGATATTGATAACTTTAAACAGATTAATGACACTTATGGTCACTTGGTTGGCAATACGGTGCTGGTTCAGTTTACTAAGCGATTAAGGGAAATCTTAGCGCAACAAACAAGCGGCGCAAAACTCTATCGAACCGGTGGCGAGGAGTTTACCATTCTCTATCCGGGTGTGACTAGAGAAGCTGTCAAACAAACCGCTGAAAAGCTCCAAAAGGCTGTTCGTCATTTGTTGATTGAGACCGAGACTGGTGAGCAAATTCGGGTGACAGTGTCAATGGGTGTTGATTGCCGACGTGGATCTGATAAGAAAGCAATCGAAATTTTCAATCGTGCGGATCGTTGTTTATACATCTCCAAACGAAATGGTAAAAATCAAATTTCGATTGGTGAAGATGGGTAAGCTTTGGTACAATAAAAGGCGAAGTCAAAGTTCGTTTAACCTTTTTAATCCATAACGAAGGAGTAATTGGTATGGCTGATTTAGATCCGAAAAAATTCAAACACATTTTAGTTGGTGTTGATGACTCTCCAGACGCCCAATTAGCCTTTCGGTACGCAATGAACCGTGCCAAAGAGGATGATGCTGAGATGACGATCACGTCAATCCTGGAATCTGACGATATGAACGTGTATCAGGCGTTGAATAAGGATTTTGTGCATGGTAAACGTGATGAGTTGGAACAACACGTTTTAGGTTATCGGGATCTGGCAATGCGATTTGGCATTAAGAAGGTCAACGTCATTATTGGCGAAGGCAATCCCGGTGAAACGATTGTTAAACAAATTATTCCCGAAGTTAAGCCTGATTTATTGATTATTGGTTCATTATCAAAAAAGGGCATTCGGAAACGTTTCGGGTCTCAAGCAGCTTACATGGCCAAATACGCACCAATCTCTGTGTTGGTGATTCGTTAATTTAAATTCGTTCAAGAATCCGTACTACTGAAGTTGAAGTAGTACGGATTTTTTGGGTTAGGAAAAAATAAATTGATTTTGAGGTAGGTCGTTTGTGGAAGTTACTATTTTAAAAATCTTGATAGCAAAATCAAACAATCACTAAAATTAATATCATAAATTGACAAATTTTGGTCAGTAAAAGCCAATTAAGATCACTGCAAATTCATATATTCGATTTGACTAATGAATAAATATTGCATAGTATGAAATTGAATAGTAAACTACTATAGATTACAGATGGCTTATCAGAGGACGGTGTGTTTGATGACAAAGAGATTCGTGTCATTACCAGTAGTTGAATCGAGCATCTATATATTTGGCGGGCATCAGCGAACTGTACCAGGTGGCTGGAGCTTCTTTGAACAGAAACACCAGGTTTTTGAGCTTATGTGTATTGTTGAAGGACGGCAAACAACTGAGATTAAGGGTGTTTCTGCTTATACGTATGGACCAGGAGATGTCATGATCATTTCACCTGGCACGCTGCATACTAACTGGAATACTAGCAAAACTGAAGAAATGACCTACATTACCTTTCACTTTAATATTGAAAGTCTGGAATTGAAGTCAGAAATTATTAGTACCTTAGCTAATAAAGTGTTGAAAGCGGATACAGAAGTAGCTCAGTTAGCCATGAAGACAGCTCAGCAAATGATTCAAGACAGTCAAAAGTCGGATCTTAGTTCAGAAAAATTAAAAATTAAAGTTCAAATTGAGCTGCTGAAATTTCTATACGGTCTTATGATGTACAACGAACACGCGAAAGGGTCTAATTCTAAATACTCGGAACGCGAAGCTCAAACTGCACGTGAGATTGCAACGAGAATCGAAGATAAAATTGAGCAGGATGAAGTCAGCCATTTTTCCTTTGGCGATGTCTGTCAAGAACTGGGGATTAGCCAGGGACACGGTCATCGAGTTTTCAAGAAAGTGTATGGCGTTACGCCGTTACATTTTGCCGATGAACAGAAGTACCGAAAAGCAAAACTACTATTGGGTTCACCGGAAAACTCTATTGAAGAAGTCGCATACATAATGGGTGCCAGCAGTATGTCTAACTTCAGTAAACAGTTCAAGAAGTGGTCTGGGATTACGCCAAGTAAGTATCAACGACAAATGATTGGTAAACGGTCAGTTAAGAACGTTAAAGAAGGCGGCTATTTTGAATAGAATATCATTATTAATGAATATTAAGTCATTATTGCATTCAATAGTCTCAGCCGGAAAAGATATTGATTTGGCATGTGAATATCATAATTTAACTAAAAATAGGCATAAACGAAGATAGATTGACCAGTTGGAAGCGATTACAATTATCTCATAACAAGCTAGCTTGTCGCTTAAAAAGTTAGTTGCGTTAATTAAGTTAAATGCAGCCATCGTTGTAGGTTACTGAGAGAACTTAACGTTTATTTGGTTGTTTTAATTAACCAACTAATAAAGCATGATACTTTTGATTGGAGGAAACAATTATGGCATCTGTGCCTGAACAAGACGCCGTTGAACAAAACGACGAATTTGCCAAGTTATCTTGGCGTGAACGTATAAGTTATGGGGCTGGTGACCTCGCACAAAACCTGATTTTTGGGACCATTGGTTCTATGCTCTTATTTTATCTGACTACCGTTTATGGGATTTCCGCAGCTGCTGGTGCAACGATTTTCTTAGTTGTCCGGTGGATCAACGTTTTCTGGGATCCGTGGGTTGGCGCGTACGTTGATCGACATAAATTTAACCCTAAAGTTGGTAAGTACCGTCCTTTCTTGATTAAATACGGGATTCCACTGACCATTTTGTCAGCAATGCTGTTTTTGCCAATTCCAGCTGTTCGTGGCAACATTTTGTATGCCTTCTTAGCTTACATGGCAACTGCAATGGTTTATTCAATGGTCAACATCCCTTATGGTGCTTTGAACGCATCATTAACGCGTGATAACGATGAAGTTTCAACGTTGACGACTGTTCGGATGACTGAAGCTAACATTGGTAACTTGTTGGTTTATACCTTCTTACCACTCTTTGTTCAATTAGCTTCACCAGACAAGCAATTGAAAGACATTGGTTTCTTTGGTATCAAGTTACATCTTGGTAACTATGCTTCTCCAAAAGCCGGTGGCGCCTACTTCCTTGTCATGGCCATTTACATGGTGATTGGTTTCGCAATGTTGGTATTCACCTACTCTGGTGTTAAAGAAAGAATTTTACCAACTAAGGAAGAATCAGCTTCAGTTAAATACAGCGATTTATTCGGTGAAATTAAACGTAACAAACCACTGCAAATCTTAGGCCTCTTCTTCTTGATTGGTTTCACATTCATGTTCTTTGGTAACACTGTATGGCCATTCTACATGCAATATAATGTTGGTCACCCAGAATGGATGGCTTCAATCAACTTGATTGGTTCGATTCCAGGTATTTTCTTAGTCTTCTTATGGCCAATCGTTCGTCGTAAGATTGGTAAAAAAGGGTTCTTCTACTTGTTCCTTAGCCTGTTCATCGTAGGTTCATTAGTACTTTGGGCATGGTCATTACCAGGCTTTAAAGATCAAACGATGCTTGGCTACATTGGTCGTTTCTTGCAACAATGGGGCTTAACTGCCGCTACTGGTTACATGTGGTCCATGGTGCCAGAAGTTGTTTCATATGGTGAATACAAGTCTAAGAAGCGTGTTGCTGGTATCATTAACGCCATCATGGGTCTCTTCTTCAAGATTGGCCTAGCACTTGGTGGGATTATTCCAGGTTACATCAACGCCTTCTTCAAGTTTGATGGTTCTGCTGCACATCAATCAGCCTCAGCAATGATGGGGATTCAGTGGTCAATGATCTGGATTCCAATCGTCTTAGCAGTTGTCGCAATGCTGATCATGAGCCGTTACCCATTGAGTGACAAGCGAATCGCTGAAATCAACGTTGAGCTTGAAGCTGAACGGAAAGCAAAGCGCGTTTAATTTAGCTTTGACATTAAATTTTCGACTTCAATAAGCACACTATTATTTTGTTTGAAAGGAAGATTCTCATGAAGATTCAGAACCCAGTTTTACATGGTTTTAACGCTGACCCAAGTATGGTCCGTGTTGGGGATACCTACTATATTGCCAACTCCACCTTCGAATGGTTCCCAGGCGTTCGTCTACACGCATCCAAGGACCTAGTTCACTGGAACCTCTTACCATCACCACTATCAACCACAACGCTGCTTGATATGAAGGGTAACCCAAGTTCAGGTGGGATCTGGGCACCAGATTTGACTTATGCGGATGGAAAATTCTGGTTGGTCTACACCGACGTTAAGATTACCGAGGGTGCATTCAAGGATATGACTAACTACCTGACAACTGCCACCGATATTCGCGGACCATGGTCGGATCCAATCCGTGTCAATGGTGTCGGCTTTGATGCCTCATTGTTCCACGATGATGATGGTCGTAAGTACCTGGTTCAACAAACTTGGGATCACCGTGAATACCACCACCCATTTAACGGGATTACCTTAACTGAATTTGACACTGATACCATGAAGTTGAAGCCACAAACGGCTAGAACACTTTATACTGGGACTAAGGTTAAATTAGTTGAAGGTCCACATCTATACAAGATCAACGGCTACTACTACCTGTTTGCAGCCCAAGGTGGGACAGTTTACACTCACCAAGAAGTCGTTGCTCGTTCAAAGACTTTGGACGCTTTGTCATTCGAGTCAGAACCAGACGGCCCATTCCTGACTAACTTTGATACCCCTGATTTAGGCATTCAAAAACAAGGGCATGGTGCGCTTGTTAACACACCAAGTGGTGACGAATGGTACTACGCTTCACTTTGCGGCCGTCCATGGAACCATGAAAACGAATCAGCTTATGATCCTCGCGGCTGGTGCACATTAGGTCGTGAAACTTCCATTCAAAAAGTGGAATGGGACGATGAAGGCTGGCCACGGGTTGTCGGCGGTCACGGTGGTCAAATGGAAGTTGATGCCCCTAAGGATGCCATTTTAACAGAAGCACCTAAAGACGGTTCTCAACACGATGAATTTGATACACCAAAGCTCAACGATGAATGGAATACGTTACGAACACCATTCACTGCTGAAAAGGGTTCATTTGGCGATGGTCACTTGACCTTGATTGGTAAAAACTCTCTGGCAAGTACCTTCGATGTTTCAATGATTGCGCGTCGTTGGCAAGCCTTTAACTTTGATGCTGAAACCAAAGTTAAGTTTGATCCATTCACGTATCAGCAGATGGCTGGTTTAACCAACTTCTATAACGAAAAGCACTGGTCATTTGTCTTCATTACTTGGGACGAAAAGAAGGGCCACGTCATTGAAGTCGGTGAAAACAACAACGGTGATTACACGTCATACCTTAAAGATGATGCCATTGCGATTCCAGAAGGAACGGAATACGTTTGGTTTAAGGTTAAAGCACGTAAGCAGTCTTACAGTTACGAATACTCATTTGATGGTCAAACTTGGCATGAGATTCCGGTTACTCTTGATGCCGCCATCTTATCAGATGATTACGTTCTGCAGAATTACGGTGGTTTCTTCACTGGCGCCTTTGTAGGTTTAGCAGCAGTTGACTATGCTGGTTATGACCAACCCGCAACCTTTGATTACTTCGACTATAAAGAATTAGATTAATGATTAGATAAACTTTGATTCACAATCAACTTCACATTGATAGCATAACAAAATAGCTGATCCATCAGTTTCTGTCTGATGGACCAGCTATTTTTATGGGTAACTATGATTGTTGCCCCTTAGTCTTCCAATACTTTGTAACGTAATAATTCTGCCGGCTCACGTAATCAATGACCATGACATCGGCCTTATCGATTAACGTTGGCGCACCAAAGGAGACGGATTCAAAGTCCACGAGCTGTAAACCAATCTGGTGTTCACTGATCATCGAAACTCGTCCAGCGTAGACTTCAGGACCGGTAACTAAACTGATTAAGCGCTGTTCCCCCTGGCATTCAGCTAATAAACGATCAACTGATTCCCAGTTATTTGGGAGTTGTTTTGCTAGATGAAAGGGGTCGAAGATGTTGGCTGCTTGGTTTTCTTTGACCATTGATTGACAAAAGTCCAAATAAGATGAATCAGTCACAATCTTAGAAACGTGCGAACGGTCAATAATTTCAACACTATCGACTTGACCGTTATCATCGATGGAAACAATCAGCAGCTGATGGGGTGTTTCTGCGATGGCGGTGCCAACGATAAACGACTCGTCATCGTCCTCTAGATAAAGTTCAAATAGATTATTCATCATCTTCCATTTCGCCTCGTTCCTTGGCTTCTTGATTGAGCTTTTGGGCCTTGCCAAAGTCTTCGGTGACGATATAGCTACGAATTCCCCACCAATAAAAGCCGAGTGATGCAATGATAATGATAATAAAGTCTAATGGATATGGAATCCAGTTTTGTCCGTTAAATTGATGGCTGCCGATATAGGACATGATAGAAATGAAAATCAGGTAGCCAATCATCCAACCACTGGCTTTAAAGGCCTGTCGGGTTGAAACGAAGTGGTTCCGCCATTCATAGTAGAAGTAAAAGGGGAGACCCAATAAAATGATTAAGATAACTTGAATCGTGGTGGGCCACATTGCCCAGTAGGTAGCTAACGAGGCCAACACAAAGGAAATGGGAGCAATCCATGGTAGCCGTTTTAGGCGAATTGGACGATAGAGATCCGGTCCCATTTTTCGTAGTGAAACAGCAGTGACGGGTCCCGTTAAGTAGGCTATCAAAGTTGCGGTTGATAACACCGTTGCTAGTACCGCCCAAGACCGAAAGACGGTAACCATGACCATACTTAGAACGGTATTCACCATCATGGCGTAACGGGGAATACCGTACTTTAAGTTGATTTTACCCAGAAAATGGGGAACGTGGCGATTACCTTCCATGGCAAATAGTGCTCGTGCCGTGTTTGCAACGAAGGAGACACCGGTACCAAATGGTGAAACGAAGGCATCCATGTACAGTAAAACGGAAAGCCAGTGGATACCTAATAAAATGGCCATGTCAGCAAATGGTGAATTAAAGACGATACCGTGCCAGCCAGTTGCGGCAATCATTTTCGGTGGAATCGCGGTAATAAAGGTACTTTGCAGAATGACGTACAAGACACCACTGATCAGTAAAGAGATGGTAATCCCACGACCGATATTTTTCTTAGGATGTTCAATTTCGCCACCCATGTTAATGACCGTTTGAAAGGCATCGAATGAGAAGATAATCCCCGCGGCTGAAGTGGCGGTAAAGATCGGTGCGGAACCATAGGGCATAAACTCATGTAGATTACTGCCGTAGTTACCGGGGTGGAAACCAGACATGGTTAGCATGATGATGGTTAGTAGTGGAATTCCAATTTTAAATACTGAGATCAAACTGGTGAAGTGGGTCAAAATGGTAACAGACCAGAAGTTTAGGGCCGTAAACACGATGATGAAGCCGAAAACCACAAATAGCCCGCTGTTAGTAATGACACCGTTGCTAAGAAAGTGGTGAGTCCAGCGTGCCCACGCCCATGGCCAGGTACTCATGTATTGGACCGCGGCCACAGCTTCAATAGGAATCAGGGTGATTAGTGAGACCCAGTTGGCCCATGCCGCAATGAAGCCCAGCATTGAACCATGAGAGTATTGAGCGTATTTACTCATACCACCTGATTCTGGGAACATGGCCCCAATTTCGACATAGTCATAAGCGATTGAACCAATGACTAAGCCCCCAATGATCCACGAAAAAATGGCAGCTGGACCGGCAATTTTGGTAGCTTCCCACGAACCAAACAGCCAGCCGGAACCAATTAAGGAGCCTAATGCCAGCATGACCAGTTGGAAGAGGTTTATTTTTTTGAATTTTGGCGCTTCCATATAGAGTCACCCTCGTTTTATATTTTATATGTTATTAGTATGTATGAAAGAAGGGCCGAATTGAAAGACTGCCAATTCGACCCTTCCAGCTAGTGTTTTGAATCACGCTTATTCTTCTTGATCCTGGTTCATCTTTGTACGGAAAGGACTTTCAATTTTTTGTCCTGGTTCGTTAGCTAAATTAGTGCGGACGACCAAGACATCACAAGTTGCATTACGAGTCACAAAGTCGGTAACGGAACCGTTCATGACGCGTTCCAACGCGCCCATACCGGTGGCCCCCATCATGATCAAATCATTTTGATGATCTTTGATGAAATCGAACGCGATGACCGTTTTAGGATTACCAAAACGGATGTGGGTGCTGATATCGGTCAAATCGTACTTTTCTTTAATCTGACTAGTTAATTCAGCCAAGTATTCCGTTGCGTCTTCAACGAGTGAATTAACAATTGCACCATTGGACAGACCGCCATAGTAGTTAGACTGGTGGGTATCGATGATACTCAGTAAATCGAGATGTGATTTATTTCGAGTCGCAACACCAATAGCTTTTGCGAGGGCTAACTCAGCAAATTTCGAAGTATCTAATGGTACAACGATTGAATTGTATTTTAACATGTCTCTTAACTCCCCTATATCAAGCAGGTTGGACTTGGAATTAGATGAATCAGGTTTAATTGGGTGACCTATACCCGACCTAAAACGACTTGAGTTGCTTCCGCCAATACGTGGCCCTTCATTGCGTCATGCAACTGGTTAAGCCAGAAGCCATCCTTCAAGGGCAACTTAGCGTCCAACGCATAAACCGTCACTGTATAGCGATGATCTTTATCTGGTGGTAGCGGGCCGCTATAATGCTGGCTGGTTTGTGGATTTTGATTATTGACCAAGTGTCCAGCAGTGGAATTATTGCCAAAAGTCATAGGCACTTCACCAGATTGACTGGCATTTTCAGGAATCGTTGTTAAGTCACCTGGCAGGTTAGCGGCTACCCAGTGAATCCACGTGAATCCCCCAACGGGAATGGCATCGTGATCAACCATGGTAACGGCGTAAGTTGCAGTTCCTGCAGGTGCGTCCTTAATTTCAATTGGAAATGAGCGAACGGGGCCATCATCGATGCGATACTCCGCGGGTGCGTACTTACCGTAAATATCGGGTAAGTAACCGTTTGTAACTGGCACTTTGATTTCCATAAAATCACGCTCCTTTGTCGAACTTGTTTCTATTATAACGCAATTTAACTGCAGCGCGACAACTACTGTTCAGTGGGGGTTATCAAGCTGGAATAATCGTACTTAGTCAGGGTTGCCGTTGCATTCAGTATTCGTAGCGGAGTATGCTGTCTTTAAACAACGTTAAGGTGGAGGCCGAAGTGGAAAATACTGATAAAATAGCAATTTTACAAAAACTGATTCAAATTAAGTCAGTCAACGGCAATGAAGCTGCTGTCGCGCAATATATTGCGTCGTTATTTGAATCGTATCAGCAGTCAGCCAAAGTTGAATTTGTGACTTATTCGCCTGGCCGTGACAATTTGGTGGTGACGATTGGCGCTCCCGATGGCAAACAATTGGGTTTATCCGGTCACGAAGATGTGGTTGACCCTGGCGAATTGAGCGATTGGCATCATGATCCGTTCGCGGGAGAAATCGTGGATGGTAATTTGTATGGCCGTGGCGCTTCCGATATGAAAAGTGGCTTGGCAGCCGTTGTGATCGCCATGTTAGAGTTATTAGAGGAGGACATACCGTTAAAGGGGTCCATTCGACTGCTGGCAACGGTTGGCGAAGAAACCGGTGAATACGGTGCAGCACAGTTGACTAAGGCTGGTTATGCGGATAATTTAGCTGGTTTGGTGATTGCTGAACCCACAGGATTAGATAGGATTGCGTATACGGCGCGTGGTGTGATTGATTATCACGTTGATTCAATCGGTAAATCGGTGCATAGTGCGCAGTCTTCTAAGGGGATTAATGCCATTGATAATTTAATCGTGTTCTACAACGAAGTTACCAAAATCATGCAAACGTTGGATAAGATGGACCCCGTTTTGGGTGGTTTATTGCACAACGTTGATTTAATTTCCGGTGGCGAACAGATCAATACGATTCCTGGTAAAGCCCGGCTATCAGCCAACGTCCGTACCATTCCCGCTTATCCTAATCAGATGATATATGATATACTGGAAAAACTTGTGCATCGTCTAAACGACAGGCCAGGTTTTCAGTTAAAGCTCTCATACAGTTATCCGGAAGAAGCCGTTCCGGGGCGTCCGGATACACCACTGGTAAAATTAGCACAAAAAATTGGTCACCGGGTAATTGGCAACCGTGTTATTCCGGTGGGAGCTGGCGGTGCTAGCGATGCCTCAGAATTTCTTCAGGCTAAGAGTCGGTTCTCGGCTATCGTGTACGGACCTGGAACGAATACGTCTCATGAAGCGGATGAATACGTTGAGGTTGAACAATTTTTACAGGCGACTGAGCTGTATCGAAAGTTGGCTTTGGCGTTTTTGGAGTGAGGTATATTGTCTAATTGGGTTACAGAAAGCTCGTTAAACGCTTTCCTTTGCACCTTGTTTAATTGGGCTACAGAAAGCAGAGAGCTGCATGTAAGAGACAGCCAGCTAAAATCCAAGTTCGGGATTTTTGCCGCCCGTCCCTTACACTCCGCTCTCTAACCGCTTTCTTCCACACCTTATATAAAAGGAGTCTCTCATGCAAATTTCAAAAGGACGCGCCAACCTGATGCTACTCATGGCAGCTATGATCTGGGGCGCCGGTTACATTTTTTCTAAGATGGCGACTAACGCCAACATGCAAGCTGGCTTGATCAACGCCATTCGTGGTTTTATTTACGCTGGGATAGCCTTTCTTTTTTTCCACAAGGCAATTCTGAAAATGACCAAAGTTGATCTGCGACTCGGATTGGTTGCCGGTTTTATCAACTTTTTGGGTTATCAGTTTCAAACATGGGGGTTACGGTTTACCACACCTTCAAATAATGCGTTTTTAACGGCGGTTTACGTGGTTATTGTTCCCATTATTATTTGGTTGATGTATAAGCGTCGCCCTGAACGTAAGAGTTATCTTGCCATTATTATTGCGATTATCGGTATGGGTTTTCTAACCAATATTTTGGCCAATGGATTCACGCTTCATATTGGTGATCTGCTAACCCTTATTTCGGCCTTTTTCTACGCACTTCAAATCGTTTACTTTGGGATGCGGGCGACTAATACCAGTCCTTTTGTGCTGTCATTTATGATGGGAATTACACAGGGCGGTTTCGGCTTGATTTGGACGCTGCTGTTTGAGCATGCCAGCTACGGTGCCATTAATTGGCAGGCTGGTTTGTGGCCAGTAATCGTACTGGGAATTGTCTCCTCCTTTGGCGCTCAAACGCTTCAAATCGTTGGTCAGCGGTTTACGGATCCGACACCTGCTGGTTTGATCTTAATGACTGAATCCATGTTTGGCAGTATTTTCTCGGTGGTTTTAGGCTTCGAACCATTCACCGTTCACTTACTGTTGGGTGGCATTTTAATCATCATTGCCATTTTAATCATGCAACTGGACTTTTCGCGGTTTCAATCAGTTAAATAGATGGCAATCAAAAACAGCGTTCGCAAGACACCATCTGGTGTTTTGTGAACGCTGCTTTTGATCAAGTTCGACTGAATAAAGCACGACTCATTACTTCACAAAGCGAAGCACGTAGTTACCCTGTGCATCTGAAGTAATCGTATAGGTAGAATATCCATCCTTCAGCCATTGCGATTTCGTGGCTTGGGCCCAACTCTTCGCGTCCGAGACGGAAGAGAAGGTATGAGACTGACTGAATGTGATGGATCCTGAGTTGTTACTACTGTTGTCGGTTTTCTTGGAAGATGACCCAGCTGAGTTAGAAGTAGTATTGGCGGAGCTAGACGATTGCTGAGTACTGGACTTGGCCTTTGTACCGTCTAGCTTTCTTTGTTCGCTGTTCTTAATTGTTGCATCTGATTCCTGATTAATCGAACTTTGCAAAGAGCTTCGTTGAGATGAAGTGATCCCTTTATCATCATACACTGAACCGTTTGAGCGGTCATCGGTAGAATTGTTTGGGTCTGAAGTAGACGCATCATTTTGTGATGTGTCATCAGACCCGGTATTACTGGAACTATTATCTTTAACAGATTGTTCGGTGTTTTGAGCACCATTTTCGACTGTAGTCGAGCGGTTAGCAAGCCAAACGCCAACACCTACGATCAGCACTAGTGTGACTAGAAAGCTGATGATAATTTGTCGGAAATGCGATGGCCGTTTCGGTGGCTTACGCTTATTGGCTGACTGATTATCGGTGTTGAAATTATAGCGTTGCATACGCGATTGCGGTTCTTGATTATTCACGTAAAATACCTCCAATATCAAGAACGAGCGAGCAAGCCATTAAAATACTACTAGTGCTAGTTTAACTCATTTAGGCCTAAAGTTTACTATTTTTTACTCATTTTGTAAAATTTGACGCGTAAAAAGTAGGCCAATCTTGGTCACAATCCCATCAGGTTATAGGTTCCACTTAGGTTGTGAATTTGAGAAGTTTTAGGTTGGTAAATTAAGCAGGCAGTTTATGGTAAAATAAAAGCTGATGTTGTTTAGGGAAAAGGGGCGATTACATGACGGCGACCATCAAGGATGTGGCGGAGGAAGCAGGGGTTTCCACCGCAACGGTTTCCCGGGTACTGGCCAACAAAGAAGGCTTTTATTCGGAACGCACTGCACAACGGGTGCGTAAAGTTGCAACGTCATTAGGTTATGAAAAAAATATCAGTGCCGTTGAACTAGTCACTCAAAAAAGTCAGGTTATTGGGGTGATTATTTCTTCCATTAAGACTAATTTTTCTAATAAAATTATTGAGGGTATTCAGGATGAAGCTCTTAAACATGGTCTTAGTGTGATCATGCTTTATGCTGGTCAAAACGATCCTCAGTTACAGGAGCGGGCACTTAAGACCTTGATTGAACGGTCCGTGAAGGGCATCTTAGTGGTGGCTATTCAATTAACAGATCAAAATTTGACCCTATTGCAAAGTTCACAGATTCCGTATCGGTTCCTGTCGACTTCGTATAATAGTGATCAATTACCGTCCATTGCTTCTGATGATTATCAAATTGGTTATCAGGCTACGCAACACCTTATCCAAAAGGGTCATCGAAAAATTGGACTAGTGGCTATGGATGTTAGCGAGTATATTGGTCAGCAGCGAGTAGCTGGCTATAAAGATGCCATGCGACAGTCGGCGTTGCCAGTTAAAGATGAATGGGTCAAAACTGGAATGTACACGTATGATGATGGCTCCAATGCTATGAAGGCTTTTGGTCAGCAACCAGAGGTGACAGCAATTATCGGCGCTAGTGATTTAGCGTCGATTGGGGTCCTCAATCAAGCCGTGCAGTTTAACATTAAAGTACCCGAGCAGTTGGCCATCGTGAGCATTGATGGGACTTATTTAGCTGAGATCGTTCGACCGCAATTGACTACGGTGACGCAGGCTTTTTATGAAATGGGTACCTTGGGTATGCAAACATTGTTAGATCAAACGCAGCCTGTAAGGTCGCGGTTTACACCCATTAAGATTGAGATACGACAAAGTACATAATTTTGAAAGGTGGTTTTTATTGTGCATAATGATATTCCTCAGATTCCGTTAGCAAACAATCATACGATTCCGCAGTTAGGCTTGGGTGTTTTCCAAGTTGATAACGAAAGTGATATTAAAAATTCCGTGAAGTGGGCGTTGGAAGCAGGCTATCGGCACATCGATACGGCTGCGTATTACGGTAACGAACAGTGGGTCGGTGAAGCGATTCGTGAAAGTGGCGTAGACCGTAAAGACCTCTTTATTACGTCAAAACTCTGGAACAACGTCCGCGGTTATGACGAAACTAAGCACGCCTTTCAAGAAAGTCTGACTAAATTAGGCCTGGATTATTTGGATCTTTACTTGATTCACTGGCCAGCATCTGGTTACGTCGATAGCTGGAAAGCCATGGAAGACCTTTACCGCGATGGTAAGATCAAGAATATTGGTGTTTCTAACTTTGAACAAAATCAGTTGGAAGACTTGATGAGCCAGACTGAAATCAAACCGGTGGTTGACCAGATTGAAACCCACCCATACTTCCAGCAAACAGAAATGCATGCTTACCTTGAGTCCCAAGGTATTCAGCATGAGGCGTGGAGCCCACTTGGTGGCGGCAAGAATAACGCGGTTAATGACCCGTTATTTGTAAAGTTGGCAAAAGCTCACAACGTTACCCCAGCCCAAGTCATTCTACGTTGGCACGTTCAGCGTGAAGAAATCGTCATTCCTAAGTCAATTCACGAAGACCGGGTCAAGGCCAATCGCGATATCTTTGCCTTTGGTCTTGATGAAGCTGAAATGGCAGAGATTGCTAAGCTGGATCAGGGGAAGCGAGTTGGTCCTGATCCTCAAAATACTGAATGGTTAAAAAAGTCACAGGAGTATGGTGCGCGAAAATAAGAGTGCATAACAAAACTCGATGGATTTCAGAATTTAACGTGAATAAAGCTCATTTCGGCGTACTTTGTCGAAATGAGCTTTATTTGCTTACCCAAGCTAGCTTCGTTAGAATGATGGTATGGTTTTGAACGACGAAGATAACTAAGCAGAGGAGGGATTTTTTGACACATCGAGCAAAATGGATGACGATTTCTGTTGTGATTTACGTGATTTTTGTCGTCTGCGCAGTCGCGTTTAAGTTACTTGATCCGGCGAAAATTGGACTGCCATGGACCGTTTTTTGGTATGTTGCTGCCGCTGGGTTGATGTACTATTTTTACTTCAAAAATATGGCCTACCAAGAAGTCATTTATTACGCTCGGCAATTTCATTTGAAAAAAGTGGACTTAGAAGCTATGGTGCCAGACCGTAAGAACACGGCTGAAGTGCCTGATCCGGATCATCCCAACATATTGATCCCACTTATTCAAGTGCCGCTGAGTGTGACGAATCGACTGACAGATGTGCTGGAACAGCGGGCAAAAACAGAAAACGTGAAGCCGTTTAAATAGTGACTGAGTGTTGCGGTACCTTAATCTGCTCTATAACTCAGCTTCCGGTTATTTAAATGCAATTTTAATACAAATAAAGTGCCCCATAACTGTTAGACAAATCTAACAATTATGGGGCACTTTATCATTTCGCTCATTATTTGGAGAGCTTAGAATACCTAACCAAGACTACCTTGATTAGCAATGTACAGTTAATCGTTCTTCCGACGCCGAGTTTTGTCTAATCCTAAGAAGCCAAGGAAGCTTAATCCAAGCAGTGAAAGCCAACTTGCAGATTGCTCATTTGTCTGCGGTAATTGCTTAGCTGCTTGTGACGAAGGCTTGGACTTATTGCCGTTAATTTGCGAATTCATTGCTTGAGTAGCAGAAGTTGCTTCACCAGAGTTGGCTGAGAATCGTGTTGAGGTCGGCGCAGTTGTCGGATTATTAACCGCGTTTCGAGCTCGTATAGATGAATTCTCAGTTCCTGAAGCCTTTGGCGTTTGTGAATAACCAGTTGAAACAGGAACTTGGGTCTTAGCAGCCGGTGCTGGAACTACCGGCGTATTATCCGCTGTGACTGGTGTTTCCGGTGTTTGTGTATCGTTATCAGTTGTAGTTGGTACGTTTGGTGTATTAGGTGTGTCATTGCCTGGTACGGTGACTGGCTGATAAGTGAGTGGTGTGTTACTCAATGGATTCGTCGGAACTGGAGGTAAGTAGCCTTTGGTCACGTCATTGGGATTGATTGGCTTTAATGGTGTGCCATCTGGTCCGTATGGTTGATAACCTGGTTCGTAAGGAATCACTGGTGTCGTCGTTTGATTTGCATGATGCGGATCGTTTGGATATGGAATATCAGGAATATTGGTTAGGTTAGTGATGTAGCTGCCTAACTGACTGTACGTTATGGTCTTGACGATATCAGCTGTTGTTGGGGTCACATTACCAATCTCTGGTACTTCAGCAACGTCTGCTAAATAGCCGTTAATGACTGGTGAAGATTTGGCATTAAAACCGGTCTTGTAGTCTTTAGCACTCCAGTCTGTGTAGGTAATACCACGGGTTACAAGGTCAACGGTGCCGTCACGCGTATAGGTTACGGCGTCCGTTACGGTAGGAGCCGCGGTGCTATCATCTTTAGCGTAAACATAGTTAACCGTTTCGTGAACCACTTTTTCCAAATTATCTTTGGTAGCACCATCTGGCCACTTTGGCCCATTTGGATTATTACTAAAGATCGGGTTATTCGGATTATCCGGATGATTTGGTGTAAAGGTTGCAGTTTGGTGTTTCAGGTGAACCGTGTAACTCGGTGTTGCGCCAGGCTGATTACCAAAAGTGATTACGCCATTTGCTGGTAAATCATCACTGATCACGGTGTAGCCTTTGGCGGTTAGACCACCTTCAATCGCTTCTTTGACAGCAGTGTAGTTATTCGCACCTGCAGTAACACCAGTAACGGTATCTTGATGAATCGTTGCACCGTTGGCATCATCGTCTACGTAAGTAACGGTCGTTTTCTGAGAATCTGGCGTATAGGTGATGGTTAATTTTGAGTCACCAGTTGTTGGGGTAACGTCATAAGCGGCTGTTGTTGCTAGCTTTGGCGTGTACCCAGCTTTACCGGCTGGACTCGTAACGGCTGCGAAACTTGCCGTTGGCGTGGTGCTTACCCAGCCATCATCTGCACTGAGAGTGACACTAGTTGGTTCAGCTTCGTAAGCAGCCACTTTATCTGGTGTTAAGTAACCTAGAAGTTTACCGGTGACTTGATCTACTACAGCAGTTCGCTGGAAATCAACACTAGCTTCATAATCAGGAGCAACTTTCCCACCATTACTGTATACGTATTGAATCGTCTGGGTAACAGTTCGATTCAGGTCGTTTTTATTTATACCAGCAGGCCAAGTTAAGTTAGTATTTGGCACTTTATTGCCCGGAACTTGTGGCTGATCTGGTGTGACAACCTTTGCCTGATGTTTCAGGTGAACAGTGTAATTTTGTGGTGTTGTATCATCGTGGTCAAACGTGATCATATCGTTAGCTGGCAGATCAGTATCGACGACTTGATAACCTAATGCTGTCAAGCCACCTTCAACGGCTTGCTGAACTTTGGTGTAATTTTGCGAGCCATCAGAAACACCTGATAAATTATCTTGGTGAATGGTTGTACCGTTATCGTCGTCATCAACGTAGGTTACGGTAGCTTGCTGGTCATCGGGGGTATAGGTAACCGTCAGCTTAATGCTGCCAGTTGATGGTGTAACGGTGTAAGCCTGAGTTACAGCTTGATCTGCAGTATAACCTGATTTACCGGCTGGACTCGTAACGGCTGCGAAACTTGCTGTTGGCGTGGTGCTTGCCCAGCCATCATCTGCACTGAGAGTGACGTTAGTTGAATCAGCTTCGTAAGCAGTCACTTTATCTGGTGTTAAGTAACCCAGGAGCTTACCTGTGGCCTGATCCACGACAGCAGCCCGTTGGAAGTTGACCGTAGATGCATGATCAGCTGCAACTTTTCCACCATTGCTGTAAACGTATTGAATGGTTTGCGTCACAGTTCGGTTGAGATCATTGTGATTAACACCAGTAGGCCAAGTTAGATTAGTATTTGGCACTTTATTGCCTGGCACTTGTGGCTGATCTGGTGTAACAACCCTTGTCAGGTGCTTCAGGTGAACAGTGTAATTTTGTGGTGTTGTATCATCGTGGTCAAATGTGATTATATCGTTAGCTGGCAGATCAGTATCGACGACTTGGTAGCCTAATGCTGTTAAGCCACCTTCAACGGCTTGTTGAACCTTAGTGTAGTTTTGCGAGCCATCAGAGACACCTGTCAAATTATCTTGGTGAACAGTTGTGCCATTATTGTCGTCATCAACATAGGTTACAGTAGCTTGCTGGTCATCGGGAGTATAAGTAACCGTCAGTTTAATGTTGCCGGTCGATGGTGTAACGGTGTAAGCCTGAGTTGCGTTCTTATCAGCAGTATAACCTGTTTTGCCGGCTGGACTCGTTAGAGCAGTGAAATCAGGATTACCTGATTGTACCGTCCAGGCATCTGTTGGTGACAAGGTGACACTGGTTGGGTCAGCTTCGTAGGCAGCTAATTGACTAACTGGCAGGTAACCAAGTAAATCGCCAGTTACAGCATCTACTGCAGCTGCACGCTGGAAGTTAACCGACTGTGTCCGGTCAGCTGCTACTTTACTACCGTCAGCATAAACGTATTGAACAGTTTCAGTAACAGTCCGATTAAGTTCAGCACTGTCAGCTCCAGCCGGCCAGTTAGCGTTGGTTCCTGGAATTTTGTCACCGGGAACTTGTGGCTGACTAGGCGTGACAACTTTGGTCTGATGTTTCAAATGAACGGTGTAATTTTGTGGTGTTGTATCATCATGGTCAAACGGAATCACGTCATTAGCTGGCAAGTCAGAACCGACGACTTGATAACCTAATGACGTTAAGCCACCTTCAACAGCTTGTTGAACCTTAGTGTAGTTTTGCGAGCCATCAGAAACACCTGTCAAATTATCTTGGTGAACAGTTGTGCCATTATCATCGTCATCAACGTAGGTTACGGTAGCTTGCTGAGAATCTGGCGTATAGGTAATGGTTAACTTTGAATTACCGGTTGTTGGGGTAACGTCATAAGTGGCAGTTGTTGCTACTTTTGGTGTGTACCCAGCTTTACCAGCCGGACTCGTAACGGCTACAAAAATTGCCGTTGGCGTAGTGCTTGCCCAGCCATTATCTGCACTGAGGGTTGTACTGGTTGGATCAGCTTTATAAGCAGCCACTTTATCTGGTGTTAAGTAACCTAAGAGCTTACCGGTGACTTGATCCATTACAGCAGCTCGCTGGAAAGCAACGCTGGCTTGATGATCAGGAACCACTTTTCCACCGTTGCTGTAAACGTATTGAATCGTTTGCGTCACGGTGCGGTTCAGGTCATTTTCATTTACACCAACTGGCCAAGTCAGATTAGTATTTGGCACTTTATTACCCGGAATTTGTGGCTTATCTGGTGTGATAACCTTGGTCTGATGTTTCAAGTGAACGATGTAATTTTGTGGTGCCTCATCATCGTGATCAAACGTGATCACATCATTAGCAGGTAGGTCAGTGCCGACGACTTGATAGCCTAATGCTATTAAGCCACCTTGAACGGCTTGAAGAACCTTAGTGTAGTTTTGCGAGCCATCGGAAACACCTGACAACGTATCTTGGTGAACAGTTGCGCCGTTGTCATCGTCATCGACATAGGTTACGATAGCAGCCTGTTTGTCTGGGGTATAGGTAACCGTTAGTTTAATGTTGCCAGTAGCAGGAGTAATAGTGTAAGCCTGAGTTGTAGCTTGGTCTGCAGTGTAACCTGGTTTGCCAACTGGACTCGTCAAGGCAGTGAAATCAGGATTACCTGATTGTACCGTCCAGCCATCCGTTGGCGACAAGGTTACACTGGTTGGATCGGCTTTGTAAGCAGTTATTTGATTAACTGGTAGATAACCCAGCAGATCACCGGTCACATCATCTACTACGGCTGCTCGCTGGAAGTTAACGGATTGTGTTTGGTTAGCAGCTGCTTTACCGCCACCAGCGTAAACGTATTGGACGGTTTCAGTCACTGTTCGATTAAGATCGTCAGCGTTAGTTCCGATAGGCCAGTTAACGTTGGTACCTGGAATTTTGTCACCGGGTACTTGTGGTTGACTAGGCGTGACTGTCTTGGTGTCATGCTTTAAATGAATAGTGACGTTGTCAGCAGTGTTATTTGTCGCACTATCGTTTAAGAAGGTAATCGCCGTTGACGTTGCGGGAGTGACCATGACGTAGTTGGCTGGCACGATTAAATTAAAATCAGTTGTTGCACCAGCACCGCCAGTTTCATGCTGGGTGGCGTTTGGAACGATTTGTTCATTGTTATCGTCATCGACATAAATGATATCCGCGTGAGCGGTATCCCGAGTGTAAGTGACGGTTACGTCCGAGCTATCAGTAGCAAGCGTGCCGGAAACGGTTGTTTGGTTAGGCTCGCAGTTAGTGATTGCCGGTGAGGTCTTTGAGTAAGCTTCGCCAATAATGCCGCTAACCGGTACATCAGGTGCGGCAGTACCGCTGCCATCAGCATAAACGTAGTGGATGGTAATGGTCTTGCTTTGCGCAATGTAGTAAAGCGTAACCACGTTATTGGTAGTGCCATCCTTAGTAAAGGTGTACGTCGTCGGGTTACCGGCCTGAGCTGTGTAGCCAGGGAAGGTCTTTTGATCAATATTGACAGTTTGACCGAATTGACCAGTCTGGTGATCAGTCGTGAAGACAGTTCCCTGCTGGTTGACGTAATTAATCGTTAAGGGTTCGTCATTTGGCGTGTAAACCACATCAATATCTTTAGTCTCACCATCACTAGTCGTTACAGTATAACTGGTCGGTTCACTAGGGGTAACGTGATAACCTAAAACGGTTGGATTGGTCCAACTGTAGGTACCGCCCACAGCTTCTTGACCGGTACTTGTAGCAGCAAGTGGGGTTCCGGTACCGTTAACGTAGTGAACGTTAATAGTTGTTTTAGGAACCGAAAGATTAATGGTACTTTTGGCCTGGGTATTCATGGATTTGTTGGCTGTAGCTTCTGTAGCTGTCGAATCCAGTGTGACAGTGTCTGGCTTGCTGGATTGTCCGGCGGTGTAATCGGCAACCTTGATTGGTAGATATACAGTTGTTTGTTTTAAAGAAGCCAATGTTGGCGACTGCACTAGAACACTCTGGATAGTTGACCAGTCAGTGACATTATCGGCAGTAACGAAGCCATCGGCAGTGGTATCAATTGACTGACTGTCCGTTACCTTATTCGGTGAATACAGTACTGTTGCACCTGCGGGGATTGTCATGCTGGCGATTTTACTGCCATCGACTTGAACGCTGAAGTCGTTGCCATCAGCTTTGGTTGGTAACGTTAGCAACGAGTTAACGTCCTTCAGGTCATTGCTAGTGGTGTTAGCTGCGTTGACACGTAACGTACCCGTTTCGTTATATTTCTGCATGAAGGTCGTTGAATCCTGACCCATATCCTCAGGATAAGTAACGTCCTTATCTGTTTTAGCAGGGACGTCTGCTGAGAACGCAGCGGCTGAGGTGATCATGAAGGATGCTGGCTCATTTTCAACATAAACGTTACTACTAGTGTCACCAACTAAACTAGCAAAATCTTTTAAAGTTGTTGTCGAGGATGCTGACCTTACGTAGCTGGCCGGTTGAAAATCACCAGCCATGATAAAACGACCTGAACCTGCAGAATCAGTATCGAGGTTAACTGTGGTTCCGAGTTTAGCGGTGGGTGAAACTTGATAATTAAGGGCGACACCTGGTAAAGCTGTCCTTTCAGGGTTAGTAACACTGATTTTAACAATTTCTTGACCATTCAGTGTCTGTGGTAAAACTTCTTTGATGGCAGTTTGAGAACCACTAGTGGTAACGGTAATGTCATTAAGTGACTTTAAGACTGCGTTAGTGGGAACGATAACATAATAAGTTGCTGTTGCCGGACCGTTAATCGATTTACCTTGGGAGATTGAAAAGTTATAACTATTTTTTATCGTATCACCTGAGTGGTAACGGATGCCGTTATCAGATGTACTGGTACTAGTCCGATTGCTGTAACCGCTATACTGGACTACGCCATAATTTGCCACTGTAAATTTAGCGGAATCACTTTGCGGAGCGTCAGCATCATCATTAGACGCGGTTACCGTGTAAGAGTTGCCAACCGTTGCGTTGGTCAGATAACCCGAAATAAAGAACCGATTGTTTTTTGAAGAGGTGGAGGTGATGCTCGAATAATCGCTTTGATTCTGTTTGGGACCTATTGGGTAGGTTTGCTTATCGATAGATTTTGAAGTTACGGAAACAATCGGATCAGTTACTGTTCCAGTGATGACACTTCCGGCAATATTATTGTACTGAACCTGTTTGCCAGACTTCAGTGTTACAGTGACGTTTGCGGCATAGGAAGGCGTTGTGACTTTGGTTGCTATCACACCATCAGGGACGTTAAAAGTAACTTGGTCAGTTGTTGCCATGGCACTTTGACCGCCAGTTACTACGGAATACAGCCCAATGTCATTGTACGTATCGTTGTCGAATTTCGGCCAGGTGGTATTACCGGCGTAGCTAGTAACGTAGTTTTGAGGTTGAGAAATAGCCGCAATATTGACGTAAGTTAAGGGTCTATAACTAATTGAAACTGGTAACACTGAATGCGTTCCGGTTTGAAGTGTACCACTGGTGTTAGTCTTTCCAAACTGTTCACTGCCAGTAGTTTGATTAGTGACGTTGATTGAGCCCATAATGGATACAGTAGGGTAGGTTGCATTAGCGTAGGTTAAGGTGACAGGTGTTCCTGCTCCCCCTGGTTGCGTAATGGTAACTGAGTTGTTATTACTAGTACCAGCTACAAATCCCTTTGGAACGTCAATTGAGTATGAGCCGCTGGTTATTTTAGGTAAAAAGTTACTGTTGGTATTAGCGTTCACACTTAAAGTAACATTTGGAATGACACCGTTCACGGCATTAGCCAAGTTTAGAGTATAGTTTTGACCATTATAAGTATTATAAATGGCTACATTACTTGATATGATTGGTGAAGAAGTCACTTTTAGCGGATATACAGTTGCCGTTCCGCTTTTCGTCACCGTCAAGTTCATCGGTGTAGTACCATCAGTATCCATGGAAACTGATCCATCTTGAGCGATTTTTGTGTAAATGTGCAGGGTGTAGGCTGTATTCTGGGCAAATGAATAAGAAACAGATGATGCTGAATTTTTAGTACCGTTAAAGTCGGTATCATAGCTTTGAACTGAATAGATTGGCGGTAGATCAATTTTTAGTGTATCCCCAGTAGTGGCATTACCAGTTACTAAAATAGTGGGGGCCTTTGTAGCGGATCCATAGTTTAGTGAAACGTCATTTTCACCAGTCGTGGTTAGCGTTGTGTTTCCCAGTTGAACGGATGGCGCAACGTTATCCAAGCTGGCGGTGATTTCTTGTGGTTTGCCAGTCGCTTGATAAGTTGCAGCAGCTGTTGCTTTTGCTGCCGTAATATGGTCGTCGTTTACTTCACCTAAATTGGTGACGTCAGGAGTATCGTCTGCTACGTTCTGAGCGGCTCTATTAGTTGTCGGTGCAGGCTCACTAGCAGGTGTTTTAGTTGGTACATCTTCACCGGTTGGTGTTTCTGTTGCTTTTGTTGGTTCAGCAGATACTTGTGAAGTCGCTGGATGAGTATTATCAGTTAATGTTGATGAATCAGTTTGAGCTTCTTTGGTGACTGGTGTTTTAGTTACATTAGTTGTTGAAACATCATTAGTGATCTGTGCTTGAGACGAAAGAGCCACTTGGTTACCCCTGTTAGTGGCTGCTGTCGACTTTGCAGTAGCGTTATCAGCTTGTTGTGTCTGATTAACGCTATCATCAACCTTAGCATAAGCGGTGTAATTTAATCCACCAAAAAAGATACCGGCGCCCATTGATAGTGCAGCTAATCCGGTAAAAACCCAGCGTTTACCATCCTTATAGCTTTTATAATGGACTACGGTATTTGCTTTAAAATCACGAATCTTATTATTCTTTCCTAACATAAAAACGTCCCCCTTTGATTAATTGCTCTTAATCAATAACATTTTACGGTTAGACAATAAATTCAATATGCCCACGATCATTGAATGGCATTAACTATTAATGTTTTACCCCAAATTTCCAATTTAAGCTTTCTGAAATTAGAATTCCTACCCTAAGATGGATAAACATTGGTTTCCATTCTCCAACTATGGAAAGTGATTATCATCTGCCAATATCCTAGCAGGTTTATACATATTTTGAAAGTAATATTCATCACTTTTCTTAATTAATTTCCAATGTTCAGCCGTAATTTAATTTATATAACTATCCACTGATATTACAATAAACAAACCCTTTATAAATGTTGACGTTGTAGCTTTAACGAATGATATATTATATATGTAGCACCTCTGAACAGATTACTTCGTTTTATAGGAAACTGTTGTAAGCAGCATAAAATCAAGCATTAATTTTAGAGAGATACACAATCGAGAAATTTTATTTCTCTTGACGCTCACCAATACCCCATGATAGGATGAACCTACATTATTGCTACTCAACTCAAGTAGTGCATAGTCTGGGTGTCAGGAAGTCGGTGGTTGCTGCGAACCGATCAGGGCTGTGTGACCAAATACTGAGGAGCATCGTACGGAAAGTTCTAGATCCGTTATCATCTAGTGAGTGAGGAGTCTGTGTACTCCTAAGCTGGGTGGTACCACGGTTAGTCCAATCGTCCCTGTTGCGTCTATGACGTAGCGGGGACGATTTTTATTTAGAAGGGATTGGTAACGATGGAAAAGCGGTCGAACGTTAAATTTGGTGAAGCAATCGCTGTGTTATTGATGATGTTAGTCGTCATGGGAGTAGGGGTGATTGGTTTTCGAATTAGCCCACAAATTCCGGTACTGGTGGTCATTGCGTTGGTCATTCTTTGGGCACGGATTCGGCATTTCAGCTGGGATGACATTCATAAGGGAATTACTGAAGGTGTTTCTACTGGAATCGTACCGATTTTTATCTTTATCCTGATTGGGGTACTGATCAGTGTCTGGATTGCAGCCGGGATTATTCCGTCCTTAATGGTAGCCGGATTTCACATGCTCAGTGTTCAGTGGTTTGTACCGTCAGTCTTTCTGGTGTGCGCGTTGATTGGAACTTCTATTGGGAGTGCTTTTACCACCATTTCCACTGTTGGCATTGCGCTGTTTGGGATGGGGACTACGATGAGTCTTAATCCGGCCTTAGTTGCCGGTGCGATTATTTCCGGTGCCATTTTTGGTGATAAGACGTCGCCACTTTCAGATTCAACTAATTTAGCGGCCGCGATTGCGGATGCCGACTTGTTTAAGCACATTAAGAATCTGATGTGGTCGACGATTCCATCTTTCTTGGTATCGCTGATTCTATATGCTGTTCTAGGCCATGGTGCTGCTAGCAGTGATGCACTGACAAAGGTCACCTCGACAGTTAACGTTCTTAGCGGTCATTATGACATTACCTGGTGGGCAGCATTACCCATTCTATTGATGTTTGTCTGTGCATTTATGAAAATTCCAGCGATTGGCACGTTATTGATCAACATAGCTGTGGCGGTGGGGATGATTTTTATTGAAGATCCTGCAACGAAAATCCCAGCCTTGGTCAAAATGATGGAAACCGGTTTTGTTTCCCATACGGGTAATCAAGCGGTGGATGCCTTGCTCACCCGTGGTGGGATTTCTTCCATGATGGGGACCGTTTCACTGATTTTTATGACCCTTTCCTTGGGTGGCTTATTGATGAAATTCGATTTGATCCAAATTGCTATGAAGCCATTGGTAGCCCGATTACACCGTAATGGCGATTTGGTCACTGCTGGTATTTTTGCTGGCATCGGTGTGAATCTGTTTGTTGGTGAACAGTACTTATCGACCATTTTACCCGGGAAAGCTTTTAAGAAACCGTTCAATGATCATGGTTTGGATAACCTAGCACTAAGCCGAGTATTGGAAGATGGTGGGACTGTAATTAATTACTTGGTGCCATGGGGCGTTGCCAGTTCCTTTGCCGCTGGTACGTTAGGTGTCAGTACGCTGGCTTTCTTACCGTTTTGTTTCTTTAGCCTGCTGTCACCAGTATTTTCCATTTTGAGTGGGTACACTGGGATTGGGTTGAAGAAGTTGCCGCAGACTAGTGTTGCGGATCAGTCTAATTAAAAAGTGTCAATGAAAACGCAGGTACGTGGGACCCAACTCGTTAGATTCTGGAATTTAACGAGTTGGGTCCCACGTACCTGCGTTAATTGTTGATATCAAATGGAAAGTGATTAATCGCCATTTTCAACGGAAATAATATCATAGAAGTTATGACCACCAACGGTGTATCGATCCCACTGGGCGACGGTGAAATCCTCATCGGTATTATGCCAAGTTTTAGAGAATGTTGGCCCCTGTTTGGTAATTGTTAAACGATAGCTGTGGCTGGAAACCTTTTTTTCGGTTAAACCATAAATTGGTTTTGAGTAGTACAAATAAGTTGAATTTCCCTTAATTCTATAAGTTGAGACCTTCCTTGAAGCAGTTGGCTTGATGAGATTAAGGTAGTAGGGTGTGAAGGCGGTGTTGCTGCCATTTGGTAGGTCACGCAACTCGTTAATTTCGTTTGGATCGTAAATTTGATATTTCTTTAGCAAAGCTGAATTATAGTATTCCAAGTAACCATCCAAAGTAATGTGGAACATTGGTTTATAGCGATTAGTAGCATCGTGCGTATAGCCAGTACCACTCTGAAGCACACGAGTTCGAACGCTCATTTTAGGGTGATATGCTTTAAAATCGCTTGATTTAAAGGTAATTGGCCGACCTGTTTCATCGATGTGCTTTTCAACATCATGGTGCAGATCACCGCGGCTGAGGTTAATGGAGTATTTGAATGAGCCAGTTGACGTGCGATCTTCGCCAACCCCGTCATTTCTTAAAATTGTCCTTTAGGGGTGATAATTTTACTGCCACGTTTACCATTATTCCAGTAGTATTGGCCGGTATACATCGCTCGGGTGGTCTTTACATAGTCAGACCTACTGATTGTATTGAATGAGTCGGCATTTGCTGTTAATTGACCACTGGCAAGGCCCAAAAGACCCAGTACCGTGCTAAAAGTGGCAATGACAATCCTTTTAGTTAATTGAATTTTCATGTTTTTCCCTCCTGCGCATCAAACCCTGTAATCGATTTAAATTATACACATAAATTAGGTTGGTTGCCGTTTTGCCGTTATTGCTGTGCCTGATTAACTTTACGGGAGTGAATTTAGTAATTAACAGGTGATAGACAAAAAAGTTCGACAAGTAAAATTGCCGAACTTTTTTGTTTAAATTTAGTATGAATCACCATTCAAAACCGAGTTCTTAACCACTACGTAGTCAACTAAGCGAATATCCATCAGCTTGTTGCCACCAGCGTATGAGATTGAACTCTGCAAGTCTTGTTGCATTTCAGAAAGGGTGTCCGCAATGTCGCCACGATAAGGTACTAACATTTGCTTGCCTTCCACGTTACGGTAGGCGCCTTTTTGGGTTTCCGAAGCAGAACCCCAGTATTGTTTGTAGCTCTTACCATCGATTTTGATCATCGTACCAGGTGATTGTAAATGACCGGCCATTAGTGAGCCAATCATGACCATGGTAGCGCCAAAGCGAATTGACTTAGCAATGTCACCGTTATAGCGAATGCCACCATCAGCGATGAGGGGCTTGCTGGCAGCCTTGGAGCAAAGTCGTAGAGCGGCTAATTGCCAGCCACCAGTACCGAAACCAGTTTTTAGCTTGGTGATGCAAGCCTTACCTGGGCCAATCCCCACTTTAGTTGCATCGGCGCCAGCGTTTTCCAGTTCGCGGACGGCTTCAGGAGTACCGACGTTACCAGCAATGACGAAACTACCAGGCAGGTATTTCTTGATGTGCTGAATCATTCGGATCACAGAGTTGGAATGCCCATGGGCGATGTCGATGGTGATATATTCTGGGACATCGTTGGCATCTGCTAACTCTTGAATGAAATCAAGTTCTTCCTGCTTGACGCCGACACTGATTGAAGCGAAGAGGTCTTTACTGTGCATCATTTTAACAAAATCATGCCGCTTTTCTGGTTGGAAACGGTGCATGATGTAGAAATAATCGTTTTGAGCCAACCAAACAGCAAGGTCATCATTGATTACAGTCTCCATGTTAGCTGGGACCACTGGAATTTTAAATGTCCGCGGGCCAAATTTGACGGAAGTATCGGCTTCGGATCGGCTCTCAATAATACATTTATTTGGGATCAGTTGAATGTCTTCGTAGTCAAATACTTCTGGGTTCATCATTGCATTACTCCTTATTCTTTAACGGTTGTGTCCGTATCTTGCCAAGCGTCGATTAAAACGTTGGTTTGAGTCCGGTCAGGGCCAACTGAGAAGGTGGCGATATCAACGCCGACCAATTCAGATAGACGATTTACATAGTTTTGGGCGTTAACGGGTAAATCTTCAAACTTCTTAACGCCGGTAATATCTTCGTCCCAGCCTGGGAATTCTTCGTAGACTGGTTTGCAGTTTCTAAGTTCCTTCAAACTTGCTGGGTAGTGGTAGATCGTTTCGCCATCAAGTTCGTAGGCTGACGCAATCTTCAAAGTCTTCAGACCAGTCAGCACATCTAAACAGTTTAGCGAGAGGTGAGTTAAACCAGATACTCGCTTGGCGTGACGCAGCACAACGGAATCGAACCAGCCGATTCGGCGTGGGCGCTTAGTCACAGTGCCGTATTCGTGACCGGCTTCACGGATGAAGTCGCCAGTTTCGTCGTTTAATTCAGTTGGAAATGGACCGTCGCCAACACGTGAAGTATAGGCTTTGCAAGCACCAACCACTTCGTCGATCTTAGAAGGACCAACGCCGTTACCGATAGTGACACCACCGGCAACTGGACTGGAACTGGTAACGAATGGGTAAGTTCCGTGGTCGATATCCAGCATGACACCTTGAGCACCTTCAAAGAGAACGTGTTTACCGGCGTCAATAGCATCGTTGATGACTACGGAAGTGTCAGTCACATACTGTTTGATTTCTTGACCATATTCATAGAAGGGTTCGTAAATATCGTCAAACTTTAATGGCTCATGATCGTAAAGCTTGGTGATCATTTCGTTCTTTTCTTCAAGATTTTGACGCAGTTTTTCTTCAAACGTATCTTTTTCAAGTAAATCAGCTACCCGGATACCGATTCGTTCAGCTTTATCCATGTAAGCTGGGCCGATACCTTTATTAGTAGTACCAATTTTTGCTGTTTTAGCTTCTTCTTGTAATTGATCAATGAGGATGTGGTAGGGCAGAATGACGTGGGCCCGATTAGAAATCCGCAAATTATCCGTTGAAACGTTGCGGTCGTGTAGGTAATGGAGTTCTTCAACCAATGACTTGGGGTTAAGTACAACACCGTTACCAATGACACTTAACTTGTCTGAGTAGAAGATCCCAGATGGAATTAAGTGTAACTTATAAGTTTCACCTTTGAAGACAATGGTATGTCCGGCGTTGTCGCCGCCTTGATAACGCGCTACAACATCGGCCTGCTTGCTCAGAAAGTCGGTAATTTTACCTTTACCTTCATCGCCCCATTGACTCCCTACTACTACGATAGATGACATTAGAACACCTCATATCTATAAATTGCTGAGTGAGTTAAACACGAACAACCCAGCAATTTATATACTAACAACTTAAGATTGAAAAATCAAGTTAAAATACGAATATTATTAATAAATATGTTATTAATGTTCCTAAAATCTATATTTTCTACCAATAATAAAGGATAGAAACAAAAACTAAATTAATTACCATATAAATTAGTTATGCAAATGCGTTGATATTATGTTATGATTTTAGTGGAAATTCAGCAGTGAATTTCAATTAATGTTCGTATTTTAATGAAATCAATCAGAAATGAGGACTATAATGCTCGAAAGATATACACGCCCAGAAATGGCGGAAATTTGGTCGCTCCATAACCAGTATCAATCTTGGCTGGAAGTCGAAATTGCAGTGGATGAAGCGTGGGCTCAATTAGGGGTCGTCCCTCAAGAAGACGTTGATAAGATCAACGAGAAGGCTACTTTTAATGAGGATCGAATTGCTGAAATCGAAGCTGTTACTCATCATGATGTTGTGGCCTTTACCCGTGATGTGTCTGAATCACTAGGGGAAGAACGCAAGTGGATCCATTATGGCATGACGAGCACTGACGTTGTGGACACAGCGCAGGGCTACCGTCTGAAGCAAGCCAACGAACTGTTGCGACAAGATTTATTACATCTAAAAGAAGTTGTTAAAAAACAGGCACTTAAGTATAAGGATACTGTGATGATTGGCCGGACCCATGGTGTTCAGGCGGAGCCAACCACTTTTGGACTGAAATTAGCCCGTTGGTATTCCGAAATTAACCGTGATATTGACCGGTTCAATGAAGCCGCTGATGAAGTGGAAGCTGGTAAAATCAGTGGCGCTGTGGGGACGTTTGCTAACGTGCCACCGTTTGTTGAAAAATACGTTTGTGATAAATTGGGGATTCGCGCACAGGAAATCACGAGTCAAGTACTACCACGTGATCTGCATGCAAATTACATTGCAACGTTAGCTCTGATCGGCACTAGTTTGGAAGAATTTGCTACTGAAATCCGTGCGCTGCAACGTTCTGAAATTCATGAAGTGGAAGAACATTTCAATAAAGGTCAAAAGGGTTCATCAGCGATGCCGCATAAGCGAAACCCAATCGGTTCAGAAAATATTACCGGTTTGGCACGGGTCTTACGGGGCCACGTTCAAACGGCATATGAGGACGTGGCTTTATGGCATGAACGGGATATTTCCCATTCATCAGCGGAACGTATTATACTGCCAGACACCACTGCAACGCTGGATTATATGTTGCATCGGTTCGCAAACATCGTGGAAAATCTAACGGTCTTCCCAGAACGGATGAAGCATAATATGACCTTAACCTATGGCTTGATTTATAGCCAACGGGTGATGTTGAAACTGATCGACGCTGGTTTAACGAGAGAAACGGCCTACGATTTAGTTCAACCGTTGACGGCTAAAGCGTGGGATGAGGGCGTCCAGTTCCGTCCATTGGTGGAAGGAAATGAAACCATTATGGCTCATTTGTCAGAGGACGATATTAATGATGCCTTTGATTATCATTATCATATTCGTAGAGTGGATGAGATATTTGAGAGGATTGGATTAGAGTAAGGTGCGGAAGAAAGCGTTTAGAGAGCGGAGTGTAAGGCGTCCCAGCTATAAATCGTGGGCTTGGATTTATGGCTGGGACGCCTTACGTGCAGCTCTCTGCTTTCTGTAGCCCGATTCGGCAATGTAACAAGAAAAAAACACATAAATCGTGGGCTTGGATTTATGGCTGGGACGCCTTACATGCAGCTCTCTGCTTTCTGTAGCCCGATTCGGCAATGTAACAAGAAAAAAGCGCGGATGGGCACGCCCTTACATGCAGCTCTCTGCTTTCTGTAGCCCGATTCAGCTATGTAAAAACAAAAGAGGCTGTGACATAAGTCCCTTAATTCAAAAGCAGGTAGTTAAAAATCCAAGGATTTTTAACTACCTGCTTTTTTGATATAATGACAGAAAAAAAGAGTACCGGTCACACCCGATACTCAAAA
>Ga0214925_100272_pt1 | contig 34652 bp, 20 predicted proteins | sample Stichaenrichment_FD_168299 | JGI IMG/M metagenome (GOLD analysis project Ga0214925, IMG submission 168299) | Xylose enriched microbial communities from anaerobic bioreactor in Madison, Wisconsin, United States - 63SRT | ecosystem: Engineered > Bioreactor > Anaerobic > Unclassified | place: USA... | reverse complement strand
TGTCATTATAGTCAACCTCATCGCTTTCTTCATCCAAGGAGCTGTCCTCAATACTTATATAATCATTATCTTCATTATTATTATTATTATTATCTTCTGGATTTATATAATTATTATTATATTCATTTGAAGCCTTATCTTCAACGGTTATATAACCATCATCTTCATTGCCATTAGATGGATTATCTTCTACAGTTATATAACCGTTATCTTCCTTATCTTTATCTGAGGATAATCTAGAACCGATGAATGAAGTGATTATATTATCTTTATCATTGTTTTTTCTTTTATCCATGATTTGGTTTACTTTATCCTCAGATGATTTTGAAAATTTTTCCACAATGTCATTAACTTTATTCAATGAGGAGCTTGTAAAACTATCAGCTCCAGATCTTTTAAGTAATTCCTCATCGGCCTCGCTTTTAATTTGATTAATAATTTCATCATCAATAGAGATTACATCCTCAAGACCACTATCAGCATCAAACTCACTTTCAGATATATAATCATCATTGTCTCTAGGACTATAATCCTCCACAGATATATAATCACTATTAGAGGAGCCATTATTTGTATCTACGGAGATATAATCATCGTTAGAAGATTTTTTATCATTGCCTCCAGATTTCACTGGGATATGATCATCATCTGATTTATTTTTATCCTTTGAGAATTGATTGATTAATTCCATAGATCTTGATTCTTCCTTATCAATGTTTTCTTTAGAATTATCATTAGCCTTAACGGAATCTTCTTTATTATCGTCTTCACTGGAAACTTCCTTAAAGTCATCGGTTGTTTCACGATTTTTCTCCTCTTCAAGACGTTTTTCCTCTTCTTCTGCTTTTTGTAGCTCTTCTAATCTTCTTTGTTTTTCAGCTTCCATTCTCTCCTGGAATTTTCTCTCCTCTTCAAGACGTTTTTCATCCTCTTTTATTGTATCTATTTTAGCTTGTTCAATTCTTTCGATAAGTCTTTCTTTAGATACTTCACGATTTCTATACCAATCGGTAGACCATAAATGGTATATTTTCCAGCCTAGACCATCAAGAACTTGCTCTCTAAGTCTATCCCTATCTCTTGCAACTTTACTTGATGCATACATCTTACCGTCAGTGGTAATACCTAAAATATATCTTCCAGGATTGTTATCATCAATAATAGCCAAATCTACTCTAAAACCTGCACATCCTACATGTTTGTCAACATTATAACCTTTTTCTGTAAGGAATGTATAAACTGCTTCTTCAAATGGTTCGATTGTATCATCATTACTTGGAATATTTCCCATTGTTAAATTTTCAGCATATTCTAAGAATTCCCTTAAAGCCCTTACACCGAATGGCGGATTGGCAGTTAAATGCATGTCACTTGAACGGAAATTAGAGAATACAACACATTTCTCTTTTGCACGTGTTACAAGTACATTTAAACGTCTTTCTCCACCGTCCTGGTTTAATGGACCAAAGTTTAAAGACATTTTTCTATCCTGGTCAAAACCATAACCTACACTAATAAAGATAACATCTCTCTCATCTCCTTGTATGGTTTCAAGGTTCTTGACAAAGAACCTGTCCTCACGGTTTTCAGAGAATAATGGTTCCAATTCGGGATGTTTATTTCTTTCTACTTCCAGTTCCTCCAGGATAGCATTTCTCTGTGCAACTGAAAATGTTCCAACACCTAAGCTTTTGCTGTCACCGTATTTTTCAAAATGTTCAAAGATTGCCTTTACAACTTCTTTAGCCTCACCGTGATTATAGGATCCCTCACCACGTTCATAAACAGTGTTGGGACAGTATTTAAATTTAAGTCCTAATTCAGGATCATCATGTGAAGGTGACGGATAAACAAGTAGATTATTATCATAGAATTCCTTATTGGATACATTAATTAGTGATTCATGACGACTTCTATAATGCCATTTTAACATTTTTACAGGAAATGAAAGTTTACATAAATGAAGAATACTTTCCATATCCAAAGCACCTGCAACTTCATCATGGGACTCCCCGCCTATAATCTGGTCAAAGAAAGAAGTAGGAGGTAATTGTTGTGTATCACCCATAACAACTGCTGTTTTAGCACGCATAAATGCACCTAAAGCATCCTCAGGTTTGACTTGACTTGCCTCATCGAATATTACAACATCAAACTGTAGTTTAGGATTTGTAGGATCCAAATACTGGGCAATGGATAAAGGACTCATCATAAATACAGGTTTTATCTGTTTTATAATTCCTCCTGCCTTTTCAAGTAATGATCTTACGGTTAAGTGTCCACTTTTTCTTGTAAATTCCCCTGCAAGTATTCTTGCCTCTTCATTACTTGCTCCTCCATAAATCTTAGGAACGTTCTTGTTAAGTTTGTTGAAAACACGTTTCCTATTTAACTCCAAGATTTTTTTATCCAGATCTCTGAAATCTTTTATCTTGTTTTCATGTAACTCTCCTACAAATGAGTTTAATTCCTCGTTTTCCTCAAATACAATGTTAAGTAAACTGTCAGCAAAGTTACCTGAAACCAAAGCTTTAACGTCATCCCTATGAATGTTTCTTTTTTCTATGGTGTCTATGAATAGTTTTGCTTCACTATCCATACAATCCTGTTTGGATTTTAGATATTGGCTCCATAAATGAAGTGAGGACAAATGTCCCTTCCATTTATTAAACTGTTTCACCCAATCATCAAATGATACCTTATCCGCATCCTTATGGAATATTAATCTGGTGTTTGGTTTAAGTTTTGATTGGAGTTTGTTGAGTTGCTTTTTAAAGTTTTCACCCTTATCTATAAAGTCACTTAAAGACTCTTTAATAGCTGCTGTTTTAAAGTCATTTGTAATATAGTCATAAATCTTTTCGGTGAATATGCCTTCATTACATAACTGCTTAAATTCAAACATCCAACTATAAATCTTTTTAAGTTCATCCGGATTTTGATTTAAGTTCCATTCACCTGAGAAGTATCCACGACCTAAATCCTCTTCTGAAAGGATTCTTGCTTTCTGAGATTTGAATTCATTAATTTCTTTTAAATCACTTATAACAGTTGAGTCCCTTGGAACTTTACCGATATAGTACTCTTCAACATCCTTTTTAGGTGATTTTGAAAAGAATGAGAATTTTTTATGTGAAGCTTCCTCGAATTCCCTTATTAAACCATCGATATCCTCATTTAATATTTCTTTGTGGAATTTATCTAAAACTTTTGCTGATTTTTGATATTTTTCCAAATCCTCGATTAATTTCAATCCTTCTTTTGGGCTGTTCCATACTGATGATTGAAGTAAGTTTTTGTCTACAATAGGATATTCTCCATCCAAGAAGTTTAGAGATTCTATTGTTTTATTATAGCTTTCAAGATTAACAGGTTCCTTAATTCCATATGTTTCCTCAGCTATTTCTGCCTCTATTTTAAAATCGTCTAAAGCCGCTGAGGAATCAGTGATTAATAGTTCAATTTCTCTTAAATCACTTGGAAGCAAACTATCTGGTGAACAATAACTCCATGGATTCTCCTGATTAATGGTTCCATGTAACTCTGCAAGATTTTCAAGTGAAATAACAATGTCATCAAGATCCTTCATTGTTAAATCTTCAGGATGGTCAAATCTTACAAGAGGTAATATTTTTCCCTGTTTTGAGAAATACTCCTCGGCATATTCCTTCTTACCATATAAATCATATGGGGATAATTGAACAGCATATAAAGGTTTATGAATTATCTCTGCATAATCGTCTAATTGAACTTTTAAAGTTTCAAGTTTTCTAATGGTTCTATCAATATTCAAATCCCTGGTGGAACGTACATTAGCTGATTTTTGAAGTTCTTTTAGGAATTTTTTACGTCTTGTTTTATGGGAATGTAATTCCAGGACATATTTTCCCAAACCTACTGAACTTAATCTATTCTTTACTACTTCCAATGCAGCCATTTTTTCTGCTACAAAAAGAACTGTTTTACCGTCAGCTATTAATTCGGCGATTAGATTGACAATTGTCTGAGATTTACCAGTACCCGGTGGACCTTCAACAACCAAATTACGTCCGGCTTTGACATCCTCAATTACAGCAATCTGTGAGGAATCTGCATCTAGAACCTGATACATATCCCTATAGTTTACTTTCTTGTCAATGTCTGCCTCATTAAATCCTTCTTGGTCGTTTACAGATGGATCAAATATTGCCTGTATAAGAGGATGATTAGTTAAATCCACCCCATCTTTCCAGCTTTCAGGATTTAAATCATTATACATTATAAACTTGGTAAATGAAAAGAATCCTAATGCCACCTTGTCTGTAACTTCCCATTTTTTCATATGGCTTACAGCTTCAGATACCTTTTTCATATACCTTTCTGGAGCCTCAACATAGTTTCCACCTTCAAAGTCAGGTATCTCAATTCCATCCTCACTTAATTTAGTTTTGAGTGAAATGTTTGTTTGAATATCCTCACCACTCCAATGTAGATAAAAGTTATTGCCTATTTGTTTTCTTTCCATTGTAACAGGTATGAGGATAAGTGGTGCAAGATTAATCTTTTTAGGCTTGGACCTATCAATCCATTTTAGAAAACCGATTGCCATATAAAGAATATTATAACCCTGCTCCTCCAACATTGTTTTAGATTGGTTGTTAATGTAGAAAAGTCTTTTTTGAAGCTGATTAGGTGTTAAATCCACATCTAATTTATTGTCATCATGGGTAAACTTTGGTTTACGTATATTAAAAATGCTATGGGATTCCTTTTCATCTTCAGCCTTTCCTGTTGATACAAACCTCATGGATTTGTTCTGTAAAACAAGGAAATTATAAACATTAGAAGGAGATTGATCAGATATGTTTAGAGTTTGATTACGATCCTTAAAGTTCAAAAGTTGATTTCTAAGTGTTAAATCCAGAAGGTTTTTACGTAAATCCTTAAACTCCTTTTCAATTTTTTTTGAAGATGATGATTTGCTCATTTTTACCCCATTTTCTATTAATGAATTATAATAAATATTGATAATTTTTAGACATTATTCATAATTTTAGATTAGGTTATTAGTTTTCTTTAAATTATGAAAAATAGAATATAATAATGTAATTTATTATATTTAATATATTTAATAAACTTTACTAAATGAATTAAAATCATTTAATATTTAAATTAAATTTGATTAAGACATTTGTTGTTTATCAATTATTCTTAAACTAGTTTTTTTGATTGTTTTTAAAGTATATGATGAATTTTTAAACTATTTTTAATTGATTTAAGTATCCACTATTTTAATCTAATATTGGTTGTATTTATTTTAAAATTATAATTACATATTCTGATTTTTTACAGGTTTATTAAAAATCAAAGGTATATAAAATTAGATATAAAATCATCTTAAGAGATTGGTTCAAAAACTAGTTTAATATATATTAATAAAAACAGATTATTGTTTTTTTTTAAAAAATATGTCATAAATTCTTTAAGAATTGAATAAAAAAAGAAAAAAGGGAAATTAATTTTAAGCTAATGACTCAATAGCTTTAACAATTAATTCAATAGTGTTTTCAATATCCTCTGCACTAGCAACACTGCATGGAGTGTGGATATATCTTGTTGGTACAGAGAATACTCCTGTTGGAATACCTTCCCTTGTAAGACTGATTACACTACCATCGGTAGTTCCACCGTCACCAACTTCTAATTGGTAAGGTATATCGTTTTCATCACCAGTTTTAATAAGTAAATCCCTTACTTTTTTAGGGGTGATGATTCCTCTACCTGCCGCATCGATAAGTACTATAACAGGTCCGTCACCCATCTTTCCAGGAGCTTCATCAGGTTTAATTCCTGGGTGGTCTCCAGATAATGTGGTATCTAAAGCAAATGCCCAATCAGGATTTAATTTAAATGCAGAAGTTCTAGCACCTTTAAGACCTACTTCTTCTTGAACAGTTCCAACACCATAAACTGTAGCATCGGTGTTTACTCTTTTAAGTACTTCCATTACTACATAACATCCTGCACGGTTATCAATAGCTTTTCCCATAAAGCAGTTGTGAGGATATTCTGCAAATATTGTATTAATGTAAATAGGATCTCCTATGGAAACCATTGATTCTGCCTCTTCCTTATCTTTAGCTCCAATATCAATAAACATTTTATCAAATGGAACTACTTTTTTCCTTTCTTCAGCAGTTGTAATGTGAGGTGGTTTAGAACCAATTACACCAGTTACATCACCATGGTCTGTATGAATTGTAACTGTTTGGTTTTGTAACATTTGATCATTAATTCCACCAATTTTTGTGAATCTTAAAAATCCATCATCATCAATGAAACGAACCATTAATCCAATTTCATCCATATGTGAAGCTAACATAACAGTTGGTTTACCTTTTTTACCTTTTTTGGTACAGATAATATTTCCCATATTATCCCTTTCAATTGTGTCTGCTACACCAGTTAATTCTCTTTCAAAAATATCTGCAATATCATCTTCAAAACCAGAAATACCGTTGGTTTCACATAGTTCTTTCATTAAATCCATATTAAAGTATTTATCTGCTTTGGATTCTTTTTTATCACTCATATTTACACCTCGTTATAATGATAAAATTATTTTAGACAATATTATTTCTAAATAAAATCTTTAAAATAATATTTAATTTAAAAAATTCACATATTAAAATTATTTTCAAGAACTTTACTTAGTATAATTTATTTATGTATATAAATAGTATTTTATATTATAATAACTTTTGGTTACTAATTAAAAAAATATGATTTTTTTTAAATTTTTCAGGATATTCATTAAAAGATAGTATCAGAATAAACTTCTTTAAGGAATCTCCTATTATAAAATAATGATCTTTAAGAATATTTTATGCAATTAGCCTGGTTTAAATCAATCTATAATGTAGATAATGTTTAAAAATATAAAATTAGTATCTTAATGTTTTAAATGGATAATCTTTATAATTTAGTTAAATTGAATAGAGAAATAGAATTTTTAAATCAGGAATTAAATATAAATTTAAAAAATAGTTGGTCTTTTTTTTTATCTGATTTTAAAAAGAGTAAAAAGAAGATGTTTAATCTTCCCTATCTGTTAATGCTTTAAAACCGATTGGTACAGTACTGTATTTGGTTCCAGCTGCTGCAATAACATCTGAGACTTTACCAGATACAAATGACTTAGGTTTCCATGGAATATCCTCATCCTGACCTACAAGGAATACCTCATCAACCTTATTTTCATTCAATAGATAGGTTAATATTCCACTTACTACACCACCGTCTTGACCATTAATGCTATTTGACTTAAGAGATAAAATCTTTTTATACTCTCCTAAAGGTTTATCATCAATATCCTCAGGTAAAATATCAGTACTTATATATGTTCTAGGACATGCAAAGTAACATGCATGACAATCTTCCTTACATTTTCCAAATAACTGTGGTTTCCTATCATTAATCTGAATAATATCTATTGGACATACATATTCACATGCACCACATAATACACATCCACCTACATTAATAACATCTGCTTCCAAATTATTAAATTGACAATCTTTGGATTGAGTGACAGCTGATTTTTCAGATAAATGTCTTTGTGATAAAACTTGTCTTGCAACAGATTCCCTTTCTTTAATGTTTTCCTGATTTTCATGGATTTTTCTGTTGGCAATTCTTTCAAGAAGTTTTAAACCACTGTCTGTTAATTCTCCAACTTCCAATAATTCCTTATTAATCATGTCATTAATTATCTCTTCACCTTTCTCAGTCCTGACAATTACGGTTGAATATCCTTTAGAACTACCTACAGATCCTACGGAAATATCAGATAAATCAGCGGTATAATCAGTACATACCTCACAGTTTTTACGTGTAAATATTTTTGTTTCACGAACAGGTATTGAAAACTTGTTTCCATCATTTAAATATACTATAAATTGTCCTTTTTCAATACGGAATTCTTTAATTTCATGCATTTCAATGTTGTTACTGTTTAAAAATTTTTCTAAGTATGTATAGGAATAATTTTCCATACAAAATAGACCTATTTTAAAATCAATAGGAGATCCACCAGTTATATCACTATATTTGTTAATTTTGGTTGCAGCTGTAATTTGACATGGAGTTCCCACCATTGCAGTTCTTAATTCATCCATTAAATCACCTCAAGAATTAGAATAAATTTCTTAAATTATGAATTTATTAACAATATTATTATAATGTATATATTTTTATAGATTTAAACTTTATTAAAAATTATACAATTTTCCAAAAAATTAGTTTGAATTAAATAAAATATTGAAAACTATATGAAATCATATGTAAAATTGAATAACCTATAAAATTCTATTGATTCTCATTAGGTTTAAACTTTTAATTTAATTATAATCTAGATAAATGCCTTTCAGTCTCGGATTCTTATATAAATTCTAAGTTTATGTTTCAATTGAATTATATTAGATTAGAAAACTAATATCCTCATAGACATTTGGAGTCTAGAATTTAATTTAAAAGTTAATGTCATTATAAATCCTCATAAATATATCGACAAGGGATATAATATCAAGACGGTTATGTCTTATGATAGGTACAAGTGGTCCAATGTTTTGACTGTCTACATATGTTTTATAGTATTCGGGAATGAATTGTCCTGGAACATCATTAAATCTTTCAAAACCACATATATAAGACTCCACAGTCTGTAATCTGCAATTTTCTAATCTCTCCCTATAAAGTTTTCTTGCAAAATACAATAAATCGTAATGTAAATGTTTGTCATATTTTATTCCGAAGTAGTCCGCCCTATTTTTAACAAAGGGTATATCAAATCTAGCTCCATTATAGGTAACATGTACTGAATCATCATCAAGGTTTGATATGTAAGCCTCGATAATACTGGATTCCTCCTGACCGTTTCTCTGTAAATATTGTTTGGATATAAGTTTATTGTTTTCAATATATGCGATTCCAATAAGGATTATCGGCACATTTTTAAGTCCCAATGTTTCAATATCCATAAATCTAAGGTTTTCAACATCCACCTTACCTGCACACATCATTGTATTATGTTCTTTTGATTTTTTCATCAATCTGAAATAATCCGGGAAGTCTTGATTGTTAATTGTATCAATTAAAGATCCTGCTTTTTTAGAGTATTTTGGATGATTTTGTAATTTATAAAGATTATCATAACCCTTATCTTTTAAGGCAATTTCCTTTTTATTACCAATACCCGATACAAGCTTTAAATCGTTAATCAAATCCCTTTCGACTTCATTATCTTTAAGGTTAAAGTTGATTTTTTTGCTATTTACTATTTCTAATGCTTGTCCATAGTCATTGTCAATAGTATGAACTCCTTTAAAATCCGTGAAACTTTTATCTTTATACCTTTCCAATAATTCTATTTTATATTGATTAAAATAAGAGTTTGAATTTTTGTAATGTTTTAGATATGTTTCCTTTGAGGGATTTTCGCTTGATAATGAGCCCATTAATACTTTCCTTAAATATTCTTCATGTTGATTATATCTTGACATAGTATATACCAGAAAATTATATATTTAGTTTCAATAAAATTCTACCAAAAATGATATTATTATAATAATATATATTATTATATATTATAATATAATTTTCAGGATTGGTAATATGGAAATGGAACTTAAGGAGTTTACAATTGAAAAAACAATAATTGGTCCTATTACTATTGTTTTTCAAGATTCTGATAATGTTTTAATTAAAAACATTATATTGTCTACTCCCGATTTAAAATCTAAAGAAATTGCATATAAAAGTTATGATAACTTAGATTCCGTAAGTTTCAGTCATTTGAATAAAAGAATTAAGAAGCTTGTTTTAGATATTCAAGATTATTTAAATGGGAAAGACTTTAAGTTCTCATTGGATAATTTTGATTTTTCCGGATGTAGTCCATTTGAAAGGGAAGTTTTAAATGCAGAATATAATACCAAAAGAGGATCTGTAAATACCTATGGTGAATTAGCTAAAGAAATTGGTCATCCCAAGGCATATAGGGCTGTAGGTAATGCATTAAGGAAGAATCCTTTTCCAATTGTAATACCATGTCATAGGACTATTAAAAAAGATAGAACCATTGGTGGGTTCAATGGATATCAGGGAGGAATTGAATCTAAAGAAATACTCTTATCCTTGGAAAATGTTGAGGTACAACAGAGAAAAGTAATTAGTGAAAGTCCTGTCATATCCTTAAATAAAAAAGCACAAAAGAAATTAGATATTGATAACTAATTTCATTTACCAGCTTAATTAGCCATTTAGCCAATAATAATTACTATTAAAAAATGATTAATTTTATTTTTATTGAAGTCTATTAATATTAAAGTTAATTAAATATTAACGATTAAATTTATCATTATAAAAATTAAATTATTAATTGAATAAATATTTCAGGTTATATAATGAAGTGGAGAATAGCTACAGTCTATGGAATACTATCTTATTTATTGGTATTTATTTGTTCTTCATTAACCAATAGGGTTATTAGTGCAGATTTACCATTATTCAATACATATATGCCATTATGGATCATATTCTGGGCTTTAATATTTGGTATTATATATATTAGACCATTGCCTGATAATGAAATAGCCGAAGGTTTGGTTTTAGGTGTATACTTTATTGTAATTTCAATAATATTGGATGGCATACTTGCTTTATTTAATATTTCACCAGGTAATTCAAGTAATATTGATTATATTTATAGAATAGCTTACATGTATCTCTTCTATCCGATAATCACTACAACTTTAGGTTATATGGCTAATTTTGATGTTCAATTGAAATAACTTTCATTTTAATCTTTTATTAAAAATAGAATTTTATTTTAATTAATAAATATTTCAATAAGATATATGATATTTTATTCATTTTTTAAGTTATTCTATTTATTGTAAAGATTATGGAATATTTTTTAACTTTTTTTGAAAAACATTCAATAAATTTCTAAAAACTTTAATTTATATATTTTTTTAAATTACTTTTAATATTTTTTCTAATTAAAAAGAAATAAATTTATACAAGTTTTAACATAATATTACTGTTTTAGTTTTTATATTTTTAAATTCTTGTTTTTAAAAATATGATAATTTTTTTATAAATTTTTTTTAAAATGGGTTTTATAATGACTGAAAAAAATCAATGGAAAAACAATATGACCTTTTTACTAGCTATGATAGGTTCTGCTGTAGGTCTGGGTAATATTTGGCGTTTTCCATACATATCCTATACAAATGGTGGTGGAGCATTTTTGGTTCCTTACATTATAGCTATAGCATGTGTGGGCTTGCCATTTATTTACATAGAATATGGTGCAGGATACAGATTTAAAGCTAGTTTAAGTAAAATATTACGTAAGATAAATAGAAAATTCGAATATATTGGATGGTTCATTTTAATGGTACCATATCTAATTCTAACATATTATACATGTATTCTTGGATGGAATATCATATATTTATTTTTAAGTTTTAATAAAGGATGGGGACAGGATACAAATGGATTCTTTATGAATTCCGTTCTTCAAGCATCTAATAATCCAATGAGTGCACTCCATATAGTATTGCCTGTATTATTCGCCATATTTATAGTATGGTTCATTGTATGGTTTATCTCCCATAAAGACTTAAATGATGGGCTTGGTAATGTCTGTGCAGTTTTAATTCCTGTTCTGTTTGTACTTATGGCAGGAATTGTAATATATTCATTAACATTACCTGGAGCATATATTGGTGTAAAAGCTTTATTTACTCCTGATTGGAGTCAAATCACAAATATAAACATATGGCTTGCAGCATTCGGACAGATTGTATTCTCACTAAGTTTAGGCCTATGCATTATGCTTACCTATGCAAGTTATTTGCCGAAAGGAGTGGATCTTGTTAAAAACGGTTTGACTGTTGGTTTAACAAATAGTGGTTTTGAAGTGTTTACCGCCGTAGGTATGTTTAGTATTTTAGGTTTCATGAGCTTATCCAGTGGATTACCATTAGACAAAGTAGTTTCTGCAGGTACTGGTCTTGCATTTATTGCTCTTCCTAGTGTATTTGATAAAATGGGCTTTGTTGGATATATAATTGGACCTTTATTTTTCATATGTTTATTCTTTGCAGGACTAACCTCTGCATTATCTCTTGTTGAACCTATATCCTCAGCACTCATCGATAAATTTGGAATTAGTCGTAAAAGAGCATCTACATACATATGTATTGTTGGGTTTTTAATAGCGATAATATATTCAACCTCCTATGGTAACAATATATTAACCTACTTCGATCAATTCCTAAATCAGTTTGGTTTACTTCTAACCATGATTATCGAATGTGTTATATTCGGTTGGATTTATAAAATAGATGATATAGTTGATAGTATTAATAAATACTCCAAACATAAGATTGGTAAAACATGGAAATTTATTATCAGATACTTTATACCAATTGTAATAGGTATTATGTGGATTACAGGTAATATTCAGAACTTCGCAAGTGGAGATTCCAATCAAATAATCATACAGGGCTTGTTACTCCTTGTAATGATAGTAGTTCCAATATTGTTTACTAAAGCAAAACCGAAAGTTGATGATTACTGAGTAAATCTCAGTAAACATTCCCTTTTTTTAGATACTAATTATTAAATTTAATTAATTAAAATGATTTTGTTAATTTAAAATTGCATATTATTAAAACCAATTAATTACACTAAACATTATTATTTTTAACGATTATTTAATTAAAATCAGTTAGTTATATTAAATCTTATTATTTTTTAAATAGCATACACACATTAGTAAACTAATTCTTTATTTTTTTAAAAACAATATAATGAATATCAGTTAATTATAGTAAAACTATTAATTGTCAAATTTGATATTATAACTATTAAGGAAATTTTTAATTTTTTATAGATGATTCATATGAAGAAAACAGGAGTAATATATGGGTTTTTGACGTGGATTGTTACGATTACCCTGATTTTAATGTCCCATAATTCAAATCCCTATATTTTTAACATAATTTTAGATATTATAATCACGGTCTTATCATTAATATTAGGTATTAATTATTTAAAATCATTTAAAGAGGATTTTTTAAAAGAAGCTTTGGTATTTGGTATTCTAATATTTATAATAAATGTGGTTCTTGATCAATTCTACTATAATGCAGTAGGTTTGCCAATGAATTTTATCGAATACATGTTAAATGTTGGATTAATCTATTTAGTATACCCGATCATTATTGGATTTATGGGTTTTGTATTTGATAATATTGATACCATAATTAAATAGATTAAAAGCATCCATATGGAAATCTAATATTAAAATATTTATATAAGATAATCCATAATAATAAAATAACAAAAAGTTAATAAAATTAAACTAATTATTTTTAATATATAAAAGAAATATTTTTATTAAAATTTAGATTTAATTATAAAATACTTTTTTATTATAAAATCATATACAGTTATTAATTAATAAGAATATAAAGGAGGATACTATGCCTGAAGGAAACCATCATGGTAACCCTAATATGAGCAAAGAAGAGCAGAAAGCAAGAATTCAACAAGAAATTAACATTGCTAATAATATGTCTCATATTAAACATAAGATTGTAGTTATGAGTGGTAAGGGTGGAGTAGGTAAATCTACTGTAGCTGCTAACATAGCAGAAACCTTTGCTAAAAAAGGATACAAAACAGGTATTCTTGATGTAGATATTCATGGACCTAATATACCAAAATTGTTTGGTAAGGAAGGTCAGGTATTAGGAATTGAAGATAATAAAATACTCCCTGTAATGTCAGATGACAATGTTGCCATTATGTCTATGGGATTTTTACTCGATTCACAGGACACACCAATTATATGGAGAGGACCTCAGAAAACAGGAGTAATCAGACAATTCATCTCTGATGTAAAATGGGGAAATCTTGATGTATTGATTATTGATAACCCGCCAGGTACTGGAGATGAACCATTAACTGTACTTCAAACTATTCCTGAGGCAGACGCAGTTGTAATGGTAACAACACCTAACTCCTTATCACAAGAGGATGTATTAAAATGTGTTACAATGGCTAAAAAAATGAACATTAAACAGATTGGTCTTGTAGAGAACATGGCATACTTTGAATGTCCACATTGTGGTGAGAAAATCAATATCTTTGGTAAAAACCAGGGTGAAAACTTTGCAAAACTTATGGATATCGACTATTTAGGAGACATTCCTCTAACTGAAGAGGTCTCAAATGCTGTAGATGAGGATACCATAACCACAGTCGAAGATCCTAAAAATCCAGTATCCAAAGAGTTTAAGGATATTGTTGAAAAAATTGAAGACAAATTCTTTAAAAAAGACGAATAATTCTCTTTTTTAATTACTTTTTTTAATATTTAAATATTTATCGACTTTTTCTTATTTTGACATTTTGTATATCCATATAATCCTTTTCAATTGTTAATATTTTCATTTTAATTTTTATAATTCATAAAGCTTTTTTTAAGATTATCTTAAAAATTTTCATCTTTTCATAGAATTTTTTTATATATTTAAAGATTCAAGAAGGAACTATTAAATATGAGATTCTATAAATCATAAATCGATATGAATAATATTTCATATCTATAAATAAGGAGAAGAGGCAATGAATTTTAATAAAAAGAAAGTGTTATTAATATTAACTATATTATTAGTGCTTATTCTAATACCAACATCGTTTGCTATTGATTTGAACGATAGCAATCAAGATATTGCTTATAACAATGGTAATATCCATAAAAATATTAATAACGATACCAATGTTATTGGTGAAGATAATCATACTGGTGATGAAGGATTTATCCAATTCGATAATGACTATATCACAGTAAAAGAAGGTCAAAAAGCCAATATAACAGGTACATTATATTACTATGATGATTATCCTGATTATGATGATGCTTTGGAAGTTGGTTACTCATATATAGATGGTAACGGAGTTAATAGAACTGGCAGTACTTATATTTATTACTCAGTACTTAACTTAGACATTTCCAGCCTAGAAGGTTTAAGTGCCAGAAGTGAACCTTATGCTATTACTTTTACAAGTGATTCCTCAAAATATGGTTATGATGCATTTATAGAAGATAGTGAAGGTCTTGCTCCTAGTACTGTTTATATAAATGTTACGGATGATAGTATCGCATCTAATGTCAATATTACAATTCCAGACATGTCAGTTACAGATACCATATATGTTTCCAAAATCGGTTATGATGGTAATGACGGAGCAATTGATGCACCATATGCAACAATCACCAAGGCCTTAGATAGGAATAAGGAGTTAGGTGGTAATTGTCTTATTATAATTAATGAAGGTACTTACGAATTAAATGGCTATTATATTAAGGATAATGTGATTTTGGCTGGAAGGGGAAATGTGGTTATCTATTCCAATGGAAGTAATTATCATATCCTTCTGGGAAACAACATTACAAAACTATATAATATTACTTTTATAAATGGTTCAGGTCAAACATCTGGAGCTATTTCCTCAACAACCACATCAGGCGGTTCCGGAAATAAGGATAAATATTTACTTATCTCAAACTGTACATTTTTAAATAATAAAGGACCTACTGGAGCAGTTGTAACTTATGCAAACACCATAATTGAACATTGTACTTTCTTAAACAATACAGGTACTAGTTCATATAGCAATATGCAGGGAATAATCAGTGCTCGTGATAATAAGATCATTATAAAATATTGTATATTTGATAATAATACTGTTAAGGCAGGTACTCCTATAGTTTATTCTGATGTATCCGGTTCTGTAAATTACAATTTCTGGGGTAATAATACAAAACCAAATACAAGCTTCTACAGTGATAGATTAGGATTAACCAATTGGGTTGTACTTATACCAAGTATTAATAGTAATGTTAACCAATATACCAAAGAAGATTTAACATTGGAATTTAAGTTAACTAGTAATGGTACAGGTTTTGAAACTTTAAACCAATCTATGCCAAATTACAAAATTAATTTAACAAGTAAACTAGGAACTTTAAATCCAAATTCAACTACCGTTGTAAACAACTCAGCAACAATAACCTATGTTGGATTAAACACAGGTTTTGATAATGTTTCTGTAATGTATGATGATGAAATCACAAATGTCCAATTCCATGTAAATGGTCCTACTGTAGACAGAATCTATGTATCTAAGGATGGTGACGATTCTAATGACGGATCTTATGAACATCCATTTAAAACTATAAAAGCTGCTGTTTTAAAGAATGAGGAATTAGGTGGTGGAAAAACCATTATCATATTTAATGGTACATATGAAGAGAATGATATTGTAATCAATAAAATTGTAACCATTACTGGAGAAAATGTTATAATATCCGGATCAAACCGTTCTCGTATATTTGTCATTAAAGCAGATACTAACATATCCAATATCAAATTTATAGATGGAAAAACATCTGATAATGGTGGAATTATATTACTAGATTCAAGTAAATTAACACTTAATAATACAGAGTTTACCAATGGTAATGCTTTAAATGGTGGATCTATTGCATCAGTTGACGGTATTTTAATAATCGGCAATTCTAAATTTACAGACAATGTTGCGGAAAATACCGGTTCTGTAATCTATACAAATAGCCATTTAATATTAGTTGATTCAACAATATCCAATAATGGTAAAGATGCCATATTTACAAATGGTTCTGCAAATATTACAAATAACATATTCTCCAATAATGAGGCTTATGATATTAACATAGCTGAATCTTCAACTACTTATTTAAGAAATAATACCATGACTGGAGATACATGTAACATCAACCTTAACGGCGGAATAATAAATGGTGTTAAAGTCAGCTATTTAGGAAACTCTACTGTAAATGGTAGAAATGCCACTCCAACAGAAGTATTTGCAACAGTTACTGATGATATGTTAAATCCGATTAATGGAGGATATCTTTCATATTATGTAAATGATGTTAACAATGAATTAATTAATGATTCAGTCATTAATGGTACATCCAGATTTAGCCTTAGATTCGATGAAGGTTCCTATCTAATTCATGGAAATGAGATAAGCTATTCAGGATCAAATACTGATAATCCTATTATCGATTTAAAATCAGGTTTCTTAAAAATCAGAGGAGCTATCAATCGTTGGTTTATTAATGATACTGGATATGAAACATTACAAGAGGCTGTAAATGCTTCAGGATTTAATGATACGATTAAAGGTATTCCTGGAACCTATGTTGTAGATGAGGTAATGATCGGTCACAGGTATATGCCTTCAGAACCTTACAGTATAAACAAAACCATAACTATCACTTCCTTAAATGAAACCCCTATTACCTTAGTGGGTAATGGTGATAGAATCATAGATATTGATTATAACTGTGATGTGACCTTTAAAAACATTATATTTACAAATGGTACCTATAACAACGGATGGGCAGGTGCTATCTATACCATGGGTCATGGTAATTTAACTGTTATTAATTGTACTTTCATAAATAATAAAGCTGAACAAGGTGGAGCTATTAATGGATGGGGAAATCATTATATCTATAATACAAGCTTCATTAATAACTCTGCAAGCTCCATTGGTGGAGCATACTTTAAAGATGGTGAAGGTGACTTAATACTTGAAAATGTTTCATTTTTAAACAACACTGCCGTGTCATATGGTGGAGCACTTTACATCTTAGGCTATTCCGGTTACAACTACACATTTAATAATGTTTTATTTGATAATAACCAGGGACTTAGAGGTGGAGCTGTTTTCTCATCTTCAGGTTCTAACAGATACTTCAACAATGTAAGATTTACAAATAACAGAGCTGTAGACTATTTAAATATAAGTTCCATGGGTGGAGCATATTACACTACTGGTAGTAACAGTACTTTTAATGACTGTGTATTCAAAAACAATACCGCTAGTTATGGTGGTGCCCTTGAATTAGATCCTCTCATGTACTATATTACTTCCGTAGTTAATAATGAGGTTATAACCGAGACATATATATCCTATGTCAATTTAAACAATTGTACTATAGAAGACAATCATGGAAGAGTAAGTGGTGGAGCAATATATATGGGTCAATCAAATGTACCTCATGTAAATATTGCAAAATGTAGAATCATTAATAATACAGCTGATTTAAATGCTGCTGCTATCGCAAACGATTACGGCTTTTTAAATATTGTTGAAACCTTATTTGAAAATAACACTGCTAAAAATGATTATTTAATTACAGGTTTAGGTACATATAACTATCCAGACACATTTTATTCTAATACTACCATAGTTAATTCAACATTTAAAAACAATAATGTTAAAAATCTAATTTACCTTTCAAATGAATATTCCAATATAACTGTAATTAATAGTAACTTCATTAACAAATCAACAATATTATACAATGACAATGGATCTGCCATTTTAATAAATAATACCGCTAATACCTCAAACTATTCAATTATAAACATTGGTCTTTTATCATTAGATAAAAATAATTTCACAGAAGCAATTTTTAACAAGAATTACATCAATACTCAAACATATGTTGTTGTTTTAAATAATCAGACCAAAATTGGTTTTATTAATGAAAACAATACATTAGACGGAATTATTTTAGATGACAATAATAACACAATAATATTGGATGAAAATGCCTTTAGATTTAATGTAAAATTAATATTGTTATCTGGTGTTAATTTCCCAATGAATAGGATTTCCAATGGTTCCACAAGTCAAAACTTAATAAACGGAACACTTAATAACACTACCTATTATGGTAACTTTATTCCAACTGTAGGCGGCAATTATCTTGTTAGTGCTAATTTACTTAATAGTGGTTTACTTAAATTATCCATTAAAACTGGAATATTAAAAATAATTAATAAGGACCTTAACTTAACAGTAAATAATATTACTAAATTTTATAAAGGTCCAGAAGGATTAAGTGCTAAATTAGTATATTCAGACGGTAACCCTGTTGTAAATGCTGGATTAAGAATTACCATTAATGGAACAGAATATAATCTTACAACTGATTATAATGGTATTGTTTATTTACCTATTGAATTAGATAGTGGAGCATATAATGTAATTACAACATATAATGGTTCTGATTTATATAATCCAATTATTGTTCATTCAATCATTGTAGTTAAATCTACTTTAGAGGTAAAGGATGTTGTTAAAGTCTATAAAAATGATACCCAATATTATGCATTATACTTAGACAGTGAAGGTAATCCATTGGCAAATACTAATGTAAACATTACTGTCTGTGGAAAAACTTACTTAAAACAAACTAACGATCAAGGAATCGCAAAGTTAAACATTAACCTTTTACCAAGAGAATATACGATTACAACTGTAAACCCTATAACTGGAGAGGAAAAAACCACTATGATTAGTGTTATTTCACTAATTATTGAGAATAAAAATATTGTAATGTACTATAAAAATGGTACTAAATTCTCAGTTAGAGTTTTAGGTAATGATGGAAATGTTGTAGCAGGTGCTGCAGTTAACTTCACTGTCTGTGGAAAAACCTATACCAAAATCTCTGATAGTGAGGGTATTGCAAGTTTAAATATTAATCTAGCTCCAAAAACATATACCATCACTACAACTTACGGTGACTATAAAGTCTCTAATAAGATTACAGTACTTCCAAGAATTACTGCTCAAAATCTTAATATGAAATACAAAGATGGTTCTAAGTATGCTGTTAAAGTTGTTGATAATCATGGAAATCCATTAGCAAGTCAAAGAGTGAAAATTACTGTCAGTAAGAAATCCTATTATAAAACAACTGATAATAATGGTATGGCTTATTTAAACATTAATTTAAAACCAGGCAAATATTCCATTGTCTCAGAATTTGGAGAACATAAGGTTACAAGTAAAATAACAATTTCTAAATAGGAATTAAACATTAATCCCTATTCTTTTTTTTATTTTTTTAAAAAAAAAGTTTTCATCACATCTATTCAATTTAAATTAGATGCCGATTAATTCTATTTTTAAATTTTGTAAATTGAAATATGCATTATTTTAAAATAAATCATAATTTTAAAGTATTATTATTTATAATAAAATCCTTTTTTTAAACTGGAATTAAATATTTTTATAATTTTTATTCTAAATATTTAGTTTTAATATATAATTTCGCTATTTTTGTAAAAAAAATTGAATAATGTTTAATTTTTTATTAATCAGGATTATATTACACGAAAATAAACCAATATTTAATAGGATAATATCCAAATTTACTAGATTAAATATGAAAATTTAAATATAATGCTTAACAAAGTTTTAATAAGTATAAAGGAAAAGATTTATACAAAAAATTTTAGAATGAGAGATTTATTATGTCTTATGTAGATGAAGTAATTAATCAAATAAAAAAAGAAAATCCAAGTGAACCTGAGTTTCATCAAACTGTTACTGAGGTTTTAAAATCAATAGAACCTGCAGTTCTTGAAAAGGAAGAGGAATATAGAAGAGATGCACTTCTAGAAAGATTAACTAATCCTGAAAGACAAATTAAATTTAGAGTTCCATGGGTAAATGATGAAGGAGAAGTGGAAGTAAATACAGGATATAGGGTACAGTTTAATAGTGCAATTGGTCCTGTTAAAGGAGGGCTTAGATTCCACCCATCAGTAAACTTAGGAATTATTAAGTTTTTAGGATTTGAACAGATTTTCAAGAATTCATTAACAGGACTTCCAATTGGTGGAGCTAAAGGAGGTTCTAACTTTGATCCTAAAGGTAAATCCGACCGCGAAGTAATGACTTTCTGTCAAAACTTTATGACTGAATTATATAAATATATTAATGCAGATAGAGATGTACCTGCTGGAGATATAGGCGTGGGTGCTAGAGAAATTGGTTATTTATTTGGCCAATATAAAAAGATTACTGGACAATTTGAAGGTGTTTTAACTGGTAAAGGATTAACATATGGTGGATCACTTGCTAGAACCGAAGCAACAGGTTATGGACTTCTTTATTTTACAGACACACTTCTTAAAAATGAGGACATTTCTATTAAGGATAAGGATATAATTGTTTCTGGTGCTGGAAATGTGGCTATATATGCAATTGAGAAAGCTAAACAATTAGGAGGAAATCCTATTACTGCATCTGATTCAACTGGATGGGTATATGATCCTGAAGGTATTGACTTAAAATTACTTAAAGAAATTAAAGAAGTCAGAAGAGGCAGAATTTATGATTATGCTGCAGAAAGACCTTCTGCCGAATATCATGAAGGTAAAGGTGTATGGACAGTAGATGGAGACATAGCTCTTCCATGTGCAACACAGAATGAAATCGACCTTAATGATGCTAAGGCTTTAGTGGATAATGATGTAATTGCCGTATGTGAAGGAGCAAATATGCCTTCAACTATTGATGCAACCAATTATTTCCTGGACAATGACGTATTATTTGGACCTGCAAAAGCTGCAAACGCAGGTGGTGTTGCTGTTTCCGCACTTGAAATGACCCAAAACTCAGAAAGAATCCACTGGACATTTGAACAAGTCGATGACATGTTAAAAAATATCATGGTCAATATATTCAACAACATTAGTAATGCTGCCGATAAATATAACCAACCTAAAAACTTTGTTGTAGGTGCAAATATCCATGGATTTGAACAAGTAGCAGACGCTATGCAATCACAAGGAATTGTATAAATTATGAAATTTAATTTTCACAATTTCTTTTTCTTTAATTTAAGTTTACTTTAATTAGTAAATTCCTTTTTTTATAAAAATAAGATCCAGTTAGGTTCATTCTTTAATTTGAAAAAATAAATAATTATTAAACAAGTTTAAAAACCTTTCTGAAACTTTATAAGTTTATCTATTTAAAATAAAAACAAGTAGGAATATTAAACAGAAGAAAAACTATTTATTTAATTATATTAATAAAATTAATAATTTTAATAGTTTTAATAGATATAATATAGTAAAATATTTTTTAAAAATAAGAGTATTTTATTCCTAAAAATCTAAACAAAAAATAAGCTTTTTTTATAATATTTAATTAATTAAAATTTAAAATCAGATAAATATCAAATGATTAAATGTAAAAGAATTATTAAGAATATATTATTCATTATCATTTTCAATTTCTAAAGTATCCCTAAACTCATCTTTAATCATATCTCTATCTGAGTCTTTTAAATCAAGATAATAAGAGTCTGTATCAATAGTAAATTCAGCCAATTCAAATAAAACTTTGTTTAATCTTTTACCCTTCTCAGTTAGTTTATATTCAGTTTCAAGCTTATTATCAGGATTTCCTATTTTTATTACCAATTCATTTTCTTCCATATACTTTAAACATTCTGATAATACCTTATTGGATAGTTTTGGTTTATTTTCTTTAAACTGATTAAAATGAGTTTTTCCAAAAAACATATCCCTAATAATTAAAACTAACCATTTTTTCTGAATCAAATTTACAGCTTGTTCTATAGGACAAGATTTACATAATGACATAGCATCAGACATTCTTTAAACCTCAGATATATTATATTTGACTATATTTATATAAATAAGGTAACTTAGAAGTTACATAAAATATAATTATAACTATATAATTATTATACTACCTTTTAAAAAAAAAACAATAACAAAATTATTTATTTAATTATTATATATTATAGTTTGAGTTGAAAATATGAGATATGACTTTGATACTATTATAAATCGTAAAGATACGAACTCAGTAAAATGGGATTTCTATGATTGTGAAGTCCCTATGTGGGTAGCGGATATGGATTTTAAAGTAGCAACTGAAATAAAAGATGCTTTAAGTTCAAAAGTAAATGAAGGCATATATGGATATACACTAATTCCAGATGAGTGGTATGACGCTTATATCAATTGGTGGAAAAAATATGGAGTTGTCCATAAAAAAGAATGGTTAAAATTTACAAATTCTGTAATGCCTGCAATATCCTCTTTAATTAGAGAATTTACAGAGGAAAATGATAAAGTCCTTATTCAAACTCCTGTTTATCATGTATTCTTTTATGTTATTGAAGACAATAATAGGATGGTTGAAGAGAATAAACTAATTTATGATGGTGAAAACTATTCAATTGATTTTAATGATTTAGAAGAAAAATTTAAAGATCCCAAAGTTAAACTAATGCTTTTATGTAATCCTCATAACCCTATTGGTAAAATTTGGACCAAAGATGAACTAAAGAAAATTGGAGAACTAGCAGACAAATATGATGTTATTGTAATTTCAGATGAAATTCATTGTGATTTAACAAATCCGGGTCTTGTTTATACTCCCTATATCTCAGCATCCAATAAAAACAGGAATAATAGTATTACAACATTATCACCAAGTAAATCCTTTAATATTGCAGGAATTAAAACCGCGGCAATTAGTATTCCAAATGAAAACATTAGAGAAAAGGCATTCAACCATATTCAAATTGAGGGACTATCAGATCCGAATTTATTTGCATGTTCAGCTGCAATTGCAGCTTATAATCATGGTGAAGATTGGCTGAATCAATTAAGGGATTATATATACAACAATAAACTATTTTTAGATGAATATCTAAAAGAAGAAATACCCGATTTAAAATTAGTTCCATCAGAAGCAACATATCTTTTATGGATTGATTGTAGTAAATTAAATATTAAATCCAAAGAGTTTAATGATTTTTTACTTGAAAAAACTAAGGTAGTATTTTCTCCAGGTTATGAGTTTGGTGAAAATGGAGATCAATTTATAAGAATAAATATAGCTTGTCCTAGAAAATTATTAGAGGATGGACTTAAAAGATTGAAGAGAGGTGTTGAACTTTACAGGGAAGAGTTTAATATTTAAATATTAAAAATAATCCTTTTTATAAATTTTTAATAAAAAAAATAGCTAATTTACATCAACTAATTTATATATAACAGTTAAAATAATAATATCTTTTCTACTCTTTTTATTTATATGAAAATTATTAAGTTAAATTATTAAAAGATTAGTAAATCCTTTAATTTCTACAGTTAAAAAAATAGATTTTGATATTTTATTATAGAAAAGATAATCTTTAAAAATTTAATTAAAAAATCAGCATTTTTCCTTATTTTTATAAAATACAGATAAATTTTGATGTTTTTTATAAAACAATAACAAATTTTCAATTTAGAAATATAGGTAAATACTTTCTTTAAAGAAAAAAAGAATTTGAAAATTAAATGTTTTTTATAAAGCATAAAAATAAGTAATATATTCTTTAAATGATATTAAAATAGGATTATAAAATTTTAAATATTTTATGAGATCATATCATTTAATTTTTTAAAATATTAAAATATTAAAGGAAAAAATATTAAGAGTTATTTTTAAGACCTTTAATATATAATCTACACCATATATAGGCAATTACACTACCTATAGCTGCAGCTAAAACCATACCACCATAAATACCTCTTTGTCCTAAGTGTAATATTACTCCAAAGAAGTATGCAAGTGCTATCTCAAGTAATAATGCTCTAAACAATGTAATAACAAAAGATATTACACCTTTTCCTATTCCTTGGAATACCATGGCAGAAATCATACCTGCAGGTACAGCAAGTAAGAACAAACATAATATTTTAAGTACCTCTGATATTAATGGAGCCAACATTGCACTTTGGTCCGTATATGCAAATAATAATGCTATATAATCAGATCCAAAGAACATTACTATACATAGAATAATTGATACTATATATGATAATTTTATAGCATATTTATGTGAGAATTCTAGTTTATCATAATCTTTTGCACCATAAGCTGCCCCTGCAACTGTAAGCATTGCAGTACCTACACCAATAAGCGGAATCATTGCAAGTTGGTTAATTCTTCCGGCAGATGTATATACAGCTACTGCAGTTGTACCTGCAACTAATGTAAGCATCCAATTCATAACCATCATCATAACAGAGAAAACAATTCCCTCTGCCATGTTTGGAATAGCAACTAATCCTATTTGTTTTAAAATATATGAGTCATATTTAAATGCTGATCTTGTAATGTTTAAGTATGTATCTTTATTAACCCATATCCAATAAGCCATTACAAAACATGCGATTAATGAGGATATAACAGATGCCCATGCAGCACCTCCAACACCCATTCCAAATACATAAATGAATATTGGATCTAATACTATGTTTAAAACAGCTGTAACTGCAACCGCATACATTGATCTTGTTGCATCACCTTCAGATCTTAATATTGCAGCAAGTACACCATTGAATATAAATGAAAATGTACATATAAACACAACATTACCATAATCTAAACCCATTTGTAATGAGCTACCAACACCCATTAATAATAGAATTTCTTTTAGAAATGGAACCAATAAAACTGGAACCAATACGGATAATATTACTGCAATTAGTATTGAGTGAACTGCGGAGTTGTCTGCAAGTGGTTTGTTTTTTGCCCCAATAGCACGTGCAATTATTGAATTTGCACCTGCTCCTATACCATTTCCTACATTAACTATAATAAAGAATAATGGTGAAATAAAACCTAATGCTGCTAATGCATTTGATCCAAGACCTGCCACCCATAAACTGTCTGCTATATTATATAACATGACAAGAAACATGGATAACATTGTTGGATATGACAACTTACGAATAGCAATTTTAGGATCTCCACGTATTAATTCAATGTTTCGTTTAGTTCTATCATCGTTTTTACTCATTACACTCCTCCTTATAAATTAATTCAAGTGATTTTCCCGTAATATATTGTACATGTTCAAGAAATTCTTTCTTATACTCATTATCATTATCACAGATAGCATTTTCCCATTCCTCTTCATATTTTTTAATTCTATCTGCAAATTCAATTCCTTCATCAGTTAAAAAAAGTAAATTTTGGCGTTTGTCATTGGGATCCTGTTCTTTTTTAAGTAGACCTTTCTCTTCAAGACTTTGTACACTTCTACTAATAGATGCTTTATCTATTTGTAAATCATATGATAGTAATTCCTGGTTAATTTTCTTATTTGACCTATTATACAATCCCATTTTATTTAATATCTCAACCTGACTTTTTCCAATATCTGGAGAATTAAGTTTTTCCATTATATATATGGTTTTTGAACGAATTATTATGGTTAATAAAAGGGTTATACTATCAATTGATAGCCATCCTTTATTCTTAATAAAATCCGACAGAATATCACCCCAATTTTAAAAAAATTAGTAAAAAAAATAACTATTGATAAATCACACTGTAATTAAAAATAATAGTAAAAATAAGATTATTGATATATCAACAATTAAATTAATATTTGAACATTTTAATATATAAATGTTGTCATATCAACAATTAAAAATTTAAAAAAAATAAGATTTTTAAAAATTAAAAATGAATCAAATATTAAAAAAGCTTTTAGTATTTTTATAAACTTGTTTTGAAAGCTTATCTGAATCTAAATCCATTTCAGATGCGATACGCTCCAATATATGAGGTAAATATTTTGGTTCATTTCTATGTTTTTTTGGTTTAGGTTTCAAGTCCCTAGGAATTAAAAATGGTCCATCTGTTTCAATCATAAGTTTCTGAGGAGGAATACACTTAACAGCTTCACGAAGTTCATCACCCCGTCTTTCATCACATATCCAACCTGTAACTCCTATATAACAACCTAAAGACAGATACTCTTCAACCTCATTCTTGTTTCCTGTGAAACAATGTACCACAGATTTCTCTGCTACACTTGGAAATTGTTTTAAAATATTTGAAAAATCGGGATATGATTCTCTATCATGAAGAAATACTGGCATGTCTAATTTTTCTGCAAGTTCTAATTGTTTTTTAAACCATTTCCTCTGAATATTTTGAGGGGAATAATTTCTATTATAATCAAGACCACATTCACCTAAAGAAACTACAGAATCCTTACTAGCCAATTCTTCTAAAATTTTTATTGTATTTTCATCACATGTTTTTGCATCATGAGGATGAACACCGGCAGTTGAATATAAGATACCCGGATATTTTTCTGAATATTCTGCCGCCTCAATACTGGATTGAATATCTGCCCCTGTAATAATGGCATTAGTAACTCCTACATTTTGAGCATTTTTAATTACTTCTTCACGGTCCTTATTATAAGATTTATGCATTAAATTTAAACCAATATCTATATACTTCATAAAAATTCCCTCTTAATAAGTTATTTATAAACTATTTAATATAATCTAACTTTATTAAAAAAAATTAATATGCACTAATTTAAATATATTAATATTTATAAATAAAAACTAAGTGATATTATGAATAATCTAATTATATATTTTTCAAGAAGGGGAGAAAATTATCTTAACGGTTCTTTGGTCAATTTTGAAGTTGGAAATGCAGAGGTTTTAGTAGAACATATTAAAGAATTTATTGATGCTGATACTTTTCAAGTAGAAACCAAGGAAAGTTATCCGGATTCTTATATGGAAACAATTGAAATTGCAAAAAAAGAACAAGAAAACAATGTTTATCCCGAACTTAAGGAATACCTTGATGATATAAGCCAATACGATACAATTTATATTGTTTCTCCAAACTGGTGGGGAACTTTACCAATGCCTTTACAAGGACAATTGAAACAACTCGATTTTACAGGAAAAACCGTGAAAACCCTCATTACTCATGAGGGATCTGGATTAGGAAATTCCATGAAAGATATTAAAAAGCTTTGTAATGGTGCAGATATTAAAGATGGACTTGATATTAAAGGTTCCGATGTACAAAAAGCTAAAGATGAAATTAAAGAATGGATTGAATATTAGTCTTATTAAAAATTAATTAATGGTGTTCTTATTGGATTCAGGTCGTTTTGAAACTTTTATTGATGCTATACTTGCTATAATGATGACAGTTATGGTACTTAAAATACCACAGCCCGAAACATTAAGTTTATCTGGAATTATGGATTTAAGCGTAGTATATCTCAGTTATTTAATTAGCTTTATTATTATTGCAAGTATCTGGAATAGTCATAGAAAACTATTTGATAAAATTAAAAAAATAGATAACTATGTTATTGCAATATATATGGTATTAACATTTATTATCACTTTAGTTCCATACTTTACATATTGGGTTTCTGGAAACCCATATTCATTAGCTCCAGAAATATGTTATGGAAGTCTATTTATTTTAACAAATGTTTTATATTTACTGGCTAGCCATATTGCGGTAAAACATGATAAATTTAATAAAAATAGTCATCTTGACAGTTCAAGATATGTTAATTTGAATTTAATAATTTATACCATATTTATTATAGGATTCTTAATAGGCATATATATTAATCCTATTGCAATCTTAATATCTTGTTTGTTAAGTGCAATTGTTTGGAATTTACCACTTAAAATTATAAACATATTGGATAATAGTGATACTCATGGATACTGAAAGATTTGAGGCATTAATCGATGCTATTTTAGCAATTATCGTTACTTTAATTATTTTGGAAATTCCAATACCAGCACATCCGGATTTTGCCAGTTTATGGGAAGTAAGAATAGAGTTTCTTGCATATTTAGTAAGTTTCTTTATTGTTTTTAATATTTGGAATTCACACCATAATCTATTTATTAGAATAAATAAATTAAACAGTACAATTGTTTGGACAAGTTTGGCAGGAATATTCATTTTAAGCTTTATTCCATACTTTACAACTATGGTTTCAGAACAATTTAATTCATTTTTTGCTCAAGCTTGTTTTGGATCTATATTTATACTTCTCCACATACATTATGTTATACAAGCAGAAATAATTAAAAGGGCTGACCCAGCCAATGTTGCGCTTATTATTTATTTAGATAAAGGAGAGCATAACTCATTATTTGAATTTATACTATTTACAATATCATACATTCTTGGATATTTCGTTTATCCACCTTTAATAATGGTAGGCTGTCTCATTGCAATGAGTTATTGGATAATTTCCGATCAGTATTTAACTGATTAACTTTTTTTTTATTTTTATATTTAAATCTAAATATATTACATTTATTATTATAAAATAAACCATTGATTTTATTATTGAATAAAAAAAAATTAATTTCTATTTCTTTAAAAATAAAATTTTAATATAAAATCAGAAAAACGTACAATATATAAAATATTTTATACCTTTTAAAAGATTTAATAACCCTTATTAATGTATATTTTCTTCAATAAAAGACAAATCTTTTATATTATTATTGATTAAAATACTAATGTAGTAATCTAATAATTATAAAACTCCTTGTTTATTATATTAAAGTATTATTAATTTTTTAATATAAATTTTAAAAGTTTTATAATGCTTCGAGGTCTATTGAATAGAATGGAAAAATACTGTAAATATTAAAAAATTTTTAAATTCAATGAATTTAATGTATAATCTTTTTAAGTTTTACATGGATTTTTCCCTATATCAATGGATTTACTCCATTTTAAATTTTATATAATCAATTTAAAAGGAGGTGAAAATATGCAAACTAAAAATAAGGTGTTCAGTATTATTATTTTACTTATTATATTAGGTTTATGTATTAATACCATATCAGCAACAGATGATACCTCAGGTACTGTTTCAGATAACACTACCATGTCAATTGACAGTAATTCATCAATCCAGAACTCTAATGTGACTAATCAGGTTACTTATAATAGTAGTTCTAACAGTAAACAATTACTTACAGCTACTGCTAATGAGAGTAATGTTAATAAAGAGGATAGTTCTGATGCTGGAAGTTTCACTGATTTAAACACATTAATAAGTAATGGTGGAAATTATATTACTCTAAATAAAGATTATGTATATAATCCAACTACAGATACTTATTATAAAAATGGTATAACCATATCAAAGACAATCACAATAAACGGTAATGGATATACCATCAATGGATTAAACCAAGCGGAAGCATTTAATATAAGATCTAACAATGTTACAATCATTAATTGTACTTTTATCAATACAAATTCAACCAACTATGGCGGTGCGATATATTCAAATAAAGCAAATAACACCAAAATTATAAACTGTAACTTTATCAATTCCACTGGAAAAAGTGGTGGTGGAGTATTTATATTTGGTGGTAATGACTGTTATATAGATAATTGTACATTTATCAATACAAGTTCAGACTCTGGTGGTGCTATATACTGGTATAGTGCCAATGGAAATATCTCAAATTGTAGATTTATAAATACAACTGGATATGATGGTGGTGCAGTATTCTGGAATGATGGAAAAGACACTAAAATTTTAAATTGTACCTTTGAAAATACTCATGCAGATGATTATGGTGGTGCAATATTATTATTCGGTGTATCTTCCATGAGTTATTTTGAAATAGCTAACTCTAATTTTATTAATACAAGTTCTGATGTTCAAGGTGGTGCAATATTTTGGTATGGTCCAAATGGAACCATTAGAAATTGTAATTTTATAAATGACACCTCCGTAGAACATGGTGGTGCAATCACTTGTGTAATTTGTGACAATGGTACTATAGATAACTGTTCTATAGTAAATTGTTCATCTGCTGCAGGATCTGCAATCTATCAAGAAAACAAATATCTCATAATTAAAAATTCAATAATCTTAGATAACAGAGCAAATTCAACGGATTTAACCATTAATAGTTCCAACTCAAATGTAATTATAACATTATATGGATTAAATAATCTTTTCAATGGAATTTATATTAATGGAACCGTAAATGCAACCAATCTCACTTATTGGGGATTAAATGGTGTTACTAATGCAGGTGATGAAAGTAAACTATTTACATCCAATAATTTCACTGAAGCAGGTATTGGTTTAAGGATAAAGATTCTTGATTATGAAAACAATACATTAATAGATGATGTATATTATACTAATGAAAATGGTCAGGTTATACTTGATTTAAGTAACTTATCCAGTTCAAAATATTATCTAGTAAGTGCAAGTCTAGATAATGAAACATATTATACTTCAATATCAAATAATGGAACTTTTGATTTAAGAAAAAATGTATCAAAAACTGAAATTAACGATATTATCTATGGTGATCAAGTTATAACTGTTGTATTTGATGATGATGTAACTGGTAATGCAACTGTATATATTAATAATACAAGATATACTGGAACCGTCATAAATGGTGTTTCTAAAATAAATATAGGTACTAAGAATGCTGGAAAATATGTTACAAATGTCACATATTCCGGTGATAATAATTATTTAGGTTTTGATAATAAAGAAGTAAACTTCACAATTAATAAAACAAATCCAGTGCTTAATTTAAATGTAGATAATATTACATATGGCAATAATATTACAATTAACATCAACCTTACAGGTATTAATGGTGACGGTTTAAATGATACTGTCAATTTAACAGTTAATGGAACAAAATATATTATCAACGTTGTTGATGGTGTAGGAAATCAAATCTTAATACTCCCTAATATAGGTGTTTATGATATTGTTGCAAGCTTTGATAGTACAGATAATTATAATGCTGTTAGTAATACTAGTTCCTTTACAGTAAGTAAAGCAAATCTTACTTCATTCGATATCACTGTAATGAACACTACATATAACTCTGATAACACAATCAGCTTCAATGTAAAAGGCATAAACAATGAAGTAATAGACGGCCAAATAATAGTAACCATAAACGGAAAAGACTACACAGTAGATGTAACCGCAGGTAAAGGAATCTTAGTCCTAAAAGATCTAATACCAAATACCTATGACGTAACAGCAACATTCCAAGAAACAACAAACTACAACAAGTCAACCAAAAACACACAATTCACAGTAAACAAAGCAACACCAACAATAACAATTACCACAAAAAACATTACCTACGGTAACGACGAAACAGTAACAATTACTCTAAAAGGAGTAGACAATACTGGATTAAACGGAACTGTAACATTAAACATCAATGGAACAGATTACACTGTAAATATTGTTAATGGTATAGGCAGTCAAGATATTGCCGAACCAAATGCAGGAATCTACGATATTACTGCAAACTACAAAGGTAATGAAAACTACACAGAAACAACCAACACTGCAGATTACACCGTTAACAAAGCTAACATTACTTCATTCAATATCACTGTAATGAACACTACATATAATTCTGATAACACAATCAGCTTCAATGTAGAAGGCATAAACAATGAAGCAATAGACGGCCAAATAATAGTAACCATAAACGGAAAAGACTACACAGTAGATGTAACCGCAGGTAAGGGAATCCTAGTCCTAAAAGATCTAATACCAAATACCTATGACGTAACAGCAACATTCCAAGAAACAACAAACTACAACAACTCAACCAAAAACACACAATTCACAGTAAACAAAGCAACACCGGTAATCACTGTCACTGGAGAAAACATTACCTACGGTAACGACGAAACAGTAACAATCAAATTAACTGGAATAGACAATACCGGATTAAACGGCACAGTAACATTAAACATCAATGGAACCAGCTACACAGTAACAATAACAGACGGAACAGGAACCCAAACCATAACCAAACCAGCAGCAGGAATCTACGATATTACTGCAAACTACAAAGGTAATGAAAACTACACAACCACTACAGATATGGCTACATACACTGTTGGAAAAGCAAATCTTACTGCGTTTAATATAACAGTTATGAACACTACATATAATTCTGATAACACAATCAGCTTCAATGTAAAAGGCATAAACAATGAAGCAATAGATGGTGTAGTAATAGTAACTGTAAATGGTAATAACTATATAGTTAATATAGCATCAGGTAAAGGAACATTAGTCTTAAAAGATCTAATACCAAATACCTATGACGTAACAGCAGTATTCCAAGAAACAAGAAACTATAACAGTTCAACAACAAATACAGAATTCATTGTAAGTAAATCTGCACCAGTAATCATTATAATTGGAGAAAACATTACATATGGTAATGATGAAACTGTAACAATCATTCTTACTGGAGTAAACAATACTGGATTAAATGGTACTGTTGCTATTAGTCTTGATAGTTTTGAAGCTTTAAATGGTAGATTAATTGGTTCAGATATTATTAATGTTGAAATTATTAATGGTAAAGGTGTTTATGTATTTAAACAACTAAATGCAGGTATTTATAATATTTCTGCAGCATACGATGCTAATGAAAATTATAGTTCTGTTAAGAATATGAGTTCATTTACTGTTAATAAGGCAGATGTAAGTGTATTAAATGTTACTGTTAACGATTCAGTTTATGGCGGTATCAATACAGTTGATATTACTGCAATTGGTATAAATAATGAATTATTAAACGGTACTGTTAAAGTTAATGTTAATGGTAATGAATATAATCTTACCCTTAATAATGGTAAAGCTACATTGGATCTTGAAAATTTAACTACAGGTGATTATACTGTTAAAGTCACATTTGGAAATGATAACTATAATAATATCACAAATGAAACAAGCTTTACAATAAACAAATCATCTACTAATCTTAACATAAGTTTAGTTAACACCACATTTAATGGTAAAAACCATACAGCTAGATTTAATATTACATTAGATAGTTCTAATGGCATGTTATTAAACGAAACTGTTAATGTTACTATCAATAATAAGACCTATGCAGTCAATGTTGTTAATGGAACTGGTGTTTTAGATGTAGACGGTTTAAGTGCAGGTAATTATACTGTTGAATCCGTATTTAATGGAAATGATAATTTTGACTCATCAAATAATACTGTTAACTTCACAATTGATTATTTAACTCCTGAATTAAATGTTAAAATTGTAACCGATGGTAATAAAGCTATCATTTATGTTAGACTTACATATAATGGTACAGGATTAAATGGTACAGTTACAGTAAACTTTAATAACAAAAATTATACTGTAAATGTTATAGACGGAAAAGGTAATTTAACATTATCCAATCTTAAAAATGGAAAATATGGTATAGATGTTATATTTGATGGAGATAATATTTACTCAGGTATTAGCACTAATGCTTCATTTAGTATAGATGTTCCTGACAAGAATGGAACCGATAATGGAAATTCCAATACTGAAACATCTGAAGATAATAATCTTAAAAGTTTAAGATTTAATGGTAATAGCTTACCTAAAACAGGTAATCCAATAATGGTTTTACTTTTAGCATTGATGGCATTAACTGTTGTTATTAAAAGAAAGGAATAATTTCTTAAAAGAAAGTTAAAAATAGGGTTATATTATTAAATAAATGTTTTAAATAGCATTAATTTATTAAATTATAATTCAATTATTAACTTTTCTTATTTTATATTTTTTTAATTGATCAGTCTATTTTTATATGATTCCATTAATTGGTATAATAATCATATATTATTTTAAATAAGGAAAAAAATATTTGTATATATTAAAAATTTTATAAATTTTCATGTAATTCCATCAGATTATAGATTTCATAAGAATGAAAAATTTTTTCAAGAAATTAGAAATCAAAATTTTAAAAAAAAAAAAAATTAAAAAAAAAAAAAAAAAAATAAAT
>Ga0214925_100269_pt1 | contig 35274 bp, 26 predicted proteins | sample Stichaenrichment_FD_168299 | JGI IMG/M metagenome (GOLD analysis project Ga0214925, IMG submission 168299) | Xylose enriched microbial communities from anaerobic bioreactor in Madison, Wisconsin, United States - 63SRT | ecosystem: Engineered > Bioreactor > Anaerobic > Unclassified | place: USA... | reverse complement strand
GCCTAAGGTCGTCGCTGCGTTTCACCGGGATTTTCCGAATATTAAAATCAATATTCGCGAGGGCGTATGGCAGGAGGTATCTAATTATCTAATCGAAAAGTGGGCGGATCTCGGGTTTTACAGCTACCGTCCGACGATCCGGAGCAGATGGGTGCCGCTGATGCAGGACCGGATGATGGTGGCCCTTCCGCCGAACCATCCGCTGGCGGACCGAGAATCGGTATCTCTGGAAGAGCTGAAAGATGAAACGTTCATTATGCCGGCGTTTGGAATGGATCTTGATGTTATGGATGTTATGAAAGATGCAGATATAAAGCTGAACAGCATGATTACCACGCTTGAAAATTACTCTGCGATCGGTCTTGTAGAGGAGGGTGCCGGAATTCTCATTACTCAGGAATTGGTGACACGGGGAAGAACCAACCGGATCCGGCTTCTTCCGCTTAATCCGCCGATGGAAATTGAACTGGGCGTATCCGTCCCGATGGCATCCGAAATGAGGCCGCAGGTGAGAACTTTTGTGCGGTACGCAAAAGAAATGATTACAGATATGTAATCATTTTATTGTCTGCCCGTTAGACGACAACAAGGTTCCCGGGCACCCACCCGACGCTTCAGCGTCGTGGAAGGATGGGGTTCTTATTTTCTGAAAACAAAGGCTATCATGCATTTTCACCTCTGAATGTTGCTGCGAGCAGTATCTTTATACTGCCTGCGGCATATTTTTTTACGCTTGCTTGATGCAGATGTGAAGAATATGCATATTCAATATGAAACAGTTTCGCTATCGCAAAACGTAATAGTATGTTAATGTATTGTCAGACAGAAGATACAGTACGCGGCAGAGAGGAGGCACAGCATGCGGTATCGGATCATCACCAACAATCGCAAGGCAAGGAATGCGTTTGCAGGTATCCATAATCTGGAGGTGGTTTTTCTGGAGGGCGAGGGTTACCGGGATGTCCTGGTAGAAGTCCGCTCGCTGGTCCAGCAGGGATGGCACTTAATCACTCATCCGCTGGCGAGCAACCTCAAGCCGATGCAGTGTCCGTATAAAACAGTGATTGTATCAGAATCAGAATGTGCGGGAACATTCCTTGAAGATGAAGAGATGATCGAACGCAGCATTGAGGCCGTGGACAAACTGACCGGGGGAAGAATCGAACTTCCGGACTGGCCGGAAAAGATCCTGTCCGATTATCAGACGGTTGACCTTGCTGTTGTGAAATCTGCGATGGAGCGGTCACTGCTGCAGCAGAACATTTCTGCGGGACGGTAGCTGGCTGCCGCAGCGAGGGCAAAGGCTTCCCTTGCAAGGGGATATTTGTCGTAAAATAATATACAAAATATTCATAATCATATGATATATAAACGCGTTTAAATAATATTAGTGATCACTGCAACGGGAAAAAGCAAAATAGGAAAAATGCAGAATCAGGAGGTGCTGAGTAATGAAACTCGAGCTTGGAAAAGTCCATGTGCAGGACGTCCGATTTGGAGAAAAAACAGAAATTCGGGACAAGGTGCTGTACATTCAGGCAGGAGAACTGGAACAGGAAATCTTGAAAGATGACCGGCTTCAAGGCTGCAAAGTTGAGCTGGCAAAGCCGGGAGAATCGGTGCGAATCACACCGGTAAAGGATGTTATAGAGCCACGGCTGAAGATGGACAGCGATAGCTGCGTATTCCCGGGAATAATGGGAAAGGTAAAGGAAGTAGGCAGCGGAACGACGTACTGCATGGACGGCGTATGTGTTGTCACGGTCGGAAAGATCGTCGGCTTTCAGGAGGGTGTCATCGATATGAGCGGTCCGGCGGCAGAATACTGCCCGTTTTCTCAGACACTGAATGTCTGCATCGTCATGGAGCCTGTGGACGGCCTGGAAACTCATGTCTATGAGGCGGCCGGAAGAATGGCAGGGCTGACTGCTGCGACGTATCTTGCGAAGACGCTCGCCGATCAGGTGCCGGACGAGGTAGAGACGTATGAGACAAAGCCGCTTCTGGAGCAGGCGGCGCAGTACCCGGATCTTCCGAAAGTGGGATATATCCACATGCTGCAGTCTCAGGGACTTCTTCATGATACCTATTACTACGGCGTTGATGCTAAGCAGATCGTGCCGACGGTGATGTATCCGACAGAGATCTTTGACGGAGCAATTGTGTCCGGAAACTGCGTAGCGCCGTGCGATAAGGTGACAACGTATCATCATGAACACAACCCGGTTATCGAGGATTTATATAAGCAGCACGGAAAAACACTGAACTTCATGGGTGTTATTCTGACCAACGAGAATGTATTTCTGATGGATAAGGAACGCCACTCCGATATGACCGCCAAACTTTGTGAATATCTGGGTCTGGACGGTGTACTTCTCACAGAAGAGGGATACGGAAATCCGGATACCGACCTGATGATGAATTGCCGGAAAGTATCGCAGAAGGGTGTCAAGGTCGTCATTATCACGGACGAGTTCCCGGGACGCGATGGGAAGTCGTACTCTCTTGCAGACGTCTGCGATGAGGCAGACACCATGATTTCATGCGGAAACGGAAATATTGTCATTCATTTTCCTGCCATGGACCGCGTGATCGGAACACAGGAATTCATTGAAATGCAGATCGGCGGCTGGGTCGGCTGCAAGGACGAAGACGGCGGGTTCGACGCGGAAATCCAGATTATCATCGCGTCTACCATCGCAAATGGCTATAACAAACTGTGCGCAAGAGGATTTTAGGGACAAAGGGAGAAGGTGCAAGATCATGAAAAAAAGAATCGTACATTACATCAATCAGTTCTTTGCCGGAATCGGCGGCGAGGAGAAAGCCGATATTGAGCCTTTTTCCAGAGACGGCGCACTGGGGCCGGGAACGGCCTTTCAGAAGCGGTTCGGGGAGGATGCAGAAATCGTCGGAACCATTGTCTGTGGAGATAATTATTTCGGATCCAATATCGACAAGGGCGTTGTACCGCAGCTCCTGGAGATGATTAAGACTTATCAGCCGGACGGATTTATCGCGGGACCGGCATTTAATGCGGGCCGCTATGGTACCGCCTGCGGAACCATAGCCAAGGCCGTGCAGGATGAACTGCAGATTCCCGTCGTCACCGGAATGTATGAGGAGAATCCGGGAACCGATATGTTCAGAAAAGATCTCTACATTATTAAGACAGGTGATTCTGCAGCAGGAATGAGAAAAGCCGTGCCGAAGATGGCAGATCTGCTTCTGAAAATGCTGAAGAGTGAGGAAATCCAGGGCCCGGATAAAGAAGGCTACCATGAGCGCGGCATCCGTGTGAACTATTTCAACGACCGCAGAGGTTCAGAACGGGCGGTAGAGCTTCTGGTTAGAAAGATCAAAGGAGAAGAGACCTGGACCGATTATCCGATGCCGAAGATCGACCGTGTTGATCCGGCTCCTCCGATTAAGGATCTGAGCCATGCAAAAATTGCCCTGGTCACATCTGGAGGAATCGTTCCACAGGGAAATCCGGACCATATCGAATCGTCATCCGCGACGAAATGGGGAAAATATTCCATTGCGGGCATGGATCATGCAGATAAGAAGGACTTTATGACGGTTCACGGCGGATATGACCGTGCCTTCATTACCGAAGATCCGGATCTGTGCATCCCGGTCGATGCTCTCAGAAATCTGGAAAAAGAAGGCGTGATCGGTGAACTGACCGATTATTTCCTGACCACAACCGGAACGGGAACATCCACCAATAACGCAAAAAGATTTGCTGAAGAATACGTGCCAATGCTGAAAGAAGACGGCGTAGACGGCGTTCTCCTGGTCAGCACCTGAGGAACCTGCACACGATGCGGTGCATCGATGGTAAAAGAAATTGACCGTGCAGGCATCCCGGTGACCCATATCTGCACAGTCGTGCCAATTTCTCTCACGATCGGAGCTAACAGGATCGTTCCGGCTGTCGGAATCCCGTATCCGCTGGGCGACCCGAATCTCGGAGAGAAGAAGAGCTATGAAATCCGTGAGGGCCTGGTCAGAAGAGCGCTTCACGCACTGACCGTACCAGTAGACAAGCAGACCGTTTTCGAAGGGGATGATCAGTAGATCGGAGGCGGTTCTCAATGAAGAAAATTGGTAAAAGTCTCGGATTCTGCGGATCCTGTATCGCCTTCTACATCGGAGCCGGTTTTGCAACGATGCAGGAAGTCATGCAGTATGAAGCATCCTATGGCAGCAGATTCGGCCTGGTCATCATGACGGCTGCGCTGATCTATATCTATACAGATATATCCTTTGCCGTAAACGGAAACCGCTTCCATCTGGAACACGGTACAGATATCTTTCAGCATTACTGCGGAAAATATATCGGGACCTTCTTTAAATGGTTTTCTGTCGTGTTCTGCTATCTCTGCTACATCGTCATGTGCGGAGGAGCTAATTCCACGGCATCCCAGCAGTGGGGACTCCCATCCGGTGTCGGCGCGGCAATCCTGATGATCGCTGTCATCGCCACGGTCGTATTTGGTCTGGACGGCATTCTGAATACCCTGAGTAAGATCGGGCCAGTGATTATCGTTGCCCTGCTGATCGTGTCCATCGCGGCCTGCGTAAAGGGCGCCGGAAATTTCCAGGAGAACCTCAGGGCTGTGGACAGCGGAAAATACCATCTGACACAGGTGGGAAACGGAAATCCATTCGCATCCGGAGCCTCATACGGCGGTTTCGTCGTCATCTGGTTCTCCTCCTTTCTCTGTGAGATCGGTGCCAAAAACCGCCTGAAAGAGGTCCGGGCAGGAATTCTGAGTTCTGCGCTGTTCATCTTCGGTGTTGCCGTTCTCTGCTGTATTGCTCTGATTTCTCATATTGATCAGCTTGCACACGCAGATATCCCGGCACTGATTCTCGCCGGACTGATCAGCCCGTGGTTCTCACAGATTCTTGCAGTGATTGTCTTCTGCGGAATTTACACAACCTCCGTGCCGCTTCTCTGGACCAGCGTCGGAGCTCTTGCAGACGACAAAAGCCGAAAGTACAAGCTGCTGACGGTAATTTTAGGGATCGCCGGCTTCGTGATTGCCTGCTTCTTCCCGTATAAGACCCTGGTCAACGTGTTCTACGGACTGAACGGCTATCTCGGTTTCCTGCTGATTGCCTTTATGATCGTGCAGGATATCAGAAGACGGGGAATTTTATCTGGGAAATCTGAACGAAAGCAGAATGAAGAGGAAAAAGCAGCGTAAATAGATATTCATACAGGAATCAGTCATACTTTATTCTGATTGCCAGACCCGGGATTCTCTTATTGAGGACCCGGGTCTGATTTTTGCCGCAGCATGCCATATTGACGATGCCGCAGCCCGACTATATTATTAAGAGAGGAGGTCATCAGAGATGAAAGATATACGAACGGAAATCATAGAAACGGTACAGAAAGAATATGAGACAGGTCTTGTGACCATGTATGAGGGGAATGCATCTGCCCGAGTCGGGGACCGCGTCTATATTACACCGTCCCATGTCGCAAAACCGGATTTGACGGAAGATATGATGATTGAAACGGATCTTCAGGGAAATATCCTGAGAAAGAAAGAGGGACTGAAGGCATCGTCCGAGCTGATGATGCATCTTGAAGTTTACCGCCTCAGAGATGATGTTCAGGCTATCGTGCACAACCACAGTGTATTTACGACTGCATTTGCGATTGACGGAATGGACATTCAGTCAGATGCTCTGACAGAGATCAACCTGACCTTTGGAAAGATTCCCTGCATCCCATACGGCAGGCCGGGAACCCCGCACATTTATGAGCACTTTAAGGATTATCTGAAGGATTATCCTGCAGTGCTGCTGGCCAACCACGGACTTCTTACATTCGGAAAGACCCTCAGAGAGGCATATTCCATGGCGGAAGCTGCAGAGAACATTGCGAAGACCCTGTATGTGGCGAAACAGCTGGGGAAAGCAGCTGATCTTCCGGAAGATGAGCTGAAGCAGCTGAGAAAATAGAGCAGGAGCGATGAAGAGGAGAGTGTGATGAAAAATATGAAAAGGAAGTTAGCGGCAGCTGCGATGGGATCTCTGCTTGCTGCGGTTTCCGCTTTTCCGACATTTGCGGATACCTTTACTACAGATGAAGGGGCGGTTTTCCGGGGATCGGATGTAACGAGCAGCGCCAAACTTCAGGCTGCAATCGACTATCATCTTTTCACTCAGCCGGAGGGAAGCTTGTATAAAGGAAGCGGACAGTGCTGGGGCTATGCAGAACGGGTCAGAAGTCTGCTGGGATCCGGCGGGATGCAGAAAACTTATCAGATCCCGCTGACCAGGAGCAATCTTCTGAAGGCCGTAAAAGGCTGCCATCCAGGTACGCATTTAAGAATCACGAGTGGGAAGACACCCGCGAAGAGTTCATACCAGCATTCGGTTTCTGTTTATAAATGTACGGATGATACAATTTACTGGTCTAATGGAAATGAGCATAATCAGAATCATGTTTACTATCATGTCACCAGTACGGCGGATTTCAGTGACTGGTGGTCCGGACTCGGCTTTCGTTATATTCAGTTTGTGATTCAGCCGGCAGCGGCGGCATCTCAGAATAAGGCGGAAGCGGGTGCATATGCAGATCCGCAGAATGGCTGCCTGGATGTCGCATGGCCGTCGGTTCGTGGTGCATCACGTTATGTACTGTATCGCAGCTCCAAGAAAAACGGTCCGTATAAAAAGATCCTTACAACGAAAAAGCTGGAGTATACCGACAATAAGGCAGCTTACGGTGTCCGGACTTATTACAGGGTGAAGGCGCAGCTGCGCAGGGGAAGCAGTATGAGTTCCCCATGTTCTGCTGTCCGCAGGCTGCAGGCACCGGTCGTTGCGACTTCGACAGATTCTTCTGCCGGTACCGTGACTTTCTCCTGGAGGGCTGTGCCGGGAGCAGAAAAATATGTGATTTATCATGCGGATGACAGAAGAGATTTTGGATACGGCTTTTATACAGAAGACAAGGCCGGAGAAACCACTGCGCTTTCCTGGACTGTTCCTGCAGAAAGCTATGTCTATTTCACATACCAGATCTGTGCTGTCGGAAGCAATCCGAAAGCTGCGTCGCTGAAAACCGGCGCGACGGCAGTATATGCACAGAACGATACGGATGATGATGCGAGTGTTGATGAATAATGAATAAGCAGAACGTGAATAAGGTGGGAGTGAAACTTCCGGAAATGAATGAGATATTGTAACTAAAACAGATTATGACTGAAGAAACCGGGTTCCAGAAAGCCATACAGCATCCTTGGAATCCGGTTTTTTAATGGGATTAATGATCTGATTTTTCCCTTCTTTAGAAGAACACCTTCAGTACGAAGCTTCCGATGAATACGGAAGTGATGGTTACGGTGACGAATCCGGCAACGAGCATCTTCGGCATCAGAACGTTGTAGAGTGCCTGATGTTCCATGTCATTCTTTGCAAGGGCGTCGCAGACGTCGTTGGTCAGGATCATGGTGTTCGGGAATCCGAATGTGCAGGTCAGTCCCAGGGCAATGGCCAGGCTTGCCGGCATCTTGATGACGCGGGACAGGAGCAGTCCGGTAACAACCGTTCCGAAAATGCCCAGAACCATGACGACGATGATCGGGCGGATATAGCCTAAGAACATATGCGGAGTGACGCCGACGTAATTTCCGAACAGTACGCAGGCAGCCAGGAAAGTGACGATTCCGGCAGATTCCGTGTGGTCCAGAGTTCCCTTCGGAAGAAATCCGGTTTCAACAGCAGCCCATCCCAGAATGATGGAGATGACGAAAGGATGAATGGCTCCGCCAACCAGGTTGGAAAGAAATGCTGCCAGGGAAGAGATCAGACCGACTTTCAGGAGTGTTACCGGAACACGGTCCAGCATCTGCGGCATCTGCAGAAGTTTGCGCTGTGCTACTGGCGCCGCGGCGGCTGCCAGTACCGGAGAATCCCCGTTCGGGCCGGCAGCTCTCTGCGCTTTTCCCGGGAGAAGTCCCGGATCTTTCTTTTCCTCGATGCCGTCATTGGCCCATTTTCTGACGTTTTCCGGGTCTTTCAGGAAATTCTTCGCGTATTTTCTCAGATAGTGGGAGCAGACCGGCTGTCCGAAGAAGCTCTGGGCCATGCTCAGAATCGTGAAGAAACCGACGACGGCGGTGAGTCCGCGGGGCTTCAGAACGGACGTAAACATCAGGACGACGGCGCTTCCTCCTGCATATACTGCAGATCCTACATAGGCGTACTGCGGGTTGATGAGAAGCGGTCCGACGAGCAGGATAATCGCTGTGGAAACCGCCAGCCCTGCGAGGCAGATGATGATGGTCTTGATCTGCCGTTTCATCTCCGGTGTGTCAATGGTGGTGCCCAGCATGGTGATCATCAGTGTGACCGCCATCATGCCGAATCCGCCGATGGTGGACTGGTTGAAGGTGTTTTTCGGAATCAGGCCGATCCATAATCCGATCAGAACGATCGCTCCCCGCGCGACCGAGGATGGGAATTTTGCTTTGGTAACGGCTGCGATAACATCGCCGGCTGCGTAGATCAGCAGGACGATGGTCAGTGCGTAAATAGCGCTCATAATAAATTCTCCTTATTTTACAGTATATGTTCTGAACTGCCGTCTGGAAGGCGGTTCAGGGATTTCCTCTGTCGACAGTTTCCGTTTTCCCGGAGAGGGAAATCCAGTTTTCTCCTTGCCCGGGAGGATTTTGTCCGTGCATCAGTGTTCCTGAAGGAAGCGGTATGCGCTCTGGCAGTAAACCGCAGCTCCGACGGGGAGGGCGTCCTCATCGAACAGGACTTTCGGATTGTGGTGGGTGACGTCCGGGCCTGCGAGAGAGCCGGTTCCGATGTGGAAGTAGACGGACGGCACGCGGCTGGCGACGGCGGTGAAGTCCTCTGTTCCGCCGAATTCATGAAGCTCTTCGACCATGTCATCTCCGAGCATTTCTCTGAGATAGTCCGGGATGCAGCTGCACAGCTCCGGGTTGTTATACATCGGCGGCATGCCGTAGACAAAATCGACCTCGGCTCTGCCTCGGAAAGCAAGGGCGATTCCCTCACTGATTTCCTTCACACGCTGTTTCAGGAAGTCCCGGCGTTCCTGGGAAGCCGCGCGGACGGAGGCTTCCATGACGCAGCTGCCGGCTTCCGTATTGCAGCTGTCGCCGCCGTGAATCATGCCCACCAGCACGATGGAGCGTTCGACGTTGGACACCTCCCGGCAGTTCAGTTCTTCAAGCCCCGTGATGATGTGGGCCGCGATGTTGATGGCGTCGATGCCGGTCTCCGGGGACGCGCCGTGCGCCTGCTTTCCATGCACCGTGATTCGGATGCAGTCACCGGAAAACGTTGAATATCCGGATTTATAGGTGATCTTTCCGACCCTGGAAATCGGACCGTGGCCGGAAGAAGTGTGCAGACCCACCGCAAGGTCGACCTGCGGGTTTTCCAGAAGTCCGTTATCGATCATTTCCTGCGCGCCGCCTAGGACCTCTTCCCCCGGCTGGAACATGAACTTGACGCGGCCCTTCAGCTCGCTTTCATGCTGCTTCAGGATTTTCGCCGCCGCCAGAAGCATGGCTGTGTGCAGGTCGTGGCCGCAGGAGTGGCAGTTCCCATTCTCTGCCGCAAAGGGAAGGCCGGTCTGCTCTTTCATCGGAAGCGCGTCCATGTCGCCCCGGAGAAGAATGACCTTTCCGCCATTTCCACAGACGGCTGTGACGCCGGATTTTCCGCATCTCTGCGGCTCATATCCATAAGATTTCAGCTGATCGATGACGAATGCGCTGGTCTTCGGAAGGTCCAGCCCCAGTTCCGCGAACTGGTGCAGGGCGCGCCGGTTCTTTACGATCTCCTCTTTCATATTCTCGGCTTCTTTCAGAAAATCAATCATTCCATCCTCCAATCTTGTTCGCTTCTGCCTGTTGGCGGACAGAATAAGTGGTTTCCTCATCACAGCCTTTTCTGGTTTTCGTTGGGACAAAAAGAAAAATCCCAAGAGGAAAACGCTCTGTTTTCCTCCTGGGACGAAATTTCGAAAATCCGCGGTGCCACCCAGTTTGATCATCTGAATACAATAACTCAGCGATCCTCTCATCCGCATACCAACATATACGCTGCCCTGTACGATTGCAGATTCGTCGAGGCATACTCTCCAGCCGGCCATGATGAATGAATTGGTCATTTCCCGGATTTCACCCCGCCCTCAAAAGCCCATTCAGCTGCAGTTTCCGCGCCGCAATCTCAGCATCTGCGGCTCTCTGTACCTTCCCGTGCAGCTTACTCACTCTTTCTCAACGGTTTATCTGTGATGAACTTGTGAATATAACTTAACATTGATCGTGAAATATGTCAAGGAAAAATATGGATTTTTGTGGAAACACACAATTATTAGGAGAAGCAGGGTAGATTGTAATGGGAAGGAGAAAATAATCTCCTTATACTGTTCACAAAGGCAGGCATCGGATGGGTATAATAAATGTGTTGGAATTTAAATGAAAAGGAGTGAACAACATTGGCTAACAGTATGACAAAAGAACGCAAATACGAGCGTTTGAATTGTTTTGCGCCGCCGGAGAAGATTGTTTCCGAGCGGAAATATAATCTGATTCTGGGAGGCACGATTCTCTACGGACTGCTGATTAATGTACTGATGTGCCGGTATTTTCCTGCGGTTCAGCTGGCCGAGTCGGTCGGAACTCTGGGTCTGTTCATCGGATATATCGCGCTGACGATTGCAGGAGTGGTGATTTCCGCGTCGTCGAAGAATGCGGGAGTCAGCTTCCTGGGGTATAATCTCATCGTCCTGCCGATCGGTGTGATGGTGACGATTCTGGTGACGGCCTATGGCGGACTCCGTTCATCGGTCGTGATTTCCGCCTTCTGGTACACCGGCGTGATTACACTGATCATGTGCGCGGCAGCGGCGGCCTTCCCGAGATTCTTTGCAAGAATCGGAGGCTTCCTGTTCTCGGCGCTGATCGGGCTCATGGTCGTCGGATTTCTGACCTGGCTGATTCCGGGAATGACATCATTTTACTCGATTGCAGGCGCAGTGATTTTCAGCCTGTATATCGGCTATGACATGTTCCGTTCGCAGGTTTATCCGAAGACCGCAGACAACGCGGTGGATTGTGCGGTAGATATCTATCTGGATATCATCAACCTGTTCATCATGCTGCTGCAGATTTTCGGTAACAGAGATAATTAATCGAAGTGGAAAAGGATAACTGAATAAGGAAATAAAAGGAAACTGCCATCTGAAGCGGTAAAAATGACTTCAGATGGCAGTTTTTTTCAACGTTTATAGGAATTTCTGCTTCTTTGATTCAGTTCGTGGCCGCATCTCCCTGCAATTCCTTCAACAACCATCCTTGTGTAGTGAAAGAGGGTATCGTAAATCAGATAGCCGAAAACGATGGCGATGCAGACAGCGAACAGGGATCCCAGCTGCTTTTCAGCCATTGCTTTATTTCCTGTCACCAGGCCGTACATGGAATAGTAGAGCGGGGCTCCGGGATACAGGGGAAAGGCGCAGGCAGAAGTGAAAATCGTGGACGGTGCCTTCTTGACTCTGGACATGACGGTCGCGTAAAGCGCAACGAACATGGCCCCGATGGTGGTTGCGGCGAAGCTGTTCGGGATGACGGCGTACACGCCCAGATAGACCAGCCAGGTAAAGAAAGAGCCGATGGCGCAGTCGAGAACCTGCCGGCCCCGGACACCGAAAAGCAGGGTAAATCCCGTGCAGCCGACGGTGCAGGATATCAATTGTATTGGTATGCTGGGATTCAGCCCCATGGATTTCCTCCTTTTTCTGATGATTGGCTGTTTAGGCAGAAGCTGAGACAGCTGGCTCTGTACACGCCGTTATCTGTCCCTGCTTTCTGTGTAAGTACTGCGGAAGGCCTGAGTTCAGATTTCTGTATGACGGTTTGATGTAAGACCGCTCAGCGAAGCGGGGGCGGTTAAGTTATAAATGGAAAAAAGGAATCCTGCCGGGGCAGATCTTCTGTTCCATTAAATAAATGACTCGTCTGATCATCATAAGAGGACCTTCCATCATCTATTCTGAGTATATCAAGTTCTGCCCTCTGCGGCAACGATTCCTTTTTTCGTTATACCTGAGAGGTTTATAATGTAGTTTTTAATCTATTTACTGCGGAGCAGTGCTTTGTTTTTCCGCCCGAGTAGTAAAGAGGGCGGAAATTTGACAGCTTGCCCGTGTGTCTTTTGTCAGAGGATCGCTTATTTCGCGCTCTGCATCTCAATGGATTTCTCCGTGCATGCCTGAACGCCCTCGATTACCGCTGTACGCAGGCCCATCTCCTCGAGTGTGCGGACTGCGGCGATGGTTGTTCCGGCAGGGGAGCTTACCATATCCTTCAGGACTCCCGGATGCAGGCCGGTCTCCATCAGCATCTTGGCGGTTCCGTAAACGGTCTGCTCAGCGAATTCATAGGCTGTCGCTCTCTGCATTCCGCCCAGAACTGCTGCGTCTGCCATAGCCTCGATGAACATGCAGACATATGCCGGGCCGCTTCCGCTGACTCCGGTTACGACGTCGAACAGGTTCTCCGGCATGAGCTCAGCTTTACCGAATCCTCTGAGGATCTTCAGAGCGAGCTGTGCTTCCTCGTCCGTAACATACTCATTCGGGCAGGCAGCAGCCATGCCTTCACCGACCTGAGCCGGAGTGTTCGGCATAACGCGGACAATTTTGACCGGCTTATGGTCAAAGGCGTCTGCCAGGTAGTCCAGGGTTCTTCCTGCGCCGATGCTGATGAACAGCTGATTTTCGCGGACGTGATCCTTGATGCCGTCGATCATGGAAGCGTAGTACTGCGGTTTGATCGTGAAGAATACGACGTCACAGTTCTTCAGAACTTCCAGATTGTCGGCGGTGACATTGATGCCGTTGGATTCTTTTGTCTTCTGGCGGCCGGCTTCAACAGGGTCAGCGCCCCAGATGTCCTCAGGCTTGAAGAGGCCGTTCTTAATGATGCCTCCCATCATTGCGTTTGCCATAACTCCGCATCCGATAAATCCTAATTTCATTGGTCTTTCTCCTCCTATAACTTATACTTATATAGTTTATAGCTGACAAAAATGAACTGCGCAAGGGGGCAATCCCAGAGGGACTGCCCTGTACGCGTGACTGATCTCTTTCTGTTTCCCTTAGAAGGACTGCTCTGTACGCGCGATGATTTCATCCTGCAGCGGCTTGTCCAGGTTGTGGAAGTAGTCACTGTATCCGGCAACGCGGACGATCAGATCCTTATATTCCTCCGGATGAGCCTGTGCGTCCAGCAGAGTCTGTCTGTCGATGACATTGAACTGAATGTGGTGTCCGTCCATAGCGAAGTAGGAGCGGATCAGGCTGGCCATGTTATCCAGCCCTTTTTCTCCGGCAACAACGCTCGGAGTGAACTTCTGATTCAGCAGGGTTCCGCCGGTGGAGCAGTGGTCCATCTTGGCGCAGGACTTGATGACTGCGGTCGGGCCGTGGGTATCTGCGGATTTTTCCGGGGAAATTCCTTCAGATACCGGCTTGTGGGCGAGGCGTCCGTTGGCGGTTGCGTTCAGGACATCGCCGAAGTAAACGTGGCAGGTAGTCGGGAGCATATCGATGTGATAGCTTCCGCCGCAGACGGTCTTTCTGCCGGTTACGGTGTCGCGGTAGGCCTTGAAGACATCCTGCATGATGCCGTCCGCGTAGTCATCGTCGTTTCCATACTTCGGGGAACGGTCGTGAACCATGCGGAAGACATCGTCGTGGCCTTCATAGTTATCATCCATGGCCTGGATCAGCTCATCCATGGTCAGATCCTGTTTATCATAAACGTGGTATTTAATTGCGGCGAGGCAGTCCGTAATGGTTCCGATTCCTACGCCCTGGATGTATCTGGTGTTGTAGCGGGCTCCGCCTGCGTTGTAGTCTTTTCCGTTCTTAATGCAGTCGTCGGTGACGATGGACAGGAACGGGGCAGGCATGTCCTCGGCGTACAGCCTCTCGATGACGTTATTTCCTCTGACTTTCATGTCTACGAAGTAAGTCAGCTGTTTCTGGAAGGCATCGAAGAGTTCATCATAAGTCTTATAGTCTTTTGCGTATCCGGTCTTCAGTCCGAGCTGCTTTCCGCTGACGTTATCAAATCCGTTGTAGAGGGTCAGCTGGAAAATCTTCGGGATGTTGAGATAGCCGGTGAGGATGTAGGCTTCTTTTCCCCAGCATCCGGTCTCTACGCATCCGGAGGATCCGCCGCATCTTGCATCATCCAGAGTCTTTCCGGCGTTCAGAAGCTCCTGAACGATTTCATCGGTGTTGTAGAATGCCGGCTGACCCCAGCCCTTTCTGGAAATCTCGCAGGCACGCTTCAGGAAGCGGTCCGGAGTCTTTTTACTGATCTGTACGTTGGAGTTCGGCTGAACCAGCTTCATGGCATCCATGCAGTCCAGAATCAGGTAGCTGACATCGTTTACGCCATTGCTTCCGTCAGGGCGGATTCCGCCGGTGTTGATGTTTGCGAAGTCGGTATAGGTTCCGCTTTCTTTCAGGGTTACGCCGACTTTGACCGGAGCAGGCTGGTTGTAGAATTTAACCCAGAGGCATTCCAGCAGTTCCAGTGCAAAATCATCGGTCAGAATTCCATCTTCTGTATCCTGCTCGTAATATGGATACAGGTGCTGGTCGAGGCGTCCCGGGCTGAAAGCGTCCCAAGGGTTCAGCTCTGAGGTTACTGCCAGATGGGTGAACCAGTAAGCCTGAAGGGCCTGCCAGTAGGTCTGCGGCTTCTGTGCCGGAACGACGGAGCAGTTTTCAGCGATCTGCAGGAGTTCCTTCTTGCGGATCGGATTGATCTCCTCATTTGCTTTCTCAATGGCCAGGTCGTGATAACGCTGTCCCAGAATCATTACTGCATCACAGTCAATCATCATGGCCTTCAGTTCTTCTGCTTTGCTGAGGGCGTCCATATCGTTCAGATAATCCAGCTTATCCAGAGCTTCCTGGATTTCCTGCTTGTATTCTGCGTATCCGTGGGTCCAGATGCGGTCGCCTCCGCAGGTGTGTCCCGGTCCTCTCTGCTCCATGAATTCCGTGAACATGCCGGCTGCATAGGCTTCTTTCCACTCCGGAGTCATGCGGTCCAGGATCTTTTCACGCATGGACTTTCCGGTCCAGTACGGAATGATTTCTTTTTCCTGGAGTTCGATGTCTTCCGGTTTTACCTTATATGCGCAGATGTCGCGGTCATTCATGACATGCATGTCCTCGACACTGTGGCAGCAGAGTTCCGGGAAAGTCGGGCTGGCCTGCGGATCTTTTCCTTTCTCACCGACGATCAGTTCGTCATCTCCCAGATACAGGGTCTTTTTGCTGAAGTACTCTTTCAGTACCATTGCGCGCATAACCGGAACGGAGTATTTTCCTTCGTTTTCACGGTAAAAATCCGTTTCAATTTTTGCTCTTTCCAGGTCGATATGAACCGGAGTTGTCCTAGTCATTTCACGGAGTCGTTTAACTCTTTCTGTCATATTGGCATTTTCCATGGTGTTATCCTCCAATTTTTACGCTGCTGAATCCTGCGTTCAGGAATTGATTGACAAAAGTTTCCATGAGAGCATCACTCGGAACTTCACATTCTTCTCCCGGATACTCTCTTCCGAGTTTTGCGTATTTTCCCTTACCGGTGTCATGGTAGGGGAGAAGGTTGATCTGAAGCGGGCGGATGTTATTCTCTTTCAGGAACGAGATGACCTGGTTCATGTTTTCTTCTGTCCCGCTGATTCCGGGTATGGTCGGGATGCGGAGATAGATTCTGCCGCCGTCATGGCTGAGCCGTTTCAGATTATCAAGAATTAACGAATTATCTGTACCGATGACGCGCTTATGTGTTTCCGGATCCATGACCTTCAGATCGTAAAGGAAAATGTCTGCATAAGGAAGGATCTCCTGGAATCTCTCATATGGCGCGTAACCGCAGGTGTCGATATTTACGGCGATTCCGTTTCGGTGAAGCTTTCTGGCCAGAGACACGATTTCTTTGAAATCCTGCTGCGCCATGACTTCGCCGCCGGACAGTGTCACGCCTCCGCCGGACTGGTCATAGAAAATCTGGTCTTTCATCAGTTCTTTCACCAGATCTTTCTGACTGTAGGTTTCGCCGATAATTTCCCGTGCTTCATTGATGCAGCGGTCCACGCAGCGTCCGCACAGTGTGCAGCGTTCAGGGTCTGTCACTGCAGGAGCGCCAGGCCCGGAAAAGGAAATCGCCTGCTGCGGACATACCTCCGCGCAGCGCTGGCAGCCGGTGCATTTCTGCACATCGAACTGCATCTCACGGTTAAACCGCTGTGTTTCCGGATTATGACACCATTCACAGCGAAGCGGACATCCTTTATAGAAAACGGTTGTACGGATGCCGTCGCCGTCATGGATGGAATATTTCTGTATGTTCGTAATAGCGTTCAAGACTGCTCTCCGTTTCTCTGAAACTTTACTAGAATTAAGTTTAGACCGTGGTCTAATTGATATAAAAAGATCATATTATACTCGGAGCAGAAATGCAATAGGAAAAAAGAAAAATGTCAGAAGTTTCGATAATTTGTGCATACTGTATACACTGATAAGCCCGGTTTTGCAGATATGTGGGAACATGCGGGGGCATGCCGCTCGGGAGATGCCGTCCATAATGGGACAGGATCCCGGTGAAAAAGGCGGATCAATAAGGAAAAGAATAAGCAGTGAGAAGTGAAAAAATGCCGCCGCAGCAAGTCCGTTTTTATCGCTTGCTGCAGCGGCACCGTCATAGTATCTGCTGCGTTTATTCTGGATTGTTCTCTCCGCGGAATTTTGAAAACAAGAGGGGCATGTATTCTTTACTGAATTCCCCCAGATCGTAGCTGCCCTTATTCATGCACCAGTCTGTGACCAGTGCGCGTTCGCAGACACCGTACATGTGGACGATCTGTGCCAGAGACTGTTTCCTTGTGATTTCACCTTTTGCCTGGCCTTCTGCGACGATGCGTGTGAGCATCTGGAAATAGTAGCGGTTCTGGTCCAGAAGGGAGCTTCCGTTTTCATTGGTCAGCTGCGCTGCATAGAGGCTGGCAAGAAGCTGATAGTTGACTTTCTGTCCGATATAGGAATGCATCTGGTAATTCATATCCATCAGACGGTCGAAACAGTTGTCAATCTTCATGATTTCCGGCTCCATCTTTCTGTACTGATTGTCCAGAATATTGGACAGCGTATCCAGCAGAGTGTCCTTGCCGTGGAAATAATAATAGAAGGAACCCTTCGCAACACCTGCGCGGCTGATGATGTCATTAATGGTCGTCTGCTCGTATCCTTTTTCATAAAAAAGATCCCACGCCGCTTCAATTATTGTTTCCTTTAAGTTCTTAGATTCTGCCATTTTATAAAACCTCTTACCCCGTTCGCTGGTATTGTTCTTTATATTGAACCAGTGGCTTCTTTCATATTCATATATTAATCTAAAAAAACGGAATTGAAAAGATAATTATTAAAAAACCGGAATATCGGGAAGTTTTAATGAGTCTGCGTCAGGGGAAAAGGGAGATTCTGAAAATATTTTCAGCTGCCGCCGGTGCCGCTCTTTCTGTGATTGGAAAACAATACTTTCATCCGGACGGCGAAACATAGCGAAATAATAGGAAACATTAGTGTGAATGCTGTAAATACAGGGGATACAGGAATTCGCACATACAAAAGTGGAAAGAAATGTATTGTTGGCTGAACATAAGAACAATATAAAAATTATATAGGACCGACATCGATTTTACTATCATTGTAACTTCCTTTACAAAGATTTTTCCTGTATAATTAGCTATACACCTGAGGCTGCAGAAGCTGCTTTCTCGTATCATGTATACAAGATGGCGGATCTGCAATATTTTCATGTGATGAAGGGCCTTGCTGATACGCGTCACCTGATTTATTTTGTCTGACTCTTCAAAAGGGTTGGAGCGAGTGTCGTAGAGTGTAAGCAGCGGACGGACCTGAATAAATGGAGAGCTTGAATGGTGTCTATAAAATATTATGGTTAAGCAACAGGGAAGGGACATGAAAACAACAAAAAGCAATGCGGAATCAATGTTTCACAAGCGGTTCGCTGAATTCGAAGATGAACTGAAATGGCTGTACATGGAGCTGTATCCAGATCATTATGAGGATTACCAGCAATATGTGCAGATGCTCAGTGATTACTGCGCTGCAAGGAGCCGTGAACTGAAGTCGTGGGATCAGAAAAAGCAGAAGGATCCGGACTGGTACAGGCGGAATGACCTGCTCGGAATGATGATGTATACAGAAAATTTCGGGGGCACGCTGGAAGGGGTAGAAGACCGGCTGGATTATCTGCAGGAATGCGGGGTGAATTTCCTGCATCTGATGCCGCTTCTGGAGAGCCCGAAGGGAAAGAGCGACGGCGGTTATTCGGTCAGCAATTTCCGCAAGGTGCAGCCAGAGCTGGGCACGATGGAGGATCTATCTGATCTGACACATGCCTGCCATAAAAGGAATATGCAGGTCTGCCTGGATTTTGTTATGAATCACACCAGTGATGAGCATGAATGGGCCAGAAGGGCCAAAGCGGGCGACTGGGAAGCGCAGGGACGCTATTTTTTCTTCGATAACTGGGATGTTCCAAACCAGTTTGAACAGACTGTTCCTCAGGTTTTCCCGCAGACCGCGCCAGGAAATTTCAGCTGGTGCGATGAGGCGCATAAGGTTGTCATGACCACCTTCCATCCGTATCAGTGGGATCTGAATTTCAGGAATCCTAAAGTCATGCACGATATGACGGATAACCTTCTGAATCTCTGCAATCATGGCATTGATGTGATTCGTCTGGACGCTGTCCCGTATATTTGGAAGGAACTGGGAACGAGCTGCCGCAATCTGCTGCGTGTTCATACGCTTGTCCGCATTCTGCGCATGGTTCTGGACATTGTCTGCCCGGGGACTCTGCTCCTGGGTGAGATTGTCATGAAGCCGAGTGAGGTTGCTCCTTACTTCGGAACGCCGGAGAAGCCGGAATGCCACATGGTCTATAACGCGCCGATTATGGCAACGACCTGGCATACGGTTGCTACTAAAGACGTCCGCCTCCTGAAACATCAGCTGGGTCAGACCTTCGTCCTGCCTAAGGATTTTGTCTTCCTGAATTATCTGCGCTGTCACGACGACATCGGCTGGGGCTTGGATTATGATTTCCTGGCGCAGTTCGGGATTGGCGAGGTTGCGCATAAACGTTTCCTGAACGATTATCTGCAGGGCCACTGGGAAGGAAGCGATTCCAGAGGAGAGCTGTATAACGATGACCCTCGCCTGGGAGACGCCCGTCTCTGCGGAACAACGGCATCGCTCTGCGGAATTGAAGCTGCGGAGTATGAGCAGAATAACTGGAAGCTTGAGCGGGCGGAGACGCTGGATATCATGCTTCACGCATTTCTGCTGAGCCAGAGCGGAATTCCGATGCTCTACAGCGGCGATGAAATCGGACAGAGAAATGACTACAGCTACCATGAGGACCCGCTGAAATGGGATGATTCCCGTTATCTTCACCGTGGAAAGTTCCCGTGGGATCAGGCAGAAGAGCGAAATGACAGAAATACGCGCCCAGGAAGAATTTTCCAGGCCCTGAAGCGTCTGGAGAAGATCAGAAGAGAGCATATCTGTTTTGAGAACTCAGCGGATGTCTGGATTATGGAGCCGTATAACGACCATATTCTTGCCATCGGCAGATATTACAAGGGCGAGAAACTGATTGCACTGTTTAATTTTAATACGACGGATGAGACAGCATGGATCAATGAATCAGAAGACTACGTCGATCTGATCACCGGAAAGCCTTGCAAGGCGCAGGGAGTGGGCGTTCCGGCCAGAAGTTTCCGCTGGCTGCTCACGGACTTCGGGACAAATTCCAAACAGCAAGAGGAAAAGCCGGAAAGCCCGAAAATCATTTTCCTGGACATCGACGGCACGCTGACCCGCTCCGGGGAAAGTGTTCCTCCGGAAAGCGCTCTTAAAGCCATCCGGAAAGCACAGGAAAAGGGAAATTATGTGTTCATCTGTACCGGCAGAAATCTGGCCATGGCAGAACCGCTTCTGAAATATGATTTCGATGGAATTATCGCCAGCGCAGGCGCTCTGGTTATTGCAGGCGGGGAAGTTCTGCACGATGAGCCGATGGATCCGGAGGATTTCAAAAATGCAATGGAAGCTCTTCAGAGCAATCACGTATACTGCACAATTGAATCCAAAGAAGGATCTTACTGTGATCCGGATATCGGAAAACTCCTGAAGGGACAGCCGAAGGGAAACAGTGAGCTGGAGCGCTGGAGAAAACAGATCAATGAAAAGCTTGGTATCAAGACGTTAAAGGAATATAAAGGGGAGCCGGTTTACAAGATCGTAATTATGTTTAATGACGATCACCAGCTGAACGATGCAAGGAAAATCCTTGACCAGTATGATTTTGTCATCCAGGATAAGGTGTTCGGCGTGCAGAATGGTGAGTTGATCAGAAAGACCTGCAACAAGGGAACCGGGGTGAAATGCGTCTGTGAAAAGCTGGGAATTCCGCTTGAGGACACCATCGGATTCGGCGACAGCATGAATGACTACGCCATGATGAAGACCGTAGGGACCAGCGTATGCATGGGCAACGGATCAGACACCCTGAAAAAAGTCAGCAGCATGGTCTGCGACACCGTTGATAACGACGGCCTGGCAAAGGCTTTTGAGGAACTCGGGCTTGTATAGGGCCCGGGTTTCCCTGAAATTTGTTTGTTATTATTGCAATGATTAATGATAAAGGAGAAAGCATATGGCATTAGATTACCGCCGCTGCGCACAGGAGATTTTCAGCCACCTCGGAGGCAGAGAAAACATCATCAGCGCGGCTCACTGCGCGACACGTCTCCGTCTGGTTATCGCAGACAACTCCAAAGTCGATAAAAAGGAACTGGAGGACGTTGAGGGTGTCAAGGGCATGTTCGAATCCAACGGACAGCTTCAGCTCATCATCGGAACCGGTACGGTAAACAAGGTTTACGATGAATTTCTGGATATTACGGGAATGACGGCAGCAACCAAAGCGGATGTCAAGGCCGCAGCTGCTGCGCGCCAGCCGCTTCCAAAACGCCTGATCAAGGTTCTGGGCGATGTATTCGTACCGATCCTGCCGGCCATCGTCGCATCTGGACTGATGATGGGACTGGTTGAGGCAATTGGTAAAGCAAGTCCGGCTTTCGTCAATTCTGACTGGTACTCTTTCCTGGACATGGTTTCCGGTGCGGCATTTGCCTATCTGCCGGTTATCATCGCTATCAGTACGGCGAGAGTATTCGGAGGAAATATTTTCCTGGGCGCAGTTGTAGGACTGTGCATGATTCACTCCAACCTGATTAACGCCTGGGCCGTTTCCGGAATGAAAGCATCCCAGATTCCGGTCTGGCATCTGCTCTGCTTCCATGTGAAGGCAGTAGGTTATCAGGGCCATGTTATCCCGGTCATTATCGCCGTCTGGATTATGTGCATGGTAGAAAAGTGGCTGCATAAACACGTGCCGGAAATGCTGGATCTGTTTGTAACACCGCTTTGTACGGTATTATTCACAACATTCATAACGTTCACCATCATCGGACCGATTTTCTCCACTGCAGAGACATATATTCTGCACGGAGCACAGCTTCTGATCACGGTCGGACACGGTATTGGCGCGGCTGCGATGGGTGCGATTTATCCGGTTACCGTTGTTATGGGTCTGCATCATATGTATAATGTCATTGAAGCCGGAATGCTGGCCGAGAAGAACGGACTCAACATCTGGATGCCGATTGCTACGGCAGCCAATTTTGCTCAGTTCGGAGCCTGCCTTGCGGTTGCGGTAAAAACAAAGAGTCACAAGCGCAGAGAAATCGCCTTCCCGTCTTCTCTGTCTGCATCCCTTGGAATTACTGAGCCGGCGATCTTCGGAGTCAACCTGCGTCTGATGAAGCCGTTCGTATGCGGCATGATCGGAGGAGCGGTCGGAGCCTGGTTCGGATCCATTTCTCATCTGGGTGCCAAGGCCTACGGTGTTACCGGAATTTCGGGACTTCTGACCATCAACCACATCCCGTTGTATCTGGTTGAACTTGCCATTGCAGGCGGAATTGCATTTGCACTGACCATGGTGATCTGGAAAGAGGATCCGGCAGAACAGGATCATCCGAAGGGCGAGGAAGATGTCCTTGACGCACTGGTTGAGGAGAAAGAAGAGCCGAATAAGGAAATGCCGGTTCTGATCCGCTGTGAGGCCGGAGAAGTGCATGCTCCTGCTTACGGACAGATTATTCCGCGCGAGGAAATCAAGGATGAGACATTTGCATCCGGTGTGCTCGGAGACGGAGTCGGAATCGAGCCGGAGGTCGGCCTTGTCGTGGCACCTTTTGACGGAGAAATCGCAAATGTTGCAGAGACTGGCCACGCCATCGGTCTGGAAGGTCCTGGAGATATGGAACTGCTGATTCACATCGGTGTGGATACCGTCAAGATGAAGGGGAAAGGCTTCCATCCGCTGGTCAAGGAAGGCGACCACGTCACCGTAGGACAGAAACTGCTGGAGTTCGACCGCGATGAGATTGCAAAGGCCGGTTTCCCGGATACCGTTGTGGTTCTTCTTACAAACAGCGATGATTATGAAGATGTAAAATGCTACGGAGATCTTCAGAAAGAGGAGGAGTAGAAATGGTAGTTGCAACCGGAAAGAGCATCGTGAAGGGAATTGCGATCACGAAGATCCGTGTACTGAAAGAGCCGGACCGCAAGATCGATGAATCCCTGCATGAAGATACGGATGCACAGGTAAAGCGTTTTCAGGACGCAGTCGCGAAAGTGATCGATCAGCAGAATGAACTGTATGAGCGGGCAAAAGAAACGGCCGGCGAGAAAAACGCGGAAATTTTTGAAGTCCACGCCATGATGCTGGAAGATGAGGACCTGATTGATGATACGGAGGAAATCATCCGCGAGCAGAAACGAAGCGCGGAATACGCGGTAAAAGAATCCTTTACCGCACAGGCAAAGGTGTTCGAGGAAATGGATGATGCCTACCTGAGTGCCAGAAGCGCAGATATCTATGATCTGGAAAACGCTGTTCTGGATGTTCTGCTGGGAATTGATCCCAACTCCTTTGCACCGGATGAACCATTCATCCTGGTTGCGGATGACCTTGCTCCGTCTGAGACGGTCAAGCTGGATAAAAATCTTCTGCAGGGAATCGTAACCAGAGGCGGCAGCCAGACGAGCCATACGGCGATTCTGGCGCGCAGTATGAATGTGCCGGCCCTTATACAGGTAAAGGATATTTCAGACGCCTGGGACGGAAAAACGGCGATTGTAGACGGATATCAGTCCTGCATCTATGTCGATCCAACAGCAGAGACGATGGAAATGATGATGGAACGCCGTGAAGCTGACAGAAAAGAGCAGGCACTGCTCCAGGATCTGATCGGAAAAGAATCCCGTACTGTTGACGGAACAGCAGTCCGCATTTACGCCAACATCGGCGGCCCGGCCGACCTGCCTGCAGTAAAAGAAAACGATGCTGAAGGCGTTGGCCTCTTCCGCTCTGAGTTCGTTTATCTGAACGGTGATCAGAGCCCGACAGAGGAAGAGCAGTTCCAGGCCTATAAGAGTGCGCTGGAAGCTCTGGCACCGAAACAGGTGGTCATCCGCACCTGTGATATCGGCGCTGACAAGCAGGTGGACTACCTGAATCTCGATCCGGAAGACAACCCTGCACTGGGCTTCCGTGCAATCCGCATCTGCCTGACCAGAAAGGAATTCTTCAAGACCCAGCTCAGAGCTCTGCTCCGTGCATCTGCATACGGAAATCTGGCCGTTATGTTCCCGATGATTACAAGCCTGAAGGAACTCATGGCCGCAAAGGAAATCCTGGAGGAATGCCGCACGGAGCTGAAGAATGAAGGGCAGGAGATGGGCTGCCTGGAAATCGGCATCATGATCGAAACTCCGGCCGCCGCCCTGATCGCAGATGACCTCGCACGCCAGTGCGACTTCTTCTCCATCGGCACCAACGACCTGACTCAGTACACACTGGCCATTGACCGTCAGAACGCTCACCTCGAGCCTTTCCTGGACACCCATCATCCGGCAGTCCTGAAAGAGATCAAAATGGCCGTTGACGCCGCCCACCGTCACGGAATCTGGTGCGGCATCTGCGGAGAACTCGGCGCCGACCTCGACCTGACCGAAACCTTCCTCCGCATGGGAATCGACGAACTCTCCGTCAACCCGAAGAGCGTCCTCCCGCTGAGAAAACAGGTCCGTGGAATCGACCTGAGCCTTCCGGAAGAAGAAAAGGAAGAAGATTTCCGGTAGGGAGACCTATCCCAGTGAAGTCGAACGCTTTGACAGCAATCACTGCGTGAAGACTGAACTGAGGATTCCTTATGCTGGTGCGGCCCGGGAGAACAAGCCGAAGGCGCAGTTCGACAGGCGCGCCGCACGTCGTATATACGGATATCCAAAGAGGCGAGTGCAGAAGTGCTCGTCTCTTTTTCTGGTTGTTAGGGCAGCGAATTGTGAATCATGGAAAGGCCTTCATGGGGACGTCTCCGTGGTCTGCCTGTACTAAGGCAGCGGGCGCAGCGCTGGTGCCGTTCTGGAGGCCTGTTTCCGTGAATCCAGCTGAGCTGTCCGGAATGGGATGGAGAAGGGAAAGAAGGAATGTCTGGAGGATGACACGAAAGGACAGATCGGAGTAAATCTGATCGACGAAAGAAGATTTATGACTTTCTGAAGACAGAAAACCATCTGAGGGGCAAACGCCTGAGAAGCTCTGAGAGATTCATTAACGAGTACAGTGTGAAAATATACATTAAAATGATATACTCGCGCGACAGGTGGATTTTTGGGCCGAATAGAGCCGTTTAAATCATCAGGTGATCGTATTCGGACCGATAAATGCATTAAGCTTACATATATTTACTATATAAAATTATTGTTTACATGATACCTGTGCCAGTTTTTCTCTCGCTGTCATCGGGTTTAGAAAAATGTCAGACATCACATCTTTGTTCCAGGCAGGCCGATGAAATATCCCGTTAACGAAAAGTGTCATGAAATTTATGAACTTGATCTTGCAGCAGATATGTGTTTACGGCCGTGATGATGTTTTTTTCAGAATCTGAGTTCGTTTTTTATTAAGCAGCGGAGAAGCATGTGGTTTACCATATTGTAGTTACTGTATATTAAAAACCTTGAAATTCCAATGTTTTTTGCCGTTTTTCCGCAAAATCGTATGCCGAAATGTTGATTTCTGTATTTGATATGTTAAAATATACTTAAAAATTCTTAAGAGGAACTGTCGGTGAAACGATGACGTATTGAAATGGAAACAGTGGGGCTGTTTCTAGTTCTTTGAAAAGAAGCGGATTGGTTTTATGGCAGTCAGATCCTGGAAATTTTCCTTTTGTCCGCAGCATCTGCGGGTGTGATTTTCGGGGACTTGTCCGTAGAGAGCATACGGACAGGAAAGGGAATTTAGTTGGTTACTGTTTGGTGAGAAATGAAATAATGTGAGAATTATGAAGATCAGAGAAAGAATGATTCGGCACCTGCTTGTGACTGTGGTGCTGACGCTGGCTCTTCTTCTGGGATTTGGAATCGCGCAGACTTCGCATGCTGATTCGATTCCGTCTCGTGTTGAGTCAGCGGTTCAGTGGGCGATTGCGACGGCAAATGATGAATCCCATGGTTACACTCTGAACCCATCATTGCGGTGGGGTCCAGACTATGACTGCGGTACATTCGTCGTCAGTGCTTTTACCAATGGCGGAGGATTCAGCTTCAGTGGTTTTGTTGGAACCAAGAGTATGCTGCAGAGTTTCACGAACGCAGGTTTTACATGGGTTCCTGCAAGTCAGCTCGGAATAACTCTGAATAATGTTGCACCGGCATCGCTTCAGCGGGGCGATATTCTCCTGGACATGGACCGTCACACAGAATTGTATCTGGGAAACGGCATGACAGCAGCGGCACATTCAGACCGCGGTCATCCGGAAACGGGCGACCAGACAGGGACAGAAGTCAGTGTGGCTCCATATTATAATGGGGTTTCCGGGATCAGCTGGGATGGTGTACTCCGATATACCGGAACATCTGCGAATTCGGGAAATTCATCTTCGAGCAGCTCAAGCAGATCTGGAAACTCGGGCAATTCCTCGAACGGTTCCAACAGCGGATCGAGTTCTTCAGGATCATCCGCGAATGCGTCTTCGAAGATTTCCCTGAAATCTGTCAAGGCGTATAATAAGACCTACACGGGAAAAAGCCAGTCACCGTCACTTGTGATTTACGACGCAAACGGAAGGCGTGTGTACTCTGGATATTCCGTCAAGACTTCCGGAAGTACAACCAATGCCGGAACGGTAAAGGTTACCGTTAAGGGCCTTGGAGCTCATACGGGAACGGTAAAGACATCCTACAGGATTTATCCGAAGAATGCATCTTCTGCTGTGATCGCGGCGATTTCTGCCAAAACATATACGGGCAAGACGATCGTTCCGAATGCGGCCGTCCGTCTGAATGGCGTCAAGCTGAAGAAGAACAGAGATTATACACTCAGCGCAGTGAATAATAATACCAGAGGAACATTGACAGCTACATTCTGCAACAACTACACCGGAAAGGTGTCCAGAAGCTTTACCATTAACAAAGCAACTCTGACATCTTCCAATGTAAAGCTGGAAAGTTCGAAGGTGCAGTATAACGGATCCGCACAGGAGCCTGAGGTGAAAGTTTCCAGTTTCCAGAAGGGAACGGATTACACGGTCACATGCTCCAACAATGTCAACGCGGGAAAAGCCACAATGAAAGTCAGAGGCTGTCGGATGGTGAAAGGATCTGTAACCAAGACTTTCAGCATCGTGCCGAAAACACTGGAGTCGGATGATGTTCAGGTTGCAGATGCGGTATACAGCGGTTCTGAGCAGGAGCCTGATGTTACTGCAGCAGGGCTGACCAAGGGTAAAGATTATCAGGTATTCCGTTCAGACAGCGATCAGTATGTCAATGCCGGGACCTATACGATTATCCTTCGCGGAATCAATAATTACACGGGTGATCTGAATGCATCCTATGTTATTCAGCCGAGAAGTCTGAAGGAAGTAAAGACCTCCGGACTTCAGGATTTCACCTATAACGGAAAGAATCAGAAGCAGAATCTGCTGACGCTGACCCTGGAGCGGGAAAACGGAGAGACACCGGTATCCCTTGCGCAGGGGACAGATTATACAGAAAGCTGTGCTTCCGGTTTCAAGTCCATCGGCAAAAAGAAACTGCTCCTCACAGGAACAGGGAATTACAAGGATACAATTTCGCTGACGTATTACGTGAAGCCGAAGACACCGTCTGTGAAATTCTCGAGTCTGTTCAGCGGTCTGAAGATTACAGCCGGTAAGGTTTCCGGTTCGCCGAAGTACCAGATCAGCGTAAGAAAGAGCGGAAGTAAATCCTGGAAAACCTATTCACTGAGTACATCGAGAGTCAGAAGATTTTCTTCTCTGGGAAGAGGGAAGACTTACCAGATCCGGGTACGCGCATATAAAGACGGTGCCTACAGCAGCTGGAGCACTCCGGTTTACGCGGTGACGAAATAACAGTGAAATAAAGTGCATAAAAAGGAGACCAGCCAGAAAAGGCGGTCTCTTTTTTCGTATCTGGGTATGATGGGTGGATGCGGACGTGAATCAATTGAAGAAGCCTGTTATTGTAATCCGTCCTTTGGAACCGGATGGATTCTCATGGCGATCAGGAAATCGGAAATTCCATTGTATAGGGTGACGATTCCGATGACCTGTGTGATGACGGCGGCAACGCCCAGCGGTTTGAAAATCAGAAGCAGGCCGAGGACAATGGTGATGATGCCCAGGACGACCGGCATGACAGGAGAGTGGAGGCTCTGCTTCTGGATGGTGAGCGCTTCTCCCAGATTGAAGATGCCGTCGAACATGACGATGATTCCGATAATGGTCGGAATTAATGCGACCAGGCCTGAAGGGCGCAGGAAAATCCACAGGCCCAGAATGGCGAGAATGATGGCTGCCGCCAGGTGGATTTTCAGTGAGCTTTCCCTCTGTCGGAAATAAATCAGAAGCATGACGGCTCCGGTGATAAGGATCATGATTCCGATAAATTTACTCAGAAGAGAAAGTGTAGCGGATGGTTTCAGCAGAAGCACCAGGCCGACGATTACGGACATCAGGGCCGTCAGCAGTTTATTCCGCTTCAGGTTTCTGAGCCTGGCGTCATATGGCTTTTTTGATGACATAGCTGTTTTCTCCTTTCTTAAGAGAGCGTGAAGCATGCGGCGGGTGAAAAGGGCGCTTTTGTCGGCGATGTGTGGGTTTATGGATCACGTCCCACAGATATTATAGCAGGAAAATGTTCCCGTGAGGGATTTTCCCGTAGCCCCTTGCCGCAGCAGGGGCGGGTGGGTTTTGTCCGAGAAAAAGCGGGCGGTTCAGAGTGATATGCATCTGAAACTGCCCGCTGATTTTACAGGTCTTTAAATTTCCGAATCTTAGAACTGTGAATTCTCGACGCTTCCTTCGATGACGTGGAGATCGTACGGCTCGAATTTTACGTGTCTGTAAGCATCCACATCCAGGACGGACTCATCCCAGTCGGAACGGATTTCGCCGTTCTGCTTGATGATGATATCGTAGAGAATATCATACGTCTTTCCGTCTTCCTTATCCTTCTCGACGATGGTGGAATATGGGAGTGTCTTATGGTAAGTGAGGGGCAGTCCCTTATAGTTGTAATGGAATCCGCAGCGCATGCGGCAGCCGTCGAGGCCCTTGTAGTCAGCGATCTTATTCAGGTCTGCGAGGATCGGGTCGCCTTCACGGTCATAAAGATTCTCCGGAGTTGTCGCTGTGTAGTCGAAGCGGAACTGAACCGGAATGTGGTATGGAATCCAGCGCTCCAGATATTCCGGAAGACGCTCTGCCGGATAGTCTTTATACAGAACGCAGTTTACACGTGTACGTACAGCAAGACGGGACAGAAGGTCGTCCGCACCTTCCTCTACGTACTTGACCAGGTGGCGGGAGACGTTGATGCAGGTGATCTTGTCTTTATTTCTTTCAGTAAAGTCGATCAGATCCTGTTCCGTCTGACCCTCGAACGTCGGCAGCGTCGTATTGATGAAGACGCGGTGCGTTGTCGGAATCTGGTCCAGCATTTCCTGAAGCGCTTCTCTGTTAGCGAATGGTTCACCGCCGGTAAATACGAAATCGCAGTTCGGGGTAATCTCATCCATCAGTTTAATGGATGGAATGATTTTATCCTTGCTGAATCCGGTTGTATCGGAGTATTCCCCTTTATTAATACAGAATGGGCAGTGATTGCCACAGTCATATGGTGCGAAAACCGTGACTGTTGCCCCGCCCGTACGAGTCTTATACGGATTTTTCATGGTCTCAACCTTTCCTTTGCTTAGTTTTACGATTGTAATTATAATATAGGTTCACACAACTTTCAATCCAACTTTCTTGTGCAGAACCAATTAATTAGAAATTTAATGAGAAAAAATTAACATCTGCAACAGAATTTTACGCAGTTTCGTTACATTTTTTGGGGGTTGTTCCATTTGTAAAAGGCGATGCCTGGTGAAATGTCTGTTGTATTTTACAGATTCAAGAGTGAAATTTCATGCATAAAGATTTATAATAGAGAAAGAGTCTGCGGCAGGTTTACTGACCGCCTGTGAGCACCATGCACGGAGGCGGATCGTGGAAAGTGCCGGACTTTTGGAATTTATGAAGAAACGTTTTTATTTCCTTTAACGGACATCAGCATAGGAGGAATTCTATGAGGAAAATACTGATTGTTGTGGATATGCAGAATGATTTTGTAAGCGGAGCCCTGGGGAATCCTCAGGCTGAGGCGATCGTCCCTTCTGTGCGGGAGAAAATCCTGACTTATCCCGAGAAGGATCGTTTTGCGACCATGGATACCCATGAAGAGAATTACCTGACTACGCAGGAGGGCCGCCATCTTCCGGTGAAACACTGCATCAGAGGCACAGAAGGCTGGAAGCTGATCCCGGAAATCGATGATCTGATTCCGCAGGATCAGCGCATCTGCAAGCCGTCCTTCGGGTCGGAGGAACTCGCAGAGACGATGAAAGGCCTTGCGCAGAGTGACGAGCTTTCTATCGAACTGATCGGCGTCTGCACAGATATCTGTGTAGTTTCCAACGCAATCCTGCTGAAAGCTGCACTTCCGGAGACGCCGGTTTCCGTAGACCCGGCCTGCTGCGCAGGCGTTACACCAGAGAGCCATGAGGCCGCGCTTCAGACCATGCAGGCCTGCCAGGTCGATCTGGTCCAGTGACAAAACGAACCCGGTAACGCCGACATCAAGTAGATGCCGGGCTGACGCGTATCCGGGGCCTCCGTCGAAAAAGCATAAAAAGAAACACCTAAAACTCTGCCTCCTGCAGTTCAGCGCCGTGCAGGAGCCCGACAGCAGGCTGACAAGCACAGGGACAGAAGTTTTCCGACAAGCAGAATAAAAAAGAGAGAAATGAGGCATTTCATGAAAAATAAAGCACATGTTCATGCATCTTCCAGGAAAGCCGTCTGGAAGCGTTCCGCCGTTCTCGCGGTCTCAGCGTCCATGACACTGGCCATGACGGCTCCGGTCCTGAACGGTCCGGTCTTTGCCGCCAGCAGCTGGAAAAGCGTTCCGGTCAGCGCATTCATTCTGAAGGACGGTACAGCAGTCCGTAAATCTGCGTCCTCTTCAGCAAAGAAAGTGACCATGGTAAATAAAGGAAGAACATATACGGTTTCCTTTGAGAAGTTTACTTCAGCATCCAGCGCAAAGGCCAGCAGCCGCTGGATGTATGTGTCTGCCCTGAAAGGCTACATCCGGAGCGACCTTGCGAAGGTAACTTTTGCCAAAAAATCCGCCTGGACAACGGATGTCTTGAAAATGAGAAAGGGTGCCGGGACCAGCTTTGCATCGGCTGGAACTCTTCAGAAGGGAGCGGCAGTCACGGTGAGAGAGCGCGTAAAGTCGTCCGACGGCAGCAAGTGGTACCGTGTTCTTTACGGAGGAAAGACGGTCTACGTAACCGCGGATTACATCAGCTTTACGAAACCGTCTTCATCGACATCGAATACAGGCAATCATTCAAATAAAGGAAACTCCTCAGCGGGAACGACGACAGGAAAAACAGCAGTGAATCCGGATGCAGCTGCTTCTTCCGATGAACCAGTTCTGAAGGCTTCTGGAAAGGTAAAAGCCGCGTCAGCGATTGTGCGCCAGACTCCTTCCGACTCCGCCGCAAAAGTGACGACCTTGAAGAAAGGTAAGAAACTGACGATTACTTCAGAAACCTTCATCTCGGATACGAGTGCATCCTCTTCCAAACGCTGGTTCTACGCATCCAATGTAAAAGGATATGTCAGAAGAGATCAGGTCTCCATTTCCTATGCAGGCGCGGAAGATGCGGAGGTTAAGGCAGACGGCGGCCTGAATACGAGAAAGGGCCCGGGAACGACCTTTGCGAAGACCGGACAGGCCGCAGACGGCAGCCGCGTTTCTGTAAAACTCAGGACCTGGGGAAAGTCCGGTACAGACGGAGATCTCTGGTACCGCATCGTTCTGAACGGTAAATCCTGCTATGTGAAGGGAAGTTATCTGACCTTCTCAGGCAGCACGGATTCCGGGAAAACCGATAACAGCGGAAAGACGGATAATTCCGAAACAAAAGACAATAGTGGAAAAGACACTGCAGATACGACGAACTACATTACAAAAGACGGATTTCCTTCCTCCTATCTTCCATATCTGCAGTCTCTCCACGCGGCGCATCCGACCTGGAAATTCACGCCGGTACAGACGAATCTGGACTGGGATACTGCTGTCGCGCAGATGACGAAAAACACCGGAACCAACACGATTTCCCGAACATCTTTCCCGGCATCCTTCTTCTCTGTTGAGCCGGGATGCTATAACTATCTGACGGATACCTATACCGGAAAAGACGGAAATACCTTTGTCGCGGCGTCGCAGAAGGCAGTGAAGTATTACATGGATCCGAGGAACTGGCTGACCGATACCGGTATTTTCATGTTCCAGAACAACCGCTATCACGCTTATCAGGACGCCGATATGGTCAAGACCATTCTGGTGAAGAACTCTGTGCTGAGTAAGAGCGGAGTCGCAGACATGTTCGTTGCAGCAGGTAAAGAATACAACATCAGCCCGACCTATCTGGCAGCAAAAGCCATTTCTGAGCAGGGGACGGTCACCTCTATGGTTGATGGCAGTCAGGGCGCATATAATGTGTTTAACATCGGAGCATCCGACTCCTCATCGGGCGGCGCGTCTAAGGGAATTGCCTATGCAAAGGCCCAGGGCTGGACGACCCTGCAGAAGGCCATTGAAGGCGGCGCATCCTATATCGCGTCCAATTTCCTGAGTAATAATCAGGACAGCGCATATCTGGAGCATTTCAACGTGATGAACGGTCTGTCGAAAGTCGGCACTCACGTTTACATGACCGCTGTGTACGGACCGGACTCCCAGTCTGCAGCGTCCTATAAGTCCTACAGTGCCAATGGAGCCCTCGGAAAGGCGCTGGAATTCGACATTCCGGTTTATGAGAACATGCCGTCCGACGCGAGCGGCCAGCCGGTCATGGATATCAATGTGGATAACAATGACTATCTGAAGTCCCTGTCCATCACCGCGAACGGAAAGACCACGCAGCTGATCTCCGATTCCTCGCCGAATTACGCAACAGAGTTTGTCGCTTCTGCAGGCGGCGCGGATTCCGTCAGCATTCAGGCGGCGGCAGCCAGCAGAACAGGTGCAGCTGTCACAGGAAATATGGCCGTCAGCATGAACGGCTCCAGCCAGCAGACCGCACAGATTGTGTGTAGCTCTTCGTCTGGAGAGAGCAGGACCTACACCATTACCATCAGCGCCCAGTAAGCAGGACAAAAATCAACACGCAAGGGAACAGGCTGTTTCCGATTGATCAGAGCATAAGAAGAACCCCACCCTTCCACGACGCTGAAGCGTCGGGCGGGTGCCCGGGAAGCTTGTTGTCGTTTGACGGAAAGACAATACAAAACGGCAGACATCATGATGGTGCCTGCCGTTTTTCATATGCTGCAAAAATAATACCGGAGAAATTTACGTTTAAGAGGATATCCGGGTCAGGCGGAATTATCGCCCGGTAAACTTTTTTCCCTGCCAGGAATCCCGTTTTCTGAGCTCTGCGTTGATGCCGTTTAAGATGCTCCGTTTCTGAAAACTCCATTCCGGGGCGATCAGAAGAGGCCGTGGAACGTCTGCCGTCAGGCGGTGAATGACCATCTCCGGAGGAATCTGTTCCAGCATGTCGCAGACGAGCTGGATATAGGCATTCATGTCCGGGAAAGGCTGGTAATCCGGCATTTCTTCCGCAAGCCGGGAACCTTTTGTCAGGTTCAGGAGATGGAGTTTGATCCCCCAGCTCTGCTTGTCGATGACGAAGTTCAGCGAGTGGAACATATCTTCTCTGGACTCTCCCGGAAGGCCCAGAATCAGATGGGTGACCGCGTGAATTCCGCGTCTTTTCAGCTTTTTCATTGTCTGCTCATATTCCTCATTTTCATAGCAGCGGTTGATCAGGCGGACCGTTTCCGGTTTCGCGGTCTGAAGGCCCAGCTCCAGCCAGAGAAAATGGTGCTCAGCGATCTCACTGAGAAGGTCCAGAACGTCTTCTGGAAGGCAGTCCGGGCGTGTAGCGATGACGAGCCCTTCGATTTTCGGATCTTCCAGTGCTTTTGTAAACCTTTCCCGAAGAAGGGAAACATCCGCGTAGGTATTTGTGTGATTCTGGAAATAGGCCAGACAGCCGGCCTTCGGCCATTTTTTATGAAGGAGGTCGAGCTGGGAGCTGATATCACTGGCGAATTCGCCGCTTCCTGTGGAGCTGCAGAAGATGCAGCCTCCCGTACCTTTGCTTCCATCCCGGTTTGGGCAGGTAAAACCGCCGTCCAGAGACAGCTTGATCATCTTCTTATGAAAACGCTGTTTCAGCCAGTAGTTAATCGTATTCATCCGTTCCGCTGCTTCGTCCGCGTCTCTGGTTTTTCTCAGTCCTGTGAATGCCGGGACGTCTGCATTCCAGATATCCTGCGGCGCAGCTGTGTTTCCGTGATTTTCGGTTAATGATTTCGTCATTATTTTTCCTTTCCGTGTTGTAATTCTATCATTGTAGCATTTATCGGGGCAGGGAGAAAAGAAAATATCCCGGAAGGGGGGACGTCAGGGGATAAACAGGCAGATAGAATTCCTATAAGGACAGCTCACGAAAGCACTTGGAGACATTGACACCATCCATCGTCTGACCAATCTTTCTTTCATCATTTAAGTATGCTATAATAATTTTGTGCATCATAACAGAAAGGAAAGTGGAAAGGCATGGGCATGAGAGAAAAACTGCTTCTGCACAGCTGCTGCGGACCCTGCAGCACGGCCTGCGTGAAACGCCTGTGTGAAGAAGGAGATTACGATATTACGGTCTTCTTCTATAATCCGGGAATCACGGAGACAGAAGAATATGAGAAGCGGAAGGAAAACCAGATCAAGTTCCTGAGGGAGTGGAACGCGGAGCACGATGGTGAAAATCAGATCGGATTCGCAGAGGGAGATTACCTTCATGACCGGGATTCCTATTTTCACATGGTCAGGGGACTGGAGAATGAACCGGAAGGCGGAAGACGCTGCGCGGTCTGTTTTACCCAGAGACTTTCCGGAACAGTGAAGTATGCGCAGGAGCATGGCTTTCCGCTCTTTACGACAACGCTTACCGTGAGTCCGCATAAGAATTATCCGCTGATCTCCGGAATTGCAGAGGCGCTTGCGGATCAGACGGATGGGGTTGAGTTTCTGGATATGGATTTCAAGAAGAAAGACGGATTCCTGAACAGCACCCGGATGTCGAAGAAGTACGGGCTGTACCGGCAGAATTACTGCGGGTGCATCTACTCGAAGAAGCAGGCGGAAGCGCAGAGAAAAGAAAAGGCCATGCGCGAATTTAAGAAGGACTAGAATAACGCGGGAGAAGGGCCAGCAGGCTTTCCACTTGCGCGTTGCTTTTTGTCGGTAAAATGGAGGAATAGAGATGTCTAAGTTAATTATCCCTGAAGGGTATCAGTCGATTCTGG